>Ga0190306_1000343_pt1 | contig 16538 bp, 13 predicted proteins | sample 48700734_MG_FD_161657 | JGI IMG/M metagenome (GOLD analysis project Ga0190306, IMG submission 161657) | Hydrothermal vent sediment bacterial communities from Southern Trench, Guaymas Basin, Mexico - 4870-07-3-4_MG | ecosystem: Environmental > Aquatic > Marine > Hydrothermal vents > Sediment ... | reverse complement strand
TTGTCAATAGACTTGGAGGTAAGTTCATCTAAGTTATTTACTGTAACCAACTGGTCTTCCAGATATTTAGTTACATTTTTTTCTACATCCACGGCACTTGCCCCTGGCCAATAAGTAAGCACACTGACTACAGGGGGTTCAATTTCAGGAAAGAGGTCAATCTTTAATTTAAAGATGGCCACAGCACTCATGAGGATTAAGGCAGAAAACAGCATAAGGGTGGCTACTGGTCTTTTTACGCCAAATTCTGGTAGCTTCATGTTTATCCTCCCACTATCTCCACTGCCAGACCTTCTTTCAGACGATTTTGTCCATAAGTTACTACTAGCTCTCCTCTCTTAACACCTTTAGTTATTTCTACAAAATTGCCTTCAGATATACCTGTCTTAACATTTCTCATATGGGCGATTTTATCTTTATCAACCACAAACAAATAATACACTCCAGTAGCTGGCATCTTCTGTAAGGCATCCTTAGGTACGGCCAAGACCAGCTTTTTACCCAAAATTAGATTTACATGGGCAAACATACCTGCCTTTAATAGTCGTTTAGGATTTTTAATGTGTATTTCTATAAGGACAGTGCGGGTAGCAGGGTCAATTCTAGGATTAATGACTTTTACTTCTCCTTTAAAGACCTTATCTGGATAGGCATCTACTTTGATATAAGCAATCTGACCGATTTTTACATAAGGCAAATCTTTTTCATTTATAGCTACATTCACCTTTACTATGCTGTCATCGGTAATCCTTACTATGGGTTTTTTTATATCCATCATAGCCCCTTCATCTACATATCTGGCAGTAATAACGCCAGAGATAGGGGCGTAAATGGTATGGTCATGATAACGAATTTGCACTTCTTTTAAAGTGGCCTCTGCCTGTTTAATCTGAGCTAGGGCTGATTTTTTAGCTGCCAAAGTAGCATCATACTGAGCAGTGATATGGTCTAGTCTTTGTTTAGATACGGCCTTTTCATTATAGAGCCTTTTTATGCGTTTATAGTCTTTTTCTATACTTTTAAGATTTGCCTCTATTTGAGCCAGGTTTGCCCTAGCTGCATTCAAGGCGGCCTTTGCCTGATTTAATTTAGCCGTGATGGTTTCTTTTTCTATGACTCCCATTAGTTGTCCCTTTTTTACCCTATCACCTTTTTCTACCAATAATTTTTCTAAAATCTCCCCTGCAATTTTGGGATACACATTCACTTCTTGTTTTGGTTTTATATTGCCAATCAGATTCAGCTTCCAAGTCATCTGCCTATGTTGGACTTTGCTTACCTTCACTGGCACTTTAACCTCTAACTTTTTCTTCCTATGTTGGGAGCGTTGATAAAGCTTATAGACCTGATAACTAACCCCTAGCCCAATTATTACTAAAATCAGCCCCACAAGTAGTTTTTTCATAAAATTTCCTCCAATTAGCTAATCATTCCTCAGGGACAATTGAACATTGATTGCCTTTCCTATGGCCCTTTCCAATTGTGCAATGGCTGTGTTATAACGATAGAGGGCCCCATAATAGTTATTTTGTGCCTGAGTAAGCAGTGTCTGGGCATCTAAGACCTCAGTAGATGTAGTTACCTGTTCTTTATATTGGAGGTCTGTAATTCTATAATTTTCCTTTGCCTGTCCTACAGATATACGGGCAGTCTCAATATTTTTCTCTGCTGTCTTTAGATGGAGGTATGCATTTTTTACCTGGAGCTTTACCTTATCCTTCATCCTTGAAAATTCCCTATTTAGGGCTACCTTTTTCCAATTTAGCTCCTTTATTTTTGACCTTGTCTTTCCCCATTCCCAAAATGTCCACTTTGCTTGTAGGGTAAGGTAAAAGTTGTATGGATTTGTGTAGCCATTTCCATTTACATTTGGATGATTACCAATCCTCTCATATCTTCCTACCATGGCTATCTGTGGATAGTAAGAGGACCTTGCCAATCTGATCTGAAGCTCCATTTGCTTTATCCTTTCTGCCAAGAGTTTCAATTCTGGCCTTTGCCCTATAGCTATCTCTATGGCCTTATCTAAAGAGATTCCTAGTGGCCTATAGGCCAAAATATCCTTTAATCTAACAGGTTGATTTACATCTAGTGCCAACAGGATATTGAATGCAGAGATAGTGGCCTTTAGATTATTTTCTGCCCTTACCAAATCCTGTTTTGCATTTGCCAATGCCACCTTTGATTTAAGTAAGTCATTCATAGGAATGATACCAGCATCATATAAGGCCTGGGCATCTTTAAGGTGGGCCTCTAGGTTTTTTACTGCTATTTCTGCTACTTCTTTGTATTTCTCTGCCAAAAGTACCTGAAAATATGCTACCTTTACCTGTTTTACTATCTCCTGTCTTGCCTCAATGTCTTCCAATTTAGCAATATTTATACCCAATTTGCTTAGGCGGTATTTGTTGGTCAGATAGAATCCTGTAAAAATGGGCTGATCAAATTCTATATCCCAGGTATAATTGTTCTTAGGGCCAGTAACAAAACTGGGCTCTCCAGGTACCCCTCTAAGTACTGCATAGGGAGATTCCTTTAGTCTTCTATAGCCATAACTGGTATTTAGCTTTGGTAAAAATTCGCTTCTTGCCACCTTTAAATTTTCGTATGCTGCCTTAATCTGTGCCTTTTTTTCCAAGATTAGGTAATTATTTTTTAGTGCCAAATCAAGGCTCCTCTCTAAATCCAGATAAATCTCGTCTGCAAATGCCAGTAAAGGGAAAAATAAGAAATAAAGTACAAAAAATAATAAGTTTATTTTAGAATACATATGTTACCTCCTTTTTAATCCATAGAAAATTACCTCCAATACCTGTGGTAATCTTTTTGTAAGTGAATTTTCAGTCTCATCTGTTGTCCACTTATATATTAGGGCATTGCAGCTTCCGATAATCAAAGTAGCTGCCTCCTTTGGGGGCAGATCCTTAAATTCACCTTTTTTGATCCCCTCCTCTATAATTTTTGCCACAAAATCAATATAGGCATGGTATTTTTTCCTTAGCTCCCTCCTCCAGTCCTCACGCACGTGGACAAAGACCTCTCCGTGTTCAGAGATGAAAATCTTCAAAAAATCATAATTTTTTTGAAAAAAATAAAGTTTTGTCTTAATCAATGCCTTTATCATCTCTGTTGGTGTACCTGCCTTAGAGGTGGCCTCTTTTATGAGTTCAAATAGGTTATCAAACCTCCTTCCCACTAAGGTAGCATAAATTTCTTCTTTGTTTTTAAAAAATTGATATACAGTACCTATGCCAAACTCTGAGGCCTTTGCAATCTCGGTTATCCCTGTTCTGTAAAATCCATTTTTTGCAAATAACTTTTCTGCCACAGATAGGATATACTGCCTTCGCCAATGTCTTTCTCTCTCCCTTCTGTTCATCTGAATTAATATTCTTTTTTTGATTTTTTTTTCTAAAATAGAAATTTTTTTCACAATTGTCAACCCTTTCTAATTTTTGCTTGACATTTTGACAGGAGTATAATATAAGAAAAGAAAATTAAATGAGGGGGTGTGTAATGTCGAAATTAGTTATTGAAAGGCCTTTACCTCATGGAGGAAGACTGGTAGAAAGGGTTGTAAGGGACCCTGAAATAGGAAAAAAGATGGCAAAAGGTTGTCCAGTCTATGATATCAAACCCACGCTTCACTTTGAGACAGGTGTACCTGTAAGAAATGTCTATAGGGAGATAATGTCCATATGCTATGGATTTTTTAGTCCAGTTGAGGGGTCTATGACACAGGCAGAGGTTGAGAGGATACTGAAGGAGAGGAGGCTTTTGAATGAGTGGGTATTCCCTTATCCATTGGTCTTTGATATCAGTGAAGAGGACTACAAAAAGCTGGGTGTGACATCAGGTGATAGGGTACTTCTTAGGCTTAAGGGAGAGCCCTTTGCCGTCCTTGATGTTGAAGAGGTATGGAGGATTGATAACCCAGAGGAGCTTGCCCACAAGACATTTGGTACACCTGAGGATAACCCAGAGGTAGTAAGAGAACCATTTGACAAAAAGCACCCAGGCTGGGTCATTTATCGGAGCCTTAATCCAGTAGTGCTTGCTGGGAAGTATACCATAATAAATGAGCCTAAGTTTAAGCCACCCTTTGACAGATTCTGGTATCCCCCTAGAAAATCAAGGGAGGAATATGACAAGAGGGGATGGAGGACTGTCATAAATCATCAGACCAGAAATGTCCCACATGTTGGCCATGAGTTCCTCATGAAGGATGCCGCCTTTATGGGAGATACAGAGCCATGCCATGGTATACAGGTAAATGCCGTAATTGGGGTTAAAAGGAGAGGGGACTATCCAGACGAGGCCATAGTTGAAGGTCATGAGATGGTACACCTTGCAGGTTATATCAAGCCAGAGAGGCACCTAGTAACAATATGCCTGTGGGATATGAGGTATGGAAATCCTCTTGAGTCTATGCTCCATGGGATAATCAGGCAGAATATGGGCTGTACCCATCATATGTTTGGTAGGGACCATGCCGCTGTAGGTGAGTACTATGATATGTATGCCACACAGATACTTTGGGGTAAGGGGATACCTAGTTTTGGATTCCCTGCACCTATTACAGATGTCCCATATGGCCTGCAGATAAGGCCTCAGAATATGGCTGAGTTCTGGTACTGCCCTAAGTGTGGGGAGATTGCATACAGTGGATCCTGTGGTCATACAAAAGAAAAACAGAAATTCAGCGGTAGCTTTGTCAGGGGCATGGTGGCAGAGGGTGTCTTTCCGCCCAAGGTTATCTTTAGACCTGAGGTCTATAAGGTGATTGTTAAGTGGTGGAAGGAATTTGGCTATCCCTTCTGCAATGAGAAGTATGTAAGAGAAAAGGAAGAAAGATTAGAGGTAGATTTGCCTCATATGGAAATTTAAAAATTTAACTAAGGAGGGAAAAATGGCCCATTTTATGGTTCTTCTTTTAGATGATAAAAGGTTAGATGCATTAAAAGGGACTGGGCTTGAAGATAAAATTTCAGACCTCTTTGGGGGTGCACTAAAGGCCCTTAATGTAGAGGTACCTGAGGAGGCTGAGAAGGGGATAATGGAGGCATTTACTGCAGCTAGGATTGATTCTAGAGGGGCGATTACGGATGTACCTATAGCATTTAATAGGGTGCTTTTTGAAGAGATTGTAAAACATAAATCTATTGGTAAAGAGGTATTTGATAGTGTTTTGGCCCGGGCTAATGAGATAAAAGAGGCAGCGGCAAAGGAGAGTACATATCTACCTCCACCAGATATAGACCTTTCTGATGTAGAAGAGCTTCAAAAGAAGCCATATCAAGGTGCTTAATAAGCTAAATAAGCTCATAAAATCCCCTTAGTCTAAGTAGACTGAGGGGATTTTTTTGTTTAATCTCAAATGAAAAATGATAAATTATCAGATCTAGGCGAGCAAGGTGTAATCTCCTTATTTGAATCACTGAGCAAAGAGCTACCTTTTCTCCCTCAAATAGTAAAGGGTATAGGTGATGATGCAGCGGTCTTGGATATAGGGGATAAATATCTTTTAATCACTACCGATACCCTGATAGAGGGTATTCATTTTGACTGGAGGTGGTTTGATCCATTTCAATTAGGGTACAAAAGTTTGGCAGTAAATCTAAGTGATATTGCAGCAATGGGGGGCAAGGCAAGTTATTTCTTAATCTCTATAGGGCTTCCAAAAAAATTTCTGAAAGAATCATTAAGGAAATTAATTGAAGGAATAAAAACCTTGGCAAAAAAATACTCACTTTCCCTAATCGGGGGTGACACAGTAGAGTCTCCTAAGACCATTATCAATATTACAGTAATAGGCCAGGTAGAAAAGGACAAAATACTGCTTCGTAGCGGTGCCAAGGTAGGGGATGCCATCTTTGTGAGTGGTCATTTGGGCGATGCGGCCGCTGGCCTTGCATTGCTAAAAAAGGGACTTATCTCCCAAAATCCACTGTTTTCACAACTGGTACTGGCCCATCTTTTATCAGAGCCTGAACTTGCACTTGGGCAGTGTTTGGCAAACACAAAAAAGGTTCATGCCGCAATCGATATCTCAGATGGAATAGCAAAGGATCTAAGGCTCCTCTGTGAGGCAAGTGGGGTGGGCGCAAAAATCCATCATGACCTATTGCCCATTTCTGATGCCTGCTATGAGGCGGCCAACCTTCTTAATGAAGACCCCATTAATTGGGCAGTAGGGGGCGGGGAGGATTATTGTTTGTTATTTACTGCCCCTAAGGATCAAGCAAAGGATATAGAAAAGACAGTAAGTACTACCTTAAATAGAAAATTGTATATAATTGGTGAGATTATTGAGAAAGAGGATATTTATATAGATACAGCAAAGGGCCTAAAGAGGCTTAAGGTAAGTGGATTTAACCATTTTTTATAAGATCAAATTATCGTTGACATTTTTAGCTATTTTTGCTAGTTTATTCCAAAAGACACAAGGGGGTCTTTATGCCTAGAATCTTATTAGCCACTGATGGGTCTTTACATGCATTAAATGCTGTAAAGTATATAGGCCTTATGTTTAAGGAAAAAGATGTAGATATTTTAATTATCCATGTTTTGCCATCCCTTCCACCTATCCTAACAGAGAGAAAGTTGGGAGATAGGGATTTTGTTAATTGGCAGATTGACCAAAGGGAAAAATGGATTAAGAAACATGAGGAAAATGCCAATCGTATCCTAAATGAAGCCAAAGAGACCCTCCTTCGCTTAGGCATTAAAGAAGAAAGGATAGGGACAGAGGTCTATTTTGGCAGATCCACTGCCGCTAGAGACCTGATCTTCTATTTGAGGGGAGGGGCATTTGACGCTGCAGTTTTGGGTAGGAGGGGTCTGAGCAAGATCGAGGAGCTTATTATGGGCAGTGTCTCTGAAAGGATTGTCCATGCTGGAGACATACCGCCTGTTTGGATTGTGACAGGGGCAGTAGATTCTAAAAAGGTACTTATTCCAGTAGATGGTTCAGCACATGCAGAAAGGGCTGTAGAACATGCTGGTCTGATGGTGGCTGGTATACCTGATGTATCTATTAATTTGTTTCATGTCTTAAGTGAAAAATACCTTGAATACGGAGAAGATTTGGGTACTGAATATTGGAGCACTTGGACAAAGGAGAGAAAAAAGACCATAACCTCCTTTTTAGATAAGGCCAAAGAGATACTCCTTTCAATAGGTATCCCCGAAAATGCTATCAGCACTACATTTAAAGAGGGTGGTGATACGGCAAAGGAGATCTTAAATGCCCAAAAGGAGGGTGGTTATGGGACTATTGTTATGGGCAAGAGGGGACTTTCTGGGATAAAAGAATTTATAGGAAGTGTCTCTAAAAAGGTATTGACCCACGTGAACAATTGTGCCGTTTGGCTTGTAAGATAATTAATCTATCTTAAATCCCAGGGTTTTCCCTAGTTTTATTAGCCCCTGAGGTAATTTTTTATATCTATTTTTGGCAAGGTACATGATCTCCCAAAAGAGATTCTGGGCCTCCCATAAAAGATAAGGAGGAAAAAGGGAGTAGTAGATATTTAGGGCACGATATATAGGTTTACAAAGGGATATATCCAAGTCTTTTTTTAAACTTCTAAGCCCCTTTTCAATGAATTCCTTAAGCCTCTGCTGTATGGCATTTGTACTCAAATCGATTCCCCATCTCTCAGCCTCTCCTTTTACCACCTCCCACTGGTTTTCCTTTCCCTCAATGGCCTTTTCTATTTCTTCATAGGCCTTTTCTTGAAGCACCATCTTCACTATTGTCAAAAATGTCTCCTCTATTGGGATCTTTAGTTCGTGGAGATTAAACATAAGTTCTTTGTTCTCCTCATAAAAAAGACGATAATTATTTTTCAAGATAGCCAATTTTTCATCTAGCAACTTTAATGTTATCTCACGTCTATTGTCAAAAAAGAGGTCTTTTATCTCATAATGATGGGGTAAGGCCCGAAGGGTGTTTCTTATCTCATAAAAGGCCAGATCAGAAAATCCCTTTGATAGTTTTTCTTTCAGTGAGGTATCTGGTAATATGCCTCCCTCTATTGCCAAGCCACCAAGGTTTAAGACAGCTAGCAGATTTTTTTCACTCTCTTCACTTCTTATATGCCTTGCACTTAATTGAACAAATGTCAAACTACAGCCAGATGCCTCATGTGGCTCATAATCATTAACATTGACAAATGCTGTGTAAAAAGGTCTTGACCTAAATTCCATTCCCTTGACTATATGGTCAAAGGCAAAATGGAGAGAGAGACGTTTAAGGTCATAGAGGTAAGGGAGGACCAAATCTTTATAGATTCTGGCCCCATCTCCGAATTTGGCTAAATTGCTCTCTGCCCTCTTTAATATTTTTAAAAATGCCTCCTCTAGGTCTATGCCAAACCCCTTTGCCAATTGGATAACCCTTGCTGCATAATAGAGGTTTTGCCTTGCCTCGATACCAGAGATGTCATCAAAGTACCAGCCACAGCTAGTAAACATAAGCTGGCCATGATATTGCATCTCTAGGAGTTTAAATACGATAGTTCTTTCTTCCTTAGAGAGTTCTCTTTTTTGGTGCCTTTTTAAAAATTCAGTTTTTACCTCATAGGATGGCTCAAGGATAATGTGGATATAATCATTTCTTGCTGCCCAGGGATCTTTTAAAAGTTGACCTCCTAATCTCTCAAAAAGTAGGTCTGTTCTCTCCCTAAGAAACTCTAATGCCTCTCTTAAAGGCCCCCTCCACCTTTGGTGCCAGCCAGGATGAAGGCCAGTATTACAGCCACAGTCCCTATACCACCTTCCTACCCCATGGCTACAACTCCAAGCAGTCCTTTCTTTTATAGCCACCTCAAAATTTGGCTTATGAAGGGAGAGAAATTGGCTGTAATTGATTAGTTTTATTTCAGGGTGATGCCCGAAGTGATAAACATTGTATGCTAGCGCCATCTCACCAAACTTATGATGGTGACCATAGGTCTCTCCATCGGTGGCAATAGATATAATTTGTGGAAGAGAATTTGGTTTGAAGGCAGATTCTATTGCACTAGCCAAAAATTCTCCCCTCTCAAGGAGATTGCCAAAGGCAACCCCTTTAGAGATGCCCTCATGATAGAAGAATATGTCTATAGAAAGGCCAGGCCTTGGAAAACAGCGGTATGGGGTACTGACGTCTAAAGGGTGGGCCTCATCAATATTTTGCCAATCTCCATCAAACTTCCGAATCCTCTCTGCCTGCCTTGGTGAAAGTATGGTAAATTTGATACCCTGCTCGGCCAAGATGGCCAAGGTCTCATTGTCTACCGCTGTCTCTGCAAGCCACATCCCTAGTGGTGCCCTACCAAAGTGGTATTTAAATGCCTCTATCCCCCAAAATACCTGGGTAAGTTTATCTTTTCTGTCTGAAAGTGGCATGATTACATGATTATAGACTTGGGCAATAGCATTTCCATAACCAAACCTCTTTTTGCTTTTTCTATCTGCCTCTATGATCTTTCTATATGTCTCTTCTTTATGCCTCTTTAACCATGAAAGGAGTGTTGGGCCAAAATTGAAGCTGATAAATTCATAGTTATTAATAATCTCTAAAATACGTCCCTTCTCGTCTACCCTCCTGGCTGCCCAATTGGGACCATAACACTCACTGCATATCCGTTCATTCCAATCATGATAGGGAGAGGCATCTTCTTGGAAGGGGATTACCTCAAGCCAGGGGTCCTCCCTTGGTGGCTGATAGAAGTGGCCATGAAAGCAGACATATTTCATCTAAATGCCTCATATATTACTTCCCCTTCTTTGGCAAATTCAGCAATAAGAGATATTCCACTTTCGAATTCTTCAGGGGTTAGAGTAATTATATCAAGAGGTATCAAAAACTTTTTGATTGTCATTATCTCGGCTTCTTTGGTTATTTCTGCTCTATCAAAAATATCTTTATCCTGAAAATCTTCTGAGATAATTACTACATCTATATCACTTTCTTCTGTTGCTTTTCCTTTGCTCTGTGAACCAAAAAAAATAAGCTTTGAAACATTAAGTCCCTTTTTTTGTAAACATTGTTGTAAAAATTTAACTGCCTTTATAGCTTTGTTCTCAACCATTTTAATAGCTCCTTACTATTTTCAAGAATTCCTTTAGTTTTTTCCTTAGTATAAGTCCTTATCATTTTCTGCAAGTCATCAGGATAACGTGTAGGTATACTAACTCTATTAAGCATAAAAACAAAATCATACAAATCATTAGGAAGAATTAATCCAACTTTTTCCACAAGATAAAGTAGATTATGCGTTTTAGGGGGTATTTTATTAAATCTCTTTTGATAAATTCCCTTTAGGGCCTTTTCAATAGAGAGGTGGCACATAAACACTGTATAAAAAAATCTTCCGCCCCCAAACATATAATTAGCAGTATCCAAATCATACTCTGCTTGCCTCATCCACTCTTCAGGCCCTTTAGTCATCTTCTCTTTTTCAAACCTCTCTTAGGTATTGGGCTGCATCTTCAGGAGAGACTGGATTTATATAAAAGCCAGTTCCCCACTCAAAGCCAGCAATTCTGGTAAGTCGTGGGATTATCTCTATGTGCCAGTGAAACGCCTTATCTATGAGTTCCCAAGTTACTTCTCTGGATGTAGGGTTAGGTGCATTGTGGATAACAAAATTATAGGGGGCATTATCCGTTGCCTTCATCAACTTTTTTAAGACAATCTTTAAGACATCAGCAAGGGAGCAAATCTCCCCTTCATTGATAGAGGTAAAGTTACAGCTATGGGTCTTAGGTAAAATGTGTGTCTCAAAGGGAAATGCAGAGGCAAATGCAGTACAGGCAATAAAGTATTGGTTTTCATAAACAATCCTCTTCTCAAATTTTATCTCATCCCTTATCATATTACAGAAAATACACCGTTTTTGTCTTTTAAAATAATCTGTGGATTTGTCATATTCATCCCTTAGGTTTTTTGGAATTATAGGGATAGCAATGACCTGGGAGTGGGAGTGAGGAATAGATGCCCCAGCCAAATCCCCCCAATTTTTAAAGACTATAATGTATTTTAGTCGATTATCTCGATACAGGTCTTCAATTCTGTGCCTATAAATTCTTATTACCCTTTCTATATGATCTTCACTGAGTTCTTGTAAAGGTTTCTCATGTTCTGGGGTCTCTACTATTATCTCATGTGCCCCCAATCCCCCCATCTTACTGAATATACCTATCTCTTTCCTATCCAATACCCCCTCTATCCTTAAGGCGGGGAATTTATTTGGGAATACCCTTACCCTCCAGCCCTTTTCATTGGGCCTACTGCCTGGTTCTCTATCGGCTACAATCTCTGGAGGGGTAGACCACTCATTTCCCTCACAAAATGGACAAAACTCCCATGTCCTTCTACTTGTTAAAAAGCTACCCGGCCTTTTTCCTCTTTCTGGAGAGACAATCACCCACCTATCGTGTAGTGGATCCTTTCGTAATTCAGACATTTTTGCCTATAAAAGTAACTATTCTGTAGTATTTTGTCAAATCTATTGTGGTGATTTAGAAGAAAGGAGCATCTGATAAATCTTAAGGTATTCCTTAGCAGACCTTTCCCAGGAAAAATCACAAGACATAGCCTGTATTATAAGCCTCTGCCATAGCCCTTTATTTAAAAAACACCTTATGGCCTTATCAATTGCCTCACAAAGGCCACTTTTTGAATAATTATAGAATTTAAATCCTGTTCCTTCTCCCTTGTCCTCGTCTACCTCGATAATGCTATCTGCCAGTCCCCCTGTATTATAGACAATGGGTAGAGTACCATATTTTAGACTATACATTTGATTTAGTCCACAAGGCTCATAAAGAGAGGGTATAAGAAACATATCGCTCCCTGCCTCAATCCTGTGGGCAAGTCCATTATCAAAGTCTATCCTAATACCTATTTTCCCCTTAAAACGGGAGGAGATTGACCTTAAGGCATCTTCATATCTTTTTTCCCCCTTACCTAAGATGACAAGCCCCACTTCCTTCTCTATAATCTCATCTATAGCATCAATAAGGAGGTCAATTCCCTTTTGTGTGGCTAAACGGGTAATCATGCCAATAAGTGGCCTTTCTGCAAGCCTTGTATGCAAATGAAATTCATCTAATAGGTCTTTTTTACATCTACTTTTTCCAGAGATATCTTTCCTTGAATAGTTGGCAGCAATATAGGTATCCCTCTCTGGATCCCATTCACTATAATCTACTCCATTTAAGATACCTATTAGCTTATGTGCATGGGCCCTAAGTACTCCATCCAATCCAAATCCAAATCCCTCTGTCTGTATCTCCTTTGCATAGGTAGGGCTTACTGTAGTAATCAAATCAGAAAAGATAATACCCCCTTTGAGCAGATTCATATTTCCCCAAAACTCAAGCCCATCAATGGAAAATAAATGAGGGGGAAGGGAGGTTAAGGAGAAGCTATCTTTTGGGAAGATCCCTTGATAGCCAAGGTTATGGATAGTAAAGACAGTTTTTGTATCCTTAAATAAAGGATGATCTGCATAAAATATCTTTAAGATTACAGGGATGATAGCAGTTTGCCAATCATTGCAATGAATGATATCCCATTTGATGTTTAATGCCTTACTAAGACTAATTACTGCCTTAGAAAAAAATATAAATCTTTGGGCATTATCAAAGTAATCCCCCTTTGGTGTAGCATAGAGGTAGGTTCTGTCATAGAACTCGTCCTTCCTTACAAAGAAGACATCAATATTTCCTAAATGGCCTTTGTAGATGTCTGCTGTTAACTTGTAATGGCCAACTTCAATGAGCAGGTCTTCTAAAATAGGTTCTATTTCAAAATTGCCTTCTAAAACCGAACGATAAAGGGGCAGGCAAAGGGAGACCTCTGCCCCCAGTTTTGAGAGTTCCTTTGCTAGGGCACCGCATACATCTGCCAAACCACCTGTCTTGGCAAATGGGACAACCTCTGAAGAGGCAATGAGGACTTTCATCTATTTTTTTGCCTATACTTTACCCAGAATAGATAAACCCCTATTAAATATATCCCCATAATTACTGCTATAAAGCCAGAGAGATCTATTGATTCCCCATACCTGGCCCTTACCACACTATACGCTATCCCACCTATTGCTGGAATCCCCAATAAAATTCCAGCAAAAATTATTCTTGGAAAGGTGATCTTTTGTTTATCTTTGTCCTTTACCATTTCTTTATTATTGTAAAGATTTTTAAAAAAGTAAATAATTAAGTAGAATTTTTACATATAAAATGATAGAATAATGTCAAGGATTTTTGTTAAAAGGAGATGATTATAAAAAACAGGGGCAATCCTAAATGATCAAAGAGGGAATGGTTATTGAAGGGCCATTTTGGCCGGAACCTGTGGAAATAAAGAAACTTGACGAACTTGGAGAATATCTTCATATTGTTGGGGCATACATTCATTCTAATACTCATATAGACCAGCTCCTTACAAAGGAAGAAATTCAAAAGATAAGTATAAAGGAGTTTATTCTAGACTTTTCTGCTAAGGGTGATGAGGCATTCCTTTCCATTGAGGCAGAACGTTACAAGTTTGCATCAGCCTTTGACCCTCTTTTGGCCATGAATACATCTAAGATAGACCCATTGCCCTTCCAGATAGAGGCAGTCTATGGATATGTGCTTAAGCTCCCAAGGATAAGGTTTCTTTTGGCCGATGACCCTGGGGCGGGCAAGACAATTATGGCAGGTCTTGTTATCAAGGAGCTAAAACTAAGAGGGATTGCAAATCGCATCCTTATAGTAGTACCAGGGCACCTTAAGGATCAGTGGAGAAGGGAATTAAAGGAGAGGTTTCAAGAGCCTTTTGTTGTAATTGATAGGGGCCTGCTTGATGCCCACTATGCAGAAAATGTATGGCAAAGGGAAAACCAGGTTATTACATCCATTGACTTTGCCAAAAGGGAGGAAATCTTACCCTCACTTACAAGCACCAATTGGGATTTGGTCATAGTGGATGAGGCCCATAAGATGGCAGCCTATAGGTATGGGGATAAACTGTCAAGGACAGAAAGGTACAAATTGGGGGAGGTACTTTCAAGGACTACTGACCACCTCCTTTTTCTTACAGCAACGCCCCATAAGGGAGATCCCGAAAACTTCAGGCTCTTCCTTGACCTCTTAATCCCAGGATTCTTTGCCACGGAGGACTTGATCACTGAGTCACTAAAAAATAGGGATAACCCCCTCTTTATAAGGAGGATGAAAGAGGATTTAAGGGACTTTGAGGGAAGGCCTATCTTTACACCTAGACACCCAAAGACAATTAGATTTACGCTATCAGATAAAGAAACAGCCCTATATAATGATCTCTCAAAATATGTCATTTCCCAATACAATAGGGCTTTACAGGCAGATAAAAAGAGGAATGTAGCCTTTGCCTTACTGATCCTCCAAAGGAGGATGGCATCAAGTACCTATGCCCTCCTCAGTTCACTGGAAAGAAGAAAAGAGAGACTTGAAAGGCTACTGAAGGAACCAGAGCTTCTAAGGGAAACAGTCACCATTGATATAGAAGAGGTTGATGACTACGAGGAGAAAAGACGCTGGGAGCAAGAGTCAAAATGGGAGACACTAAGCATTGCCGAGAATAAAGAAGAATTGGAAAAGGAGATTAATACCCTAAAACAATTAGTAGAACGAGCAAAGGAAATCCTTAAAGAAGAAAGTGAGGTAAAACTTAGGGAGCTAAAGAAAGTAATGGAATCTCTTGGTAATGAGAAGATTTTAATCTTTACTGAGTCAAAGGATACCTTGGAATACTTGGTAAATAAAATTAAATCATGGGGTTATACCGTAAATTTTATCCATGGTGGTATGAGGTTAGAGGATAGGGTGAATGCAGAAAAGGTCTTTAAGCATAAAACCCAGGTAATGGTAGCTACAGAGGCAGCAGGAGAGGGGATAAACCTTCAATTTTGCCATCTCATGATTAACTATGACATCCCCTGGAACCCAAATCGGCTTGAGCAGAGGATGGGGAGGGTCCACAGGTATGGACAGCAAAAGGAGGTCTATATCTTTAACCTTGTTGCAGATAATACAAGAGAAGGCCAGGTACTTTGTAAGCTCTTTGAAAAGCTTGATGAGATAAGAAAGGCGGTAGGGAGCGATAAGGTATTTGATGTCATTGGAGACACATTTTATGGAAAAAATCTCTATCGGCTTATCTTAGAGGCAGTGGCAAAAGCAAGGAGCATGGATGACATATTAAAGGAAATAGACATCAAGGTAGATAAGCAATATATTGCCAGGGTAAAGGAGGCATTAGGGGAGAGCCTTGCTACAAGGTACATTGACTATACAAGAATAAAGGAGATGGCAGAAAAGGCAAAGGAATATAGGCTTATTCCAGAATATGTAGAGGAATTTTTCAAAAGGGCATTCAAAAAGGCAGGTGGGAGATTTGTTATCAAAAAAGATGGATTTATTAGCATTGATTTAGTCCCTTATGAGATAAGGAAAATTGCCGAAGAGGTCAATTTTAAAAATAAATATGGCACCATTTTAAGGTCATATCCAAAGGCAACGTTTGATAAAGATATTGCCTTTAAAAACCCTGATGCAGAATTTATCTCCTTTGGTCATCCACTTTTTGAGGCATTACTTTTTTGGGTAAGAAAAAATTATTTTGCTAGATGGCAAAGGGGGGCTGTTTTTAAAGACCCATCTTGTAGATATGATGGTATCATCTGGTTTTTTGAGGGGGAGGTAAAGGATGGAAAGGGAGAGATTGCAGGGAAAAGGCTTATTGCCATCTATGATGGGAAGGAGTTAGAAGAGGTTAACCCTTCTATCTTATGGGACTTTGTACCAAGTGATAACATTGAACCAATAAGTACAGATAAAAGGAGAGAGGAGGCACAGGCCTATGCCATAAAGGCAGTTGAGAACTATAAAGAAGCACTCCAAAGGGAAAGAGAGAGACAGGCAACGATAAAGAGGAAATATGGGATTAAGTCACTTGAGTATTTAATAACTGAGCTTGATGCTGAATTAGCACAGCTTTATGAGAGGCAGGCAGAGGGTGAAAGGGTAGATTTGCCTATAAGGAATAAGGAGGAGAGGAAAAGACAGTATGAAGAGGCACTAAGAAGATTGGAAAAGGAAATAGAACAGGAGATGAGTCTAGCCATATCCATGCCAAGGTTTTTGGGTGCTGTACTTGTAAAACCTGAAGTCTCAGATATGATAACAGATGAAGAGATAGAGAAAATAGGCATGGAAATAGCAATGGAATATGAAAAGGGCCAGGGGAGAGTACCAGAAGATGTATCAAAGGAGAATCTTGGGTTTGACATCAGGTCCAAGGGAAAGGATGAGATAAGGTATATTGAGGTCAAGGCAAGGAGTGAAGAAGGCCCCGTTGCGTTGACCCAAAATGAGTGGTTTAAGGCGAAAAGATTTAAGGAACAATACTGGCTCTATGTAGTCTCTAATGCCGTTACTAATCCATCACTCTATATCATAAATAATCCCGCAGAAAATCTGAATATCCAGGAAAAGGTTGAGGTGGTAAGATTTATTGT
>Ga0190306_1000340_pt1 | contig 16696 bp, 18 predicted proteins | sample 48700734_MG_FD_161657 | JGI IMG/M metagenome (GOLD analysis project Ga0190306, IMG submission 161657) | Hydrothermal vent sediment bacterial communities from Southern Trench, Guaymas Basin, Mexico - 4870-07-3-4_MG | ecosystem: Environmental > Aquatic > Marine > Hydrothermal vents > Sediment ... | reverse complement strand
CAAAAATCGCACTTGAATATAATCCCAAAATCGCTATACCCAGTACAGTAGATATTTTCATGAGCACCTCCCTATAAATTCACGTTAGATCCCCTTTTAAGGTATAAGATCCCAACCATAAGTATATAAAACCCACTTATTAATCGACAACACATTTCTGTATTCAACGTTCTTCTTTTAGTAATTTTCGTACAACAGCTCGAAATATGCTCGTGGATGTGCACAGGCAGGACACGTTTCGGGTGCTTCAGTAGCTTCGTGTATGTAACCGCAGTTCCTGCATCTCCACTTAACAACTATGTCTCGCTTGAAAACCCTGTCATTATCGATATTCTCAAGTAAGGCTAAAAACCTTTTCTCGTGCTGCTTCTCTGCAACCGCTATCGCTCTGAAGATTGCTGCTATGTGGGGGAAACCTTCCTCTTCAGCTATGCGGGCAAACTCAGGATACAGCTTTGTATGTTCGTAGTTCTCCCCAGTAGCGGCAGCTTTGAGATTCTCCTTCGTGTTTCCGAGCACACCAGCAGGGAAGCTGGCGGTGATCTCAACTTCGCCACCCTCAAGCAGCTTGAATAACCGTTTGGCGTGCTCCTTCTCGTTATCTGCGGTTTCCAGGAAGACAGCCGCTATCTGTTCGTAGCCTTCCTTCTTTGCCTGTGACGCAAAGTACGTATAGCGGTTTCTTGCTTGTGACTCACCCGCAAACGCTATAAGAAGATTCTTCTCGGTCTTTGTTCCCTTTATGCTCCTCATTATACCTCCTTTTTAACCCACAGACCATGAATATTACAATAAGCTCTCTCCTGAAAGATGTCACTTTTAACTTCAAATTCTGCTTCAGGAGCCATTCCTGGACTCAAAAATCTTCTTATTACACCATCTTTCGTTATGATTTCTGTCCATTCAATGTAATGATTTGTTTCCATTGGATGTGGCGTGCTACCGATCCTAACTTTAACCCTATCGTTTATCTTCTCTATAACCGGGAGATGCTTCTCCATACCCTGTTCTTCTATTTTTTCTTCTAAAAGCTGCATTGGCTGGCCACAACATATAAGTTGCCCTTTGCCTTCATGTAGAACCTCCACAATATTTCCACAAACCTCACCCTTATAAACTTGTAACCTTTCGGGTATCGTACCTCCTCCTTAGATATTTTCCTTTAACCTTGATAAATCTACAAAATGTTTCCTCTCTTCGTCTATTATCTTCTCCAAAAGATGATGTTGGTATTTGGGGACAAACCGTTTCATCTCCTGATAGTAGAATATGGATTCAAGTTCCCTTCTAAGTGCAAAATCTATAGCGGATTTTACATCCTGTACATTGGATATTTCCTGGGCAAGCTTTCCTTCCTTAAATATTACTCCATCAGCATATGCTCGGAGGTATTCAAAATATTCTCCAGGATAGCTTTCAGTGGGTTCGTACTTTTCCATGGTCAAGAGCATATCCTCAAACATCTTCTTATGAGTTACTTCTGTATCCGCAAGATATGTGAAGGTTTCTTTTATTTTTGCATTTTCTGTCTTTTCGGCTACTGCGCGGTAGAACTTCTCGCCGTTCTCCTCCACTCTTATAGCGAGTTGAAATACCTCACTTATATCAAAAATTTTCATACTTCCTCCTTTTGTTACAATATATTGCTGCCGGAGAAATGTTGATAAATCTTCTCACGTGGCATCATTACATGTAAGAAGCCGGCAACCATAAACCCCAAAAGTAGCCATGGAGACATTTCAATAAATAACTGCCATACTTCCTGTAATAATCCAGCTACTACTTTCAACATTTTTGTCAGTGCCCTAAAATTATACTTCAAATTTAATATCGTCCAGCTTACGTACGTAAAAACGGATGTTGACACATGGGTTGGTAACATAAATTACACAGGTGTTTGCGATTGTAAGTTTTACAAGGAGGGTAAATGGGTTGGCTGGAGGAACTTGAATCCAAATTACGTCATAACGAAGAAGAACAATCGCTCATCTACTACGAAGGGCTTAAACACAGGAAGCTGGATAGCGAGCAACTCGAAGCCAAAGCCACTGAATGGCGTAAAATATTACTTGACCCCGATTTATGGGATATGATAGAGGGTGAACTTAAATCTGAAACCCATCCAGTTACCCGCAGGAAGTTGGAGCTCCTACGTAAATGGATAATCATGACACGTATCAACTACAATAAAGAGTTGTTCGAACTACGTCATAGTATAGAAAAGAAGGTAAACACATTTAGACCCATATTCAAAGGCAAAGAACTGGGCTACGCAGAGTTACGTGAGATAGTACGTAAAGATCCCGATCGTAACAACCGCCGTGAAGCTTACATGGCAGTTAAGCCGCTACTCGAATCGATACGGGGTGAGGCGATCGAATCGATCAAGTTAGCCAATGCGCTTGCACGTAAGGAGGGGTTCACCACCTACGCCGATCTTGTACTACATATGGAAGGATTCACAGAGAACGAGCTACTTGAGCTGTTTGATAAACTCAAACACTACACTAACCCCGCATGGCAGCAACTCATCGAGCTAACACGTGACAATGTAACCACTGATATACAGCTGTACGATCTCACATATATGGTGTATAAACTGACGCATCCACCGGATCATAGATTTCCACGGGATAAGTTACTCGATAGCCTCAATCGCACCCTTGAAGCATTCGATCTCGATCTTGACGCATTACCTGTGAAGATAGAATTCTGTGATATCCCTTACGGTGGTGTATGTGTGGTGCTCAAGCATCATCAAGACGTACGTTTACTTATGAATCCACGCGAAGGTTACACCTATTATGGGATATTGTTTCACGAGTTCGGTCATGCCCTACATTCGCTATATTCACCCGATAGCATACTGTTGCGGGATGAGGCTCCATTCTCTGAAGGTATGGCCGATGTATGGGCAGGCTTACTTGAGGAACGTAGCTGGTTGAACAAATTCACCGAGATGACACCATCTGAGGTGGAGCAATTCCTCACCACACGACCGATCGACCGTGCATATGCGTTTAGGCCCACCATGCGTGATTTTGTGTTCGAACTCCAACTATACAGGAACCCAGATGCTAAGTTTGAAGATATATGGACGGCTGTCAGCGAACAATATCTTGACTTTAAGGACGATACTGGTATATGGCCATACTTTTCGTTCACCTATCCGTTGTATATAAAGAACTATGTGCTGTCACGCCTTATTAAGGAGGTGACTTATGAGTTTATACATGATAAGTATGGTGAAATTGTCGGTAACCCTCACGTGGTGCGTTTCTTGATTGAAAACTATTATCAGCCTGGCAATCTCGTACATTGGCGTGATAAAATCAAATCCTCTACAGGTAGCGATCCATTGACTTCACTGGATGACACATAGCTCGTCCTAAAATACCACTTGACTATATAAATTCCACTGTAGTTTTGAACTATGATACGTATGATACGTTCGCTTGTACTGGTCTGCGTAGTGGCAGCTGGTTTATTATCTTGGGTATATTTGTTTACTAAGGATAGGATCGAAGAAGATACCCGCCAGAAGGTACGTGCTAACCTTGTTGAGCTACTGGGTGATACCACGCTTACGTTTAAGCCTGTGATCCCTGACACATTGTGGGAGTTCTATCGTGATACAACCAAACTCGGCATCATATTTCGTAGCTATGGTAAAGGTTACGGTGGCCCCATACCGGTGTTGGTTGCATTATCCATGGATACAACCATACTCGCTATAAGACCGGCTACACCTGCTGAGGGGTTAAAAGAGACACCAGGACTTGGTACAAAGGTAACCGAGCCTGATTTCACCAACCAGTTCAAGAACAAGAAGCCATCCCAAATCAAGCTCAAAAAGGATGGTGGTGAGATCGATGCTATAACGGGGGCTACAATTTCGTCACGTGGTGTTGTCGAAGCTGTTCAGGTTGGTATCGCTAAATATCTGAAGTACTTGAGATGAAAAAGTATATCTGGGATGGTATATTCAAAAACAACCCGGTACTCGTCTTAATGATTGGTTTATGTCCCACAGTAGCTGTATCAACTACGGTACAGAATGCACTCGGTATGGGGGTGGCTGTCTTGTTTGTGCTTACGATGTCGAATCTCACCATATCATTATTACGGCCTATGGTACCCGAAAGCATAAGGATACCTATCTTCATCATCGTTATATCCACATTCGTTACCATTACTGATTATGTGATGCATGCATATGCGCCTGCAATACACAAAAACCTGGGTATATTCGTACCACTTATTGTTGTCAACTGCATAATATTGGGCCGTGCGGAGGCGTTTGCTTCAAAGCATACACCACTACCTGCAATACTTGACGGTATAGGATCAGGCATAGGGTTCACACTTGCGATACTGGGTATGGCTATCATTCGTGAGCTACTCGGTAGTGGTAAACTTGCTGGCCATATAGTTTTGGGTACAAAATTTGCTGCAACTCCTATACTTTTCTTCAGTTTACCACCAGGTGCATTCCTCGCTATAGCTGTACTTATAGCGTTGACCAGGCTCCGAAAATAATACATTCCTTGACATAAGCATGAACACACCATTTTTATAGGATGGAGATAAAAGAAGGATTAACGTTCGACGATGTACTACTTACACCTGGGTATTCGGAGGTTTTACCACGTGAAGTAGATGTTTCAACCCATTTCTCACGTCATATACCGTTGGCCATCCCGATAGTGAGTGCTGCCATGGATACGGTTACTGAGGCAAACATGGCGATTGCCATAGCAAAGGAAGGTGGCATAGGGGTTATACATCGCAATCTATCCATCGACAGACAACAGGAGGAGGTTGCCAAAGTCAAACGTTACGAAAGTGTAGTTATCCATAATCCTATCACCCTTACACCTGACGATACATTACAGAAAGCCAGAAAGCTGATGGAGGAATACGGTATATCGGGGTTCCCAATCGTTGAGGGACGCAAACTTGTGGGTATACTGACAAAGAGGGATCTGCTTTTCCGTGACCTTAATCTCAAATGTAAAGACGTTATGACGAAAGATGTGATAACCGCCCCACCTGATATAGATACTCAACAGGCTAAACAGTTGCTTGCCAAACATCGTATTGAGAAGCTACCACTTGTCGATAAGGATGGTAACCTTGTTGGGTTAATTACAGCCAAGGATATATTAAGTCGCGAACTATATCCAAATGCAACCAAGGATGAGCATGGTCGGTTGAGGGTAGCAGCTGCTGTGGGTACGGATAGATTCACAATGGAGCGTGTCAAAGCGCTTGTCGATGCCGGTGTCGATGCTATTGTCGTTGATACAGCGCATGGACATTCGAAAAAGGTCATGGATATAGCGGCTAAAATTCGTGATAAGTACCCAGATATTGAGCTGGTGGTTGGCAACATAGGTACACGTGAAGCTGCCATTGATTTACAGAAGATAGGGGTTGATGCCATTAAGGTTGGTGTAGGGCCAGGTTCGATATGTACAACCCGTGTAATAGCGGGGGTGGGTGTACCACAACTCACTGCTATCATGGAGGTAGCCAAGGAGAAGGAGGTTCCGGTAATAGCGGATGGTGGTGTGAGATATTCAGGTGATATCGTTAAGGCATTGGCAGCGGGTGCAGATTCGGTTATGTTGGGTAATATCCTTGCGGGTACCGAAGAGAGTCCAGGTGAAACTGTTTTCCTCACTGGTAGACGCTACAAGGTGTATCGGGCGATGGGTTCAATCACCGCTATGAGAGCAGGTAGTAGCGACCGCTACTTTCAGGAAGAAGAGAAGAAACTCGTACCTGAAGGTGTTGAAGGTATCGTTCCATACAGGGGTAGGGTAGGTGAGGTACTTTTCCAGCTTATAGGTGGGTTACGTTCAGGTATGGGGTATTGTGGTGCACATACCATACGTGAGCTACAGATGAAGGCACGCTTCATAAGGGTGACATCGGCTGGGTTACGTGAGAGCCATCCACACAACATCAAGATAACCAAGGAGCCGCCTAACTATGAAGTTTAAATCCACCACCATAGTAGGTGTACGAAAAGGTAACGAGGTTGCCATGGCAGGTGATGGCCAGGTAACACTTCATGAGGTTATATTAAAGCATACCGCACGTAAAATACGTAAGCTATACGATGGTAGAGTGTTGGCCGGGTTTGCCGGCAGTATCGCTGATGCACTTACACTGTTTGATAAGTTTGAGACTAAGCTCGATCGCTACAAGGGGCACGTTGAGCGTGCCGTGGTTGAGCTGGCCAAGGATTGGCGTACCGATAAAGTTCTACGTAGGTTGGAAGCGTTGCTTATAGTGATGGACAAAAGCCACACATTTATAGTATCAGGTAATGGTGAGGTGCTCGAGCCCGACGAAGATGTTATAGCGATAGGTTCAGGCGGTGGTTACGCGCTTGCAGCCGCTAAGGCGCTGATGCGATATTCGAACTTATCAGCACGTGAGATTGCAGAAGAGGCCATCCGAATAGCAGCTTCCATCTGTGTATATACGAATGATAAAATATTTGTGGAGGAGCTCAAAGATGAAACCAAATAGGTTAGACTTAGATCACCTTACTCCGTCACAGATTGTGAATGAACTTTCACGCTACGTGATAGGGCAGGATGAAGCCAAAAAGGCGGTCGCTATCGCATTACGTAACAGATGGCGTCGCCAAAGGGTAGAGGATTCGATACGTGAGGAGATCGTACCCTACAATATTATCCTCATAGGACCTACGGGTGTGGGTAAGACTGAGATTGCGAGACGGTTAGCTAAACTTGCGGGTGCACCGTTCATTAAGGTTGAAGCTACAAAATTTACCGAAGTTGGTTACGTGGGTAGGGATGTGGAGTCCATCATTCGTGAGCTGATGGATATAGCGGTTAACATGGTACGTAAGGAGATGATCGATGAAAATATCAAAAGAGCCGAATCATTAGCCGAAGATAAACTACTAAACGCTATCGTCCGGCGGCTAAAGGAGGAGGGTAAGGAGGTACCTCCAAAAGATACACTCAAGCAGATGCTACGTGAGGGTGTGTTTGATACTGAATATATTGAAATAGATACAAAGGTACCACCTTCTATCCCTATGGCAGAGATATTCATACCGGGGATGGGTGCTATGGAACCGCCTGACGAACTTATGAAAACACTGGGTCAGTTACTGCCACCGGTACGGAAGCGTAAAAAGATGCGTGTACCGGAGGCGTTCAGGGTCATCGTACAGGAGGAAGCCGATAAATTACTCGATAAGGAACGCATGATAGAGGAAGCCAAACGTAGGGTGGAGGAGACAGGGATTGTCTTCCTCGATGAAGTCGATAAGATAGTGGGTCGTGAAACCGTAGGACCTGACGTGTCACGTACAGGGGTGCAACGTGATTTGTTGCCACTTGTTGAAGGTACTACCGTGCCTACAAAGTATGGGCTCATAAAGACGGATCATATACTTTTCATAGCAGCAGGTGCGTTCAGTGAGTCGAAACCTTCCGACCTTCTACCTGAGTTTCAGGGCCGTTTCCCGATACGGGTGGAGTTACAACCCCTAACAGAGGAGGAGTTCGCCCGCATATTGGTGGAACCTGAAAATGCACTCACTAAACAGTACAAGGCGCTGTTCAAAACAGAAGGCGTGGATCTCGAGTTCACCGACACTGCTATAGCACGTATTGCGTATTATGCAGCGTTGGTGAATCGCGAAACCGAGGACATAGGTGCACGTCGCCTGTATACTGTGATGTTCACACTGCTTAAGGATTATTTATATGAGATGCCACGTGGAGATATGAAAAAGCTGGTAATCACTGAAGCTGAAGTTGACAAGAAGCTAAAAGGGATCGTTGAGAAGTTAGAACCTGCCCGCTATATACTTTAATGCTACAGATCCCGGAATCCAACATCATACTCAATCTAAAAGGTACGGATAAGGCAAGTATTGCGAGAGAATTACTCGAAACCATGCAACAGATAGGAGATATCGAGAATATATTGAAAGCGATCCTGGCACGCAACAAGATCATGTCACAAGCTCCAGGTAGAGGTGTAGCTATACTTCGATACTTGGGTACATATGCCAGAACTACAGGGTTAGCAGTTGGCATAAAAAGGGAAGGTATCGACTTCGATGCATTAGATGGTCGCCCGGTATATATCTTCTTTCTATTGGTATCGAATGATAGATCTAAATATGTGGATACATTGGCGGGATTGTTGCGGCTTATACAACAACCGACGGTAAGGCTTAACCTATTACGGGCGCGTTCAGAGGGCCAAATCAAAAAGATTCTTGAAACCCAACCTATATAATGAGAGGGATAGGGTTGTTTTCGGGTGGCCTCGATAGCCAGCTGGCTGCCAAACTCATAATGGTACAGAAAGTGGATGTGCTGCTGGTGCACTTTACGCACGTATTCTTGACACAGAGAGTGGATGATGTTAAACATTATGCGGAAAATTTAGGTGCACCACTTGAGGTGATAGATGTAAGTGAGGATATGGTTGAGATCGTTAAACAGCCGAACCACGGTTATGGTGATACGATGAACCCGTGTATCGACTGTCGCATAATGACGTTGGTTAAAGCTAAGCAGTTTATGGAAGATGAAGATGACTTTATATTTACGGGTGAGGTCGTGGGACAGCGCCCGATGACCCAGATGCGACACATTATGCGTTATATAGAACGGTGTGCTGGGTTGGAGAATAAGGTTGTACGACCGCTCTCACAGAAGCTACTGTGGGAGACTATACCCGAAAAGAAAGGTATACTCGATAGAAATCGCTTGCTTGCAATATCAGGACGTGGCCGCTATATGCAGGAAGAGTTGGCCAAGATATTCGGTATAAAAGAGTTTCCTGCACCTGCAGGTGGATGCCTGCTTACGGATCCGGGGTTCTCACAACGTGTAAAAGATGCCATAGAGTATGACGAACTTTCCGTAAAAGATGTGATATTACTGAAACTCGGTCGCCACTTTAGGCTACCGAGTGGTAGTAAACTGATATTGGGACGTAACCGTTCCGAGAATAATAAACTCGAACAGTTAGCCGAGGAGAACGATGTATTGCTAAGGACACCCCTCGATAATGCACCCATAGGGGTGTTACGACATGGTAAGCTTGAGGATCTACAACTCGCTATGCGGATATTGCTACGCTATGCGAAAGGTGAACGTCGTGTGATAGTATGGGACAAAAGAGGTAACCGCAGTTTCTTCGTAACTGAACCGCTACAGGCAAGTGAAGTCACTAAGTTTATGGTAAAATTATAAGCTGACAGTCGATAAGCACCCGTTGACAGATACATAAACCAAGTATTTTAGTTGTCTATGGAAAAGGTCGATCTTATCATAGTGGGGGCAGGTCCCGCAGGCTTAACAGCTGGTATTTATGCAGGGAGGGCAAAATTAGACACCGTGATACTTGAAAAGCATGCGATTGGTGGGTTAGCAGCAACTACGGATAGGATCGAAAATTATCCGGGCTTCCCGGAAGGTATTTCAGGGGTTGAGCTTGCAGAGCGGCTAAAAAAACAGGTCGAATCCTTAGGTGTAAGGGTCATACCATCTACAGAGGTGATAGAATTTGATGTAGAAGAGGAGGTTAAAAAATTCGTAACCACTGACAAAACTTACTTAGGTAAGGCAGCTATAATTGCAACTGGATGCGAGCCTATCAGGTTGAATGTACCAGGAGAAGCTACCCTACGTGGACGTGGCGTTTCATACTGTGCAATATGTGATGGACCATTCTTCAAAGGTAAGGATGTTGTAGTGGTAGGTGCTGGCAGTTCAGGCTTACAGGAGAGTTTATATCTTGCAAGATTTGTCAATAAGGTGACCATTATAGAGATTTTACCGCAACCTACTGGCGAGAAAATCCTACAGGATAGGGTTAAACATGTGCCAAATATTGAATTACTCACAAATCATAAGGTTATCGCCATAGAAGGTGACACTAAAGTGGAAGCCGTACGTGTATTAAATATGGTCAATAATGATGAATACATTATCAAAGCGGATGCAGTCTTCGTGTATATGGGGTTAAAGCCAATAACTGAGTTCCTACGTGGTAAGGTGAAACTTGACGCTGAAGGATATATAGTGACGGACGAGAATTTGCAAACCTCTATACCAGGAGTATTTGGTGCAGGTGATGTACGTCGTAAGGTATTACGCCAAATAGCTACTGCAGTGGGTGATGGTGCACTTGCCGCATATATGGCACAACAGTATATTGAAAAGATATGGAACCTATCGAAGTAAACAGCGAGAATTTTGAAGAGGAGGTTTTAAAGTCTACCCTCCCTGTGGTGGTAGATTTTTGGGCACCTTGGTGCCCACCCTGTAAGGTGATCGCCCCTATACTTGAGGAGCTTGCCAACGAATACGAGGGTAAGATAAAGTTCTGTAAGCTGAACGCTGATGGGAATGAATCTATCACACTTAAATATGGAATAAAGAGTATCCCCACACTTATTGTGTTTGTGGCTGGTAAAGAGGTTGATCGCATTGTGGGAGTATTACCTAAGGATAAGCTTACGAGATGGCTCGACAAAATACTGGGGGAGTGATGCGATGGCTAACTATACTCATTATGGTCATAGGTGTAACAAACTGTAAGAGTGAAGGAGCTAAAAAGGCACCAAACTTCACACTGGAGGATTTGCAGGGTAATAAGCATTCGCTGGCTGATTATGGAGATAGAATTGTTGTGCTGGATTTTTGGGCTACATGGTGTGCTCCATGTCGTGCAGAGATACCACATCTTAAGCAAATACAGAATAAGTATAAGGAGAAGGGGGTTGTAGTTATAGGGGTAGCGGTGTCCGATAGAAAAGACAGGGTACGCGATTTCGTACAGCAGATGGATATAAATTATCTCATTTTGATGGGCACCAATCGTGTAGCCCAAACCTATAAAATAAAGGCTATACCTACAACTTATGTATTGGGTAGGGGTAACCTCATACATAAGAAGTTTGTTGGCTTCTACCCGGGTATGGAGGATGCGCTAACAAGCATCTTGGATAGTCTTATAACTTCAGAACCTCAATAACATGGCAGATAGGCTATATTCAGTAATGTTTACGGGAGTCGGTGGCCAGGGTATCTTAGTAGCCAGTGATATACTTGCAATAGCTGCGATGTATGCGGGGTATGATGTTAAGAAGAGTGAAGTCCATGGTATGGCACAACGTGGTGGTAGTGTCGAAAGTGGGGTAAGGTTTGGTGACAAGGTTTTCTCTCCACTCATAGGGATGGGGGAAGCCGATTTCTTGGTAGCATTTGAGAAACTCGAAGCCTTACGTGGACTCAAATATTTACGTAGAGGGGGGATATGCCTGATAAATGACTATGAATGGATGCCACTCTCAGTACTTACAGGTGAATTTACGTATCCTCATGATGTATTGGATAAGGTCAAGAAATACGCTGATAAAGCCTATCTGTTGCCGGGGCTGGAATTAGCGAAACGTGCCGGTAACCCACGTACGTTGAACGTGGTCATATTGGGTGTGTTGGCACGTTTCTTGCCACTACCACAAGAGGCATGGATGTATGCGCTTAGCAATCGTATCAAGAGAAATTACATAGATGTTAACAAGAAGGCGTTCGAGTTGGGTAATAAATTCATGCTATGAAATATATCCTACGACATTTGTCCCCCCGTAAGGGTAGATTGTTGTTGATACTATTGTTGATGCTCATATACGCTGTACTATCTGGGATATCTTTAACCGCGATAATGCCGCTGGTGAGCTCCATATTTCGTGTGGATACACAAACGTCTGGTATTCTTGGTAACTTTAACCGGTATTTTTTGAGGTATACACCTATGCAGGCAGTAACTCTGATAAGTGGCCTCATTGTGGTGATCTTCTTATTACGTGGTATTGTGGGATATGCTCAGCGTTACCTTGGAGCACAACTGGAAGAGAGTATCATCAAAGAGATACGTGATAAGCTTTATACACATATACATGCTTTACCGTTGTCATACTTTGTGAGAGAACATTCAGGTCACCTAATAGCGAGGGCGACGAGTGATGTTGACGGTATCAGACGTGGTATAAAAGATGGACTTTTGCCCATAATTCGTGAGACCATGCTTATACTGGTGTACAGTGGGATAGCGATATATTTATCGCCTACGCTCTTTTTATATACAGTGGCTATATTCTTGCCAATATTTTTCATCATACAGCGGTTGGGTATGAAATTACGGCATGAAAGCGAACGCGTACAGAATAGGATGGCAAAGGTGACACGTGCACTGAGTGAAACTTTTGGTGGCATAAAGGTGATAAAAGCATACGCAGCAGAAGCCGAAGATAAGCGTAGGTTCGATGAGCTCACGCTTGCCCATATGCGGACTATGTTGAAATTTGAGCGTTTAAGTCTCATAGGTACACCGTTGGCAGAGTTTATGTTTGCGTTAGCGATAGCAGTCATGTTGATATTGGGGGCATACGCGATATTTATCAAAAATGTACTAACAGCGTCTGAATTCATACTATTTATAGGTGCAATTGTGGCACTCGTACAGCCAATACGAAATGTTGCACAAGCTAATTCATTGCTACAACGTGCAATAAATGTCACAGATCGTGTGTATAGGGTGATGGAGTTACCCTGTGAGCGTACACACGGTGGCATACCATTGGGTGGGCTTAAAGAATGTATAGTGTTTGATAATGTACACTTTGCGTACGATACAGAGTATGTATTGATGGGGGTGAGTTTTAGTATCCACAAAGGTGAAAAGATAGCAATTATAGGTACCTCAGGGGTGGGTAAGACCACGATCGTCGATTTGTTGCTCGGGTTTTACGAACCCACACATGGTAGGATAATCGTGGATGGTCACGACTTACGTGAAATAGATTTAAGGAGTTGGCGCAAACACATAGGGGTGGTAACCCAAGAACCGATACTATTTAATACCACTATTATAGAAAATATAGCGCTTGGCGAACCTACTGTTGATATTAAAAGGGTGAAACGTGCCGCTATACTTGCACATGCAGATGAGTTCATAAGTAAGTTGCCGGATGGCTATAACACCATAATAGGGGAGAGGGGGGTTACATTATCGGGGGGTGAACGTCAACGGTTGGCACTTGCACGCGCTATTTACAAGGAACCTGAAATACTGATACTGGATGAAGTAACTGCATATCTGGATAGGGAGTCAGCTCAAAAGATAGAAGCTGCACTTGAAGAGGTGCTTAAGGGACGAACTGCACTCATTATAACGCATGATGAGTCTACACTTAAGTTGGTAGATCGTGTCTTGGAACTCAAGGACGGTCGTATCCACAACATATAGTAAGTATCCATTTAGTTTCGTTTACATCTATGAGTTAGATTTATATTTAAGGTGTTATGAAGAAAGGAAGTTATAGTACGCTGTGGCTATATGTGATGATGACAATCGGTTGCTTATACATGGCCAGTTGTAGGAGGCCACAAAGATTGGATTTGGAAACACAACTCACTATACCAATATTCCATGAGCCCGACAGCTTTCGTATCTCTATTGAGGATATGGACTATTTAAGGGTAGGAGATGATTCCATTCTACAGGTATATTTCGAAGTAGCACGTGAGTCGCTCAACTTCTCAGATTCGTTTAATTTACATCAACGTAGAGGATATACTGAGTTGAGTCTAAGAGATTTTTTAATCACGGGGGTGAAGCCAATCAATATTAAATTCACACTACAAGAGATATTGCCCTATAGTTTACCTGAGAGCACATACTATGGACCGATCGATCCCTTCTATAACGAGGTAGAGTCTTACCATGATGTTGGCGATGTGTTGGATTCCATAATGTTAGAGACGGGCAAAATTATTATATCAATACATAACTATACAGAGGTGCCATTCGATTCGATATATTTTGAGCTCGGTAATCCTGATAACCCACAGCAGCTGCTACTCTCATATATGTATATTGGAGCCCATGATAGTATGTTGGATACCATCTACGTGGAGAATATGAAATTATCCAGATACATGCAGATAAATGCAAGCTGGGAGTCACCCGGCACCGACGGTCAATCAGTAAGTATATCCAGAGATGATTCGATAATTTTTAGACTCAAGATCGATTCATTGGTCGCCACATACATTTACGGGTATGCGACTGCGTTTAGATTACGTAATGATAGGTTTGTGGAGATTACAGACCTACCGTTTGTTGTAGACAGTCTACATATAAGCAAAGGTTGTGGAGGGTTGAAGCTCGAAAGTGGGTGGAATATACCTTTTCGTTGTTCACTTTATGTGTATGAGATGGCGAGAGGGTTTGAGTTTGATTTCACACCCCCGGTAGATAGTGTTAGGTTCGACATGGATAACACTTATTTAAGGACGGAGGGCAATAGGTTGCATTTCTATATGGAGCTAAATATACCAGAAATACCAATAGCTATAGATGCAGCTTCTTCAACTCGACTTCATGTTTACTTCGATACGCTAAATATTGATTGGCTATATGGTAGAATTGTTGAGGAGATAATGGAAGCTACATCGCCTGAGACTATAGAATTGGACCTACCCACGGAGATGGAGCACCTCAACCTATGTTCGAGTCTCCTTAGGCTTGTGTTCATAAACACGGTTGGATTTGATGCGGATTTGCAAATCGATGTAAATGCTGTAGGTGATGAGGGTGAGCTTATACGTTCATATACGGGAAGGATAGCACGTGGTAGCCCGTCACAGCCTGATACATCGGTTATAGAATGTGATATCTCAGATATACTTAATTTCCGGCCTCATGAAGTAATAGTGGGTGCACGTGTTGGTTTGCCACCACAGGGTGGTGCAATATGGTACGATAGCTGGGTGAAACTGTATGGTGAATCCATAGCACCACTTACGGTTGTTTTGACAGCCCCGGATACTTTGTTCATGGATACCACCTATGCTGAGATGGGGATCGAAGGTGTGGATCAAATCACAGCAGTCGAAGCAGTGGTCAGCATCGAAAACCGTTTCCCGATAGAACTTCATAGCACAATACGGTTGGATAGCCTCGATATAGAGGTGCATATCCCAGCAGCACCTACCGACGAACGAGGTGTAGCGGTCATGCCAGTAGATACAACTATAAGGATGGAGTTTACCGATGAACGGTTAGCAATGCTTCAGCAGATACTTAGGCAAGATAGCGTGATGGTGATACCTGTGATTTATGTACCTGCAACCGATACCATCACCGTTACTGCAAACGACTACATTGGCTACAGATACGCATACCTTGTGCTTAGGGTTAGACTGAAGGAGGAGCTAAAATGATGTTCATATTCTGGTTACTTGGGGGGTTCATACCAGAGGGACCTCAAGCGATGGGATGGAATCCCGCACTCATCTATACGGAAGGATGGACGATCAACCTATTGACTCTGGAGGGGGAGATATTCAACAACTGTTTACCTTATAGCGAGTTGATGGTGGATAAGATTGATGAGCCGTTTAAACAGAAGTTACTGCAATCGATGCCGTTGGATGGGTTTATGGCTACTGGTGAATTAAGTGGCCACATTCTATGTATAGCATATAAGAATGTGGGGTTTGCTGTGAAACTCAGGGGAAGCGGTCGCTTATATCTGGCGAAAGAGTTGCTGGATCTACTACTTATCGGTAATGAGCTGAACCGCACATATGAAATACATAGTGAACCGATGGATAACCAAGCCAATCTGTATTACGATGTGGGTATAGGTGCAAGTGTTCCTTTTGAACTTGGTAATAAGCAATTAAAAGTAGGGATAGGATTCCATATCTATCGTGGGTTATACTGTGTGGGAGTGAAAGGGTTCGATTTCATCGGTAGGACTACAGAAAATTACATCTATGGCAATGGTGATGTAAGTGCTAAGATTAGTGAATCCGGTAGCGGTTATGGGATGGATTTCGGTATCACGATAAAACAGCCAGGAGGTTGGGAATATGGGGTATCAATTACAGAGATTGGTAACCTCGTATGGGATAAGGGTGAACAGAAAGAATGGACATATGAGCTTGACAGCTTCGCATTGGATATGCTCGATAGCTTAGAGGAGATATGGCTAACCGAATATGAGGTGACAGAAGTTGATGAGTTTACAACTACGTTGCCAACAATCTGTCGTGCATATGCAAAATATGATGCGGGTGACTGGAAATTTGGTACTGTATTGGACTATCAGTTATATAAAACAGCTGCACGCCCAAAAGGGGGTGAAGGGATAGCCTTCACTATTTATGAAGGGTGGCGTTGGATAGACTTAGGTGTTGGAGTGGGTTACACCTATAAAGGGATAGCGTTTATACCCACTATAAGAGTGAAGCTACCACATTTCTATTGCAATATATCCTTATGTTCTGTGGATGGCATATATCCCTGGGCAAAAGGGGTGGCCATAACGTTAGAGTCTACCATCGTGTTGTGATCGTTTGCTAGGTATGATCTATTATTGCTATCTGGTGGGAATAGAAAATATGGCTTGTCGTTTGCCATATTTTAGTAATTTTAAATGTTATGGTGAGTGCTTCCATACGTAAATTTTGCCGTTACGCGGTATTGATGATATTAGTTGCGATCATCATTTATTTGTATGGGTTTAGCCCCTATAATTTGATAAGCTATGTTGAACGTTGGCGATACGCTAACCAGCTGGCGGATGAGATTGCCATCGTTAAGGCGAAAC
>Ga0190306_1000339_pt1 | contig 16713 bp, 13 predicted proteins | sample 48700734_MG_FD_161657 | JGI IMG/M metagenome (GOLD analysis project Ga0190306, IMG submission 161657) | Hydrothermal vent sediment bacterial communities from Southern Trench, Guaymas Basin, Mexico - 4870-07-3-4_MG | ecosystem: Environmental > Aquatic > Marine > Hydrothermal vents > Sediment ... | reverse complement strand
GTATTTATCCAGTTCCTCTTTTATATATTTCTTTGCAATTTTTTGAAGCCCTTTGTGAGTTACAGAAGCCGAAAGTATACATGTCAGCTTTTGGTCAGAATCCATATTTCCTGTTTTTTTCTCGTAGACAGCTGTGTTATTCAACCCATTTAATCCGTATAATATTTCATTTGCTTCGGGTTTTGTTCCAATTTGTATTGGATGATCATAATAGAAAGCCTGTTTTTCTCTTGCAGCAAGGTTAATTCCTTTTACTAATTCTTCTGAATATCCCAATGAATTTAAATCAGTTTTTTTATCCGGTATTGTAAGGAGAATATTTGAGGTAAATATCATCTGTTTTCCTGGATCTGTAATGGGTGACTGATTAAGAGTATTTATTTTTACTGTTCGTTTTTGTCTTAATTCTTTAGATCTTTGGTCTTTATTTGCAAAAACATTTTCTGCCTCAGGGAAAAAAACTGACCAAAGTACATTTATTGAATCAAGTGAAGAAAAATCAGTATTGCTCTCCAAATATTTGTTTAAATCCAATAATCGTGAAGAAAAATCTTTATCGGTTTTTAACCTTGTTTCAATCTCATCAGATATAAGCTTTTTCCCTTTTAAAAGGAATTGTGCAAGATGACCATAAGTATTGTTTTTAGTCATTATCTGAAGATAATCAATTGCTTTTTTGTTGTCTTTATAATCTTTTCCACAGAGACTTATAATAAATGCAGAGTTCATTGAACGACAAATATCTATTCTATCTGAAGCAGTTGTGTTTATACTGAATTCTGAGATTGTAGAGTTTTTATAGATAGCTTTTGTTATTATTTTTTCGATATTCATGTGTTCCACCTTTTATAGACTGATCTAATTATAATCCTGGTATTATATAATTCAAGTTAAATATTTATTTCCTGCATTTAAAGCCGCTTGGAAACTAAATAAATAATTTTTTTACAGGGGTGTCCGACAATTTAGTTATTTTAAGCAGATTTCCTGCACACTGCCATAAAATTATCGAACCTACCGCTGAGCTTTGAACACCGTAATGTAATAATGGCATTAGCTCCCTTAACTGTCCAATGCATACCGGACTGCTTAACTCTCGCACCTATATCATATCTACATCCTGATTCAATAAGACCGCTGAAAGTGCAAAATCCCAATTTACGAAAATACGGATAATTCAAACGTAAACTTTCCTCCATAGCCCCGAAGGGGTGTAATCTCTCTCTGCATAGGGTAAAGCCCTATGCCACTGATGCAGAGGCCCAGATCATTAAAAGAATAGATATCAAAAGTGATCCAGGTTAGCCGGAATCTGCTACTAATTTTAGGTGTAATTGTCTAAGGACTGGATCTGCCGGAAAAGATGAGGAGAATACTCTTTAGTATATGTTAGAAAAAGTGACAGCACCACCTTGCTGTGGATATAAGAAGGATATGAGGCTTCACTATCGGGATGTTTTAACGAGGGGCTGCACCCCACGTTAAGAAAGAGGGCACCCCTTCGGGGCTGAAGAACTGCCTTTCAATATTTTTTCCTTTGATAGAACACCTTAAAGCAATAATGTTATTAGCTCCCTTAACTGTCCAGCGCATACCGGATTGTTTAACTCTTGCTCCAATAACATGCCTACATCCTGATTCTACAATACCTCTGGATGTACACAGCCCCAATTTACGAAAATGTGGATAATTCAAACGTTCCCGGTTTTTTATCACGGGGGAAATATCCCCGACCATTCTTATCTGTGTAGTAAGCTCGCTTTAGAGTTATATCTCCCAAAACTATAATAAAGGTTTTTTCTTTTCGTCCTGCATAATCCATCAGAGTGCCATCAGGATGGATAAATGTTGAATGCTGGTCATTTTTGTCTGAATTAATCATTGTTTCAAGAATGCTAGCACCTAAACGGAGGGAAGTATTTCGAACCAGTGTCTCCAGAGTTTCAAAATTAGATGAACCTTCCTTTGCACAATGGCAATAAGGCTTACCGCATTTTCGATATCGAGGTGAAAGAGAGCCTTGCCTAAAATCACCTAATTCGCCAATTTGCTGTAGTATTTTCTCTTTTTTAATCTGTAATTGGTTGAGTATGTTTTTCATCTATATACGCTCCTTTGTATACTGTACGTGATATATACGTACGGTATAGTGTGAAAATTGCCTCCACACAAGGATTATTTTGATCTAAAAAGAATTTAACAAAATTGTCGTGCACCCTTTCTTGAGGCTTTTTATTGACAGATAGCATTCTATCGCTTACTCTAAAAGATAATATAAAAGGAGATAAAGGTATGAAAAAAATTTTAAGTTCCTTTCTCATACTAACAATTTTAATGTTTTAAATTCAATGTTAGGTGATATGGGGCTAATACATCCTGATTTTATTGTAAACACCGGTGATTTTATGGTCGGTTATACCGACACTCCAAAACAGATTCAGGAAGAAATTCAATCCTTCTTAAAACGAATATATGATAATACAGGAAGTAATATTCCCTTTGTTTTTGCTCCCGGTAATCATGAAGAATCTTCAGATGATGCCAATGCATTATTTACAAATTATTTTGGTAAAAAACTTTATTACGATTTTACCTATGGGAATTCCCATTTTATTATGATAAACACAAATTTTCCTGAATCAATGCTTCAGGAAGGCCAGAAATATGGGTTCTATAATGTAAATGACACTCAGCATACCCTTGCTCAGGTTCCATGGACACAAAAGGCTCTGAAGGAACAAGCATCACATACATTTGTATCAGGGCATGTACCTGTATTTTCTGCACTATCACCTGATTTTGGCTCTCATCCTAAATCCTTTGGAACCAAAGAAAACAGGAACCTGTTACTAAACATGCTTGTTGATAAAGGTATTGATGCATATTTTTCAGGCCACGAACATATATTCTATGCACAAAAACAGGGGCAGAGTCTTTTCTTCACCTTGGGCGGGGGTGGTGCACCTCTTTATGGAACAACAACCGGAGGCTACAATATAAACAAGGGAGAAGGACCTGATTATTCTACAACTACTACAGACCCCCAATTTGACAATGGCGGACGGGCAAGTGGATATCACTATGACTTACAGTTACCTGCAGGTGGATTAAGTATTTTCTCCTATATGCTTGTAACAGTAAATGGTGACAAAGTGTCTTATGATCTACTGGTTCCCGAAAGTTTTGAAGTTACATATACAAAAGGGAATGATGGAATTTCTATGGATGCATCTGCAATGGCTGCAAACAGAACTCCATTTACAAGAACACTTAACGGTGTAATGTTCCTAATGCCTTATTCAGAAAAAGGTTATTCAGTAACAGGAACTCAGATTGACTGGGGAAGAAAAGAAAGCCCTGCAAAAGTTCAACCAAAAATTCTTGAAGTTCAAAAAATTGATAATTATTTTGCTAAAGTAAGAGTTGGTGTTGAAGTACCTGCTTCATATTCCATTACTGTAGATTTACAGGCAAAGTAGTTTATTTAAAGGGTGGCTGTATCCAGTCGCCCTTTATTTTAAGTTCAAAATTATTCAAAATAAATTATTGGATCTTATCCAATAATTTACTATACTCTAAATATGATCAGGCCATTAAAAATTACTGCTCTTCTGCTTTTTTCAGCTTCCATTGTAGTTGCTCAGGAAGTAAGAACTGACCCCACTAACTATTGGGTGCAGACTAAAACATGGGAAGAACCTTTATCATCAACTCAATTGATTGAATCATCACTTACTGCTTCAGGGTTAACAGGAGAGAATCTTGATCACTATATAAATAAATATAATCAACTTATTGGAAACTTTAAAAATGATCTTAACTCTTCTTCTAATAATCTCTCTTTCTATAATAAAGGTGAGTATATTCTAAACTGGGCTTATAAGAATATCCTGAACCATTATATTGAAAAACAGACCTCAATGGATAAATTATTAGATACGGGAAATTATAACTGTGTTTCATCTGCTGTTTTTTATCTTATTCTATCCAAAGAAGCCGGAATAGAAACTAAAACAATCGAAACAAGTGATCATGCTTTTTGTACTGTTAAAACTGAAAAGGGATGGATTGATGTAGAAACAACGACAGTTTTTGGATTTGATCCCGGGATAAAAAAAGAATTCCAGAAGTCGTTCAATCAGACAGGATACAGCTATGTTCCACCTGGTAATTATCACAATAGAAAACAAATAGGGGATAAAGAGACGGTTGCGCTAATTCTTCAAAATAGAATGTCTGCATTGCAAAAACAGAATAATCATTCAGAGGCAGTTGGAATTGCTGTTGACAGATGGATCCTTTGGGAGAATAAGACAAGTCAAAAGGATATGAATGATGCATTTAGAAACTGGGCTGCAGTATTAAATAACAATGGAAACTACATAGATGCTTTTAACTTCTTAAAAGAGGTATCAGAAAAGTATAAGTTGAAAGACATCAACAGGGATCTGCTCTATAGTCTTAGCTATAACGAGCTGATAGAATTTACAAAAAATAAAAATTTCCCGGAAGCTGAATATTTTTTAAACTCTTCCAGCAAGGCTTTACCTGAACAGGATTTAAAAAAATTAAAGCAAATACTTGTTCAGGAGCAGGTATCTGAAACAGTAAAAAATGGAAGTTATGAACAAAGCCTTCCTTTGGTTCGCCAGGCATATTCCTCATCCGGTATTACCAGATCTGTATGGAAAAACTGGATTACTGTTCTACATCAAAATAAAGCACTTGAAATTGCTCAAAGTTCTGGATGGTGGGATGCCTGGCAGTTCCTCAAAGATCTTCCACAGGAAGAAAAAACACTTAGTGGTATCGTGAGCTCAACAAATACTGCTCATGATAACTGGAGTTTTGAAGTACACAACAAATTCGCAGATCTATTTAATTCAAAGAATACAGTACATGCTGAACAGGTATTACTCCAGGCTCTTAAAAAAGACCCTAATAATAAATACCTACTGAAAGATTTATCCATTCTAAAAAAAATGAAACCATAGGTATAGCGCAATAGTTGTTCAGAAAAAAATCTGACAAATTATTTGACTAATTACAGCTTATGCACTAGCATAATAAATAATATCTTTCCAAAAGACGAGAAAAAGAGAATTGAGCACTAAAATCAGAATATTTATTATACTACTTGTGTTTCTAATAGGCACCCTTGGTTTCTATTATATAGAGGGGAACTGGACTCTGCTTGAAGCCTTCTTTATGACTATTATCACAATTACTACAATTGGTTATGGAGAAGTAAAACCTCTTTCCCCTGAAGGTCAAATTTTTGCAATATTCTTTATAATACTGGGATTGAGTACAGCAGCGATACTTGCAACAGAACTCGCAAGACAATTTGTAGAAAGAAATTTTAGAGCAATTTACGGAGCAGGCAAAATGAGGAAAAAGATAAATAAAATACAAAATCACTATATTGTCTGTGGATTTGGCGATATTGGAAGTTCCATGAGTGCATCATTAAAAGAAGCAGGTATCCCCTTTATTTTAATTGAATCTAAACCGGAAACTGTAGAATTTGCAATTATGCAGAATTATTTGGTTGTCAACGGAAAAGCAACCTATGATGATACTCTTATTGAGGCCGGAATCAAAAGGGCTAGAGGTATTGTAATTTGTCTCGGCGATGATTCTTTAAACATGTATGTTACTTTAGCCGCAAGAGAGATTAATCCTGACCTCCTTATTTTTGTTAGAGGATATAAAACCGAAGGTGAAAAAAGGATGATCAGAGCAGGAGCAAATTCTGTTATTTACCCCCTAAAACTGGGAGGTCAGCAAATGGCTCAGCTGGTTATATCCGAATACAGTAAGCAAAACGAAACAACGCATCTGGAACTGACCACAAGTGGAATTATGGGATATTCTTTAAAAATGTACAAACACTTTAAAACGGAAGAAACAAGTATTGAGAAGATACTTACAGTAACCAGTGCTTCTCAGGCTCTAAAAATACAAAAGAATGACGGAGCAGAAATCAACAGGCCAGGAATGGACACAATAGTTAAAAAAGGGGAAAGTATTTTACTTCTCATTCATGATGAGACAGAAGATGATCTCCTTGATGATCTTGGTTCCAGGAGTAACGTAAAAAACAATAATAGTGAGAATAGCGCACCCGGGTACAAACTTTATGCCTGGGATGATTCATACTCCCTGGGTATTCCCGTCCTTGATGAAGAGCATAAAAAATTACTAAACCTTGTAAACAGTTTCTTAAGCTCAATCCATACAAAAAATGAAAAAGCTGTTATAAAATCAACATTTGACAGTTTAATTGGGTATACCCATGAACATTTTACAAATGAAGAAGCATTTATGGCAAAACATAAGTACCCCGGTTTAAAAGAACATAAAAAAGAGCATATTAAATTAACTAAAGAAGTAGTTCAGCTTAATGAAAATAAGAACTATGTTTTTTCCGATAATATTGCTGATTTTTTAATTGCATGGCTGACAAATCATATTATGGGTACCGATAAAAAATATGCTGAGTACATTCTAGCCAGAAACCCGAATGCCGGGCAGATAGAATAGATACTTTTGTTAATCAGATTAAATATTTAACAGAAAAATTAGTTTATAAGCAACATAATTGCATAGCTATAAGGAATTAAAACTTTGTCGAAAGTACCGGGAAATCAACGAATAGCATATCTTCTACTTATGGGTATAGGCGCAAAATTACTTATAGATACAAGTATACAGATATTTAATCCCTTTTTAACTATAATTGCAGCAGGAATAGGTATAAGTTCAGTTTCATTGGGAGGTCTTGTGGCTTTAAGGGGGCTTACAGGACTCTTCTCACCTGCTATTGGAGCAATTGCAGATAAAATTGGCCATAAATTAATATTGCAATTAAGCCTTTTTCTGAGTGGTGCCGGTATGATCCTTGCAGGGTTTTCCCGCAGTCCGGTTCTGTTTGCAGCAGCAATAATTATAACAGGTATTGGACAGGCAGGATTTACACCTAATTTACACGCATATTTAAGTACTAAGCTGTCCTATGATAAACGTGCCAGAGGGATTGGTATTGTTGAATATTCCTGGGCTCTTGCAGGAATATTTGGACTTTTTGCTACGGGATATCTAATAGAGAAATTTTCATGGCGCAGTCCCTTTATTTTAATCGGTAGTCTTTTAATTTTTGCATCAATAATTTATTTTTCCCTTGCTTCGGAAAAAATTGATAGACAGAACTGGCAGATGAGTAAAAAAGTATCTTCCGAAAAAATTTCTTTAACAAAGAGTATTTTTCAATTTTTCCATCTTGGTAAAAATGCCAGATCTGCATGGGGAACCATAATTGTTCAGGGATTAAATATGTTTGCAATTATGCATGTTATGATAATACATGGAGGATGGCTTGGACGGGAATACAATTTAGGTCCATCACAATTAGGAGCTGTAGCACTGGTTTTTGGGTTTAGTGATCTTGCAGCCAGTATTTTTGTTAGTATTGCTGCAGATAGAATCGGAAAGAAAAAAAGTGTTGCTATTGGAGTGGCCGGAATGACAATTACCTTTGCATTAATGCCTGTATTAAATATCAGTTTATATGCTGCCATACTGGGAATTATGCTTCCAAGAATTTTTTTTGAAGTTGCAACTGTAAGTAATCTTGCTCTCTTAACAGAACAGGTACCTGAACAACGTGGAAAAGTTATGAGTCTAAGTACAACTTCCGGTTTAATAGGTATTACTGCAGCCTCTGCCTTAGGACCTGTTAGCTACTACAGCAGAGGAGTAACAGGTTTGGCCATAATCAGTTTTGTTGTAAGTTTACTTAGTTTCATCCTTGTCATTATAGTTGTAAAAGACAAAGCACATACCCAAATTTATTAGTTTTTAGAGTAAAATTTTACTTTTTCCTCTTCAAGAACTTCTTTTAAAACATCTAGTAAATCTTTAGACCCTTCAATCTTCATTACAGGTTGAAGATTCTTGAAAATAGTTAAAACGCTCTTGTGGCTCATGGTAGTTTCATAAGAAGAAGGATATGTTAACTGGGATAAATTTCTAAACTGTCTTTTCATAGTATTTATTACATTTTTCACATCATGACTACTATTTAGTTCACCATAAATCATATACTATTCTCCATATACATGCTTCATTATTATACGAGTTTTTGGAGTTTTTGCAAGTATTTTGAAAATTTGTTTTTTATATTAAAAAATACTGGTTGGAAGTACCTATTAATACCTCTAAGGGTAATATTTTAAAACCAGTCCCATATAAACCATCCGCAACCATTGATCTTGTAATAATTGATCCGGCAACACCAAATATGATGTCTGGATACAATATTTTTGCATATATTTTTATTATCTTAATAACCGAAATGTTGATACGATTATTGTGGATGGCAGGGTTGTTGTAGAAAATGGCAGATTGCTGACTATTAATGTAAAAAACTTTAGAAAGAAGCCCTTGTAATATCAAAACGTCTTGCTGCTACTGTTTCTAATAAGCCTAAGCAGAGTTACTGATCCCTTTAACATCCTTAAGCCATGGGATTGAGGACTGTGCGCCTACTTTTGTAACAGAAAGAGATGCGGCTTTTACGGCAAATTCCGCAGCTTCAGTCATTTTCCAGTCATTACTCAGCCCGTATGCAAATGCCCCTGCAAATGTGTCTCCGGCGGCAGTTGTGTCTATAGCTTTCATTTTTGGAGCATTTATTTTTATTTTTGTATTCCCGGATATGATTGTCACGCCCTTACTTCCTTCAGTAAGAATAAGTGTTCCTACCCCCTTGCTGGTTAGAATATCTGCTTTTTCTGACAGACTTCCGGATTCAGAACCAAGAACTATATCCAGCTCGTGTTCATTCGGTAAAAGGAAATCAATATTTTTTAATAAACTATTCGGCAATTTTACTGCAGGAGCAGGATCCAGAATTACAGTTGTTCCTGATTTTTTAGCTATCGACGCAGCGTATTCTACTGTTTTCAAAGGTATTTCCAACTGAAGGAGAAGATAATCTGATTCTTCTATTACTTCTTTAAGTGATGCCACCATTGACGGTCTAATTTCTCCATTTGCTCCGGCAGCCAAAATAATTCTGTTGTCTCCGTCTCCTTCTCTGACTATTAAGGCAACACCAGTATGAATTTCCAATTGCGCAATGTTAGCAGTCTTAACATTACTTTTTTTCAATTCATCTATTAAAGTAAGCCCAAATTCATCATTGCCGCATGCACTTATAAAAGAAATGTCAGATCCCATGCGCCCAGCTGCCACAGCCTGATTAGCTCCCTTCCCTCCTGGAATCTGAGCATACCCGCTTCCCGTGACAGTCTCCCCTTTATTAGGAAATGGATCTGCAAGAATGGTTAAATCCATATTCATACTGCCTAGAACAACAATTTTTTTCATTTCAACTCCTGTTTTCCATTCATTCCTGACTAATTTTTTTTAAATACAATAAGTGTTTCATAATGTCTTGTACCAGGGAAAAGATCTATTAGATGCATTTCCAGGATATCATATTTATCAATAATTTTTAATGTATCCCTTTTAAGAGTAGAAGGATCACAACTTATATAAAAAATAAACTCAGCAATAAAATAATTTAAATAACTCTCTATATATTTTACACCTGCACGGGGTGGATCAAAAATAATCAGATCAGGAATTAAAGTTGTACCTTTATTAAGGGATTTTCTTAACCTATTAACAGGGTCTTTTTTATATAAATCAATATTGATAAATTCCTTATTACTTTTATTAGTACTCTTTATTGAACTATACCTATCATAGATTTTTATCCGGGAAGTTTCAAAACTTTTCGATAGATTACCATTTCCTCCAAAAATATCCATCACTATTGGTTCTGATATTTTAATCAGATATTTATTATAAAGTAAAGTAACAAGATCTGTAAGAACTTTTCCCATTACATCATTGACCTGTGTAAATCCGCCTTCGGCATAAGGTTTGTTTACACTTATTTCCGGATCAGTTTCACCTGCTTGTAAATAAACTTCAATATAACCTTCTTTGGCAGCATTATTCTTGACAATATCTTTCCATCTATTGTTTTTGTATAAATTACTGACTGCATTAGAAACAATACCGGAAGGGAGAAGACATTCTGATGCATTGATTAAATGTTCAAAATGGCTGCTAATAAGTCCAAACTCATCCTTTTCCAGATTATAATGAATTTGAACTCTGTTACGGTATCCAAATCGATTTTTTGCTGAATGGGTTTTAATTTCCACTGATTCTGGAAGTAATTTATCAAACATTCTGTGGAGAGAATCGGTTTTAAATTTTAACTCTGTTTTATAATTAGTATGCAGATACTGACAGCCTCTACATTCATAAAAATGGGAACATTCCGGTTCAATTCTATCTGGTGATTTAACAGTTAAATTTTGAGGGCTTATTAGTTTTCCAAAAACAACACCCTTTGCTTTTCGATAAACAACTGCGCTACCCTCTTCTCCCGGCAGAGTCTTTTCTATAAAAGCAATTTGATCTTTTTTTGAAACACCCTGACCCAGAGGATCGATATGCTCAATATTAAAATTAATTTTTTCCATTGGTTATAATATATCAACTTTCTTAAAAATATAATATAACGTACTAAACAATAAGTAAATATCTTGACACGATTCATTGTCTATTATTTATTCGATTTTTAGCTGTACCAAAAAAGTACACACCCATTGTCCGCTTCCTACTGCGAGGACATATTGGAAGTACAACTCCCGGCTATTAGTACATATATAGCGAGATAATCAAATAAACGAAACAAATAACAAATAAAAAGCAAACAGGCTAACACTTATTTTAAAAAATGTTAGAATACCATATGTTCCGGCATAAAACTGTTTTAGCATCCTGCCATATAATAGATTCTCCTCAGGCAATACCTCTGGCTGCAGCTATATTAAAAACATATCAACCTTATAAAAAAGAGGTTGAAGTTGTTCTTAAAAATTTTTATTTAAATGATTCTCCACTTAAAGCAGCAGAAACCATACTGGAGAGTAATCCGGACAGTATTGGCTTTTCCCTGTATATATGGAATAGGGATTTTTTTGAAAAAACAGCAAAAATAGTAAAAGAAAAAAATAAAAATATAATAATTTATGCTGGAGGTGCTGATATTACAGCTTCAGCACCAAGTCTTATGGGTAATAAGAACTTTGATTATTTAATTAGAGGTGAAGGGGAACTCCCCTTTGTCCATTTACTAAGATATTTAATTGGAATGGATAATTCCAAACCTGATAAACTTCTTAAAATGGCCTATTTGGATAATCTGGAACTTATACCTTCTCCTTTTCTAAGTTCCAATCTAAATCCGGATAACTGGGATGGGCTGCTTTGGGAGTTATCTAGAGGCTGTCCTTTCAACTGTTCTTTCTGTTCAGAATCCCGTGGTGTAAAAGGTGTCAGATATTACAGTGAAGAAAGAATAAAACAGGAACTTATTTTTTTTGAAGAACATAAAGTTGAGCAGATATTCGTTCTGGATCCTACATTTAATATCGATAAAAATCGCGCTCTTAAAATAATTGCACTAATTAAAAAACACGCCCCTCTTATTCATTTTACATTTGAAATTAGAGCAGAATTGCTGGATAAGGAATTGGCAAAAGGATTTTCAAAACTTAATTGCTCTCTTCAAATCGGTTTGCAAAGTTCCCGGATTAATGTACTCAAAAATGTAAACAGAAGTCTGAACCCTAAACAGTTTTCTGAAAAAATTGGCTTGCTGAATAAATATGGAGCAGTTTTTGGACTGGATTTAATATACGGCTTACCCGGGGATAATTTGAGTGGTTTTTTGGAAAGCCTGAATTATGCCCTCTACCAAATTCCCAATCATCTGGATATATTCAGATTGTCAGTTTTTCCGGGAACAGCCTTGTTTGAACAAGCCGAAGGATTTAATCTGACTTATGAAAAAAAGGCCCCTTACTCTGTAATTTCCAGTCCGGAATATAGTGAATCTGATTTAAAAAAATCTGAAAAAATTGCACAGGCAGTTGATATATTTTACAATAAAGGCAGAGCTGCCGGGTGGCTGCTTTCAGTAAGCGATATTCTGGATATTTCTCCATCAATTTTTTTCATAGAGTTCAGTACTTTTCTAACAGATCATCATACTGTAGATAATCCATACAAGTTACAATATCAATTTCTGGGGAACATATTTGAACAGCAGGATAAAACAAACTACCTTCCTGCAGCATTGGATCTTTGTAAATTCCATTATTTATACTCAGAGGCATTGTATGCAGAATCGGATTTAAAGGTAAATACAAAAGTTCAAAAAATTGACTACCAAAAGAAATACAGGAAAACTTCTTTACTTCAATTCGATACATTTAATTATGATGTAAACTATTATGCTGCAAATGGAATTATCGATATAAAACATTTAATTAAATATAATAAAAGGGAGGAATCCTTTGCACTTATTTTTTTTAATGGTTATCAAATAGAAACTCTTTCTGTAGAAAAACAGTACTATAGGATTATAGAAAAACTAAATGGTAACAAAACACTGGCAAATATACTTACTTCAGTAAAAATAAAAGAAGGTAATGCAAAGGAATTTATTTCTTTTCTATTAGAGCTTAATTTAATTATACCAGTATAATAAAATCAGATAAAATTCCCCGCTCATTTTTGATAAAATGGCGGGGGTAACAACAATCAACCGGCATTACTTGATTTCGCCCACAAATTTATATCACCTTCCAATGCATATTTATCTATCTCTGTTAGCTCATCAGCAGAAAAGTTTAAATTCCCCAGAGTACCAACGTTCTGCTCAATCTGCTCCACACTGCTGGCACCAATTAACACTGAAGTAACCTGGGGTTTATGAAGATTCCAGGCAAGTGCCATCTGTGCAAGAGTTTGTCCTCTCCTTTCTGCAATAGAGTTTAAGCTTTTTATATTTGAAAGATTTTCTTCTGTAAGAAGATTCTTACTTAGAGCTGTACCACTTTTACCTGCTCTTGAATCTGATGGAATTTCTTTAAGGTATCTGTCGCTTAACATACCCTGGGCTAATGGTGAAAAGGTTATACATCCTACTCCCTCTTTTTCAAGAGTATCCAGAAGGCCATCTTCAACCCAACGGTTCAGCATTGAATATGAGGGCTGATGTATTAACAGGGGAGTCCCCATATCTCTTAATATCTTAACAGCTTCTGCCGTTTTTTTTGCAGAATATGATGATATACCTGCATACAGAGCTTTACCCTGCTTTACAGCGGAGTCCAGTGCTCCCATAGTTTCTTCCAATGGTGTTTCAGGATCAAATCTGTGACTGTAGAATATATCCACATAATCCAAACCCATTCGCTTTAGGCTCTGATCAAGACTGGAGAGTAGATATTTTCGGGATCCCCAATCCCCATATGGGCCAGGCCACATGTCGTATCCTGCTTTTGAGGAAATTATGAGTTCATCCCTGAAAGGAACCAGATCTTGTTTAAAGATCTTTCCAAAGTTTTCTTCGGCAGATCCATAAGGAGGACCATAGTTATTTGCAAGATCAAAGTGGGTAATTCCCAGATCAAAGGATTTTAGTACCATTTGACGGGCATTTTCAAATATATCTACCCCTCCGAAATTATGCCATAGTCCCAAAGATACTGCTGGTAGCTTGAGTCCGCTTTTACCGCATCTGTTATAAACCATATTATCATAACGATGTTCATTAGGTGTGTAGATCATTTTCTGTCCCTCCAATAGACCTTATTTTAAATTTAAAAAAAACACAACTATCTATAAAAAGTCAACATAATTTTAGTGATTGATGAATTAATGGACAATAAAGCGGTTTGAAAGGTACGTCCATTTAGTTTTTTAATAGTTGATTTTTATTTAAGAAAAGTATATGTTTAGGTTAACTTAAATATTAAGGTCAATTAAATATGGACAATAATCAAAACATAGTAGAACAATTAAACAATTTTGCGAAAATGTTAAACCAAAAAAATTTTAAAGCACTAATTACTGTAGCAAAGGGGAAAGGCCTTTCTATATCCCAGATAAATACTCTTTTTCAACTTAGATACAATGGAGCAATCCGGGTGTCCAAAATTGCAGATAAACTGGGTATATCCAATGCAGCCGCAAGTCAAATGCTTCAAGACCTTGTGGTTAAGGGGTTTATATCCCGGAAAGAGGATCATAATGACAGGCGTGTAAAAATGATAGAAATCACAGATTCCGGCCTGGAACTTTTAAATACAAGCATGAAGCACCGTCGTGAATGGCTTAACTCCATAGTAAATACCCTAACAAAAAATGAACAGAATCTTATACGGAGAGCCTTTGAAATTCTAATATCCAAAGCCTCTCTGATAGACGAGGTAAATAAAAATACAGAACAACACAGGGAGAAAATCTGTTAATGAAAACTCTTGCAAAATATTTTAAACCATATGTACTCCTGTTACTGACAGCAATTGTTTTGCTGTTTATTCAGGCGTACACAAATCTTGCCCTGCCAGATTATATGTCGGATATTGTAAATGTTGGAATTCAGCAGGGTGGTATTACCACGAACGTTCCTCAGGCAATAAGAAAAGATAAAATGGATAAGCTTCTTATATTTATAAACAAAAAAGATATCGAACTTGTTCTAAGTAATTATAAACTGGTTAAGAACGGATCTGTTGAAGAAAGTGAATATTTTCTACTTTATCCTGCTATAAAAAAGGAAGACTTATATATTCTAAAAGATATTGATCAGAATACTCATGAGAAATTAAATTCAATCCTTACAAAGCCCTGGCTTATTGCAGCTGCTGTAGAAAATCCGCAAATGATCCCTGAACAGGCAAAGGGGAAGGAATCTTCTACAGATAATGAAAATATAATGGATTTTTCAAAACTGCCCGAAGGAACAGATCCTTTTACCTTTATAAAAAATCTTCCCGATTCAGTAAAGAATCAGCTAGTTTCGACACTGGATAACAAATTTACTGCTATGGGATCTGACATGAGTATAAAGGCTGCAGCAACACAGGTAAAATTGGAATATTCAGCTATAGGCATAAATACAGGATCAATACAAACTCACTATATGTTACATATTGGTATACTTATGCTACTTTATACCCTTATAGGTGCAGCTGCAGCTATAATAACTGGTTTTTTGGCTGCAAAAATAGCAGCAGGTTTTGCAAGAGATATTCGATATGGTATTTTTGATAGAATTGAAAGCTTCAATGCTCAGGAGTTTGATACATTCTCCACGGCATCCCTTATAACCCGGTCAACAAACGATATTATGCAAATTCAAATGATCACAGTTATGCTGGTCTCCATGGTATTTTATGCTCCAATAATCGGGATTGGGGGAATTATCCATGCAATTGAAAAAAGCAGTTCCATGTGGTGGATCCTGGCTCTGGCAGTAGCAGTACTTTCAATTGTTATAGCTACTGTTTTTAAAATTGCCGTTCCAAAATTTAAGCTGATGCAGCTCCTGATGGATAAACTTAATCTTGTAAGTAGAGAATCCCTTTCAGGAATGCTGATTATAAGGGCTTTTAATATGCAGCCCCATGATGAAGAGCGCTTTGACGAAGTAAATAAAGATCTTACAAAGACTATGCTTTTTGTAAACCGGGTTATGGTTGTCATGATGCCGGTTATGCTTCTTATAATGAACGGGGTCTCAATTCTGATTATCTGGGTCGGTGCAAAACAGGTTGCTGCATCTACAATGCAGATTGGGGATATGATGGCCTTTATGCAATATGCCATGCAGATTGTTTTTGCCTTTTTAATGCTTTCCATGATGTTTATTATGGTTCCAAGAGCTGCCGTTTCAGTGGAGCGCATCGCAGAAGTACTCAGAACCAAACCAAAAATAATTGATCCTCAATCACCTGAAACCTTCAGGGATCCCTTCGAAGGAACTATAAAATTTTCAAAGGTGTCATTCCGGTATCCCGGAGCAAAACAAGATGCCCTGCATAACATAAGTTTTACAGCACAAAAGGGACAAACTACAGCCTTCATAGGGACGACCGGCTCAGGGAAAAGCACCCTGGTAAACCTTATTCCCAGATTTTACGATACTACAGAAGGGGAAATAATTGTTAGTGGGAAAAATGTAAAAAATGTTACCCAGCATGACCTAAGGGCTCAAATAGGCTACATACCTCAAAAATCTGTTCTTTTTAGAGGTACAGTAGAAGATAATCTTCTCTATGCAGATAAAAATGCAGATTCTGAAAACATTCAGTCTGCAATTGATATTTCCCAGTCCAAAGAAATTATAGAAACTCTATCAAAGGGAATCAAAAGTGAAATTTCCCAGGGTGGATCTAATGTCTCAGGCGGACAGAAACAACGCATATCAATTGCCAGAGCGCTGGTAAAGAAAGCACCTATTTATATTTTTGATGACAGTTTTTCCGCACTTGACTTTAAAACTGATGCACAATTACGCAAAGCTTTAAAAATACACACTAAAGAAAGTACTCTTTTAATAGTTGCACAAAGGGTATCAACAATAAAAAATGCAGATCAGATAATTGTACTTGATGAAGGGGAAATTGCAGGTAAAGGAACCCATAATGAACTTATGGAAAACTCTGCCGTGTACAGGGAAATTGCAACTTCCCAGTTATCCAGGGAGGAACTGGCATGAATAAAAACAATGAGAAAACATCAGCATCCGGCAGCTCTTTTAAATCAAGAGGT
>Ga0190306_1000338_pt1 | contig 16719 bp, 13 predicted proteins | sample 48700734_MG_FD_161657 | JGI IMG/M metagenome (GOLD analysis project Ga0190306, IMG submission 161657) | Hydrothermal vent sediment bacterial communities from Southern Trench, Guaymas Basin, Mexico - 4870-07-3-4_MG | ecosystem: Environmental > Aquatic > Marine > Hydrothermal vents > Sediment ... | reverse complement strand
TCTCCCGCGTCTCAAGAAGAATATTTTCCCGGTCTTGCTACACCTTGGGTACGCCTTTTTCTCTATCAGGAATCTTATTATTTCGCTCCTCTCTTCAGGCATAGAAATTCCTGCTTCCTTATGCTCTAAACTCAATTTCATAACCGAAAAATAACAGACTAAAATGATTTACATTTACAGTTTGTTATAGCTTGTTAGGGAACATACTTATATAAATATTTCTTGCGTGCTGCGTGCGGCACACGCCTTTTCCTTCTCTTTATTTATTCCAGGATGTCTAACTATAACTAACTAAAATGTCTGTCAAATTTCCCTGAATACCCTCGCATCTATACCAATTATATATTTGCGAGGTGCATAAGCCTTCACCTTCCTCGCAGTCAGTATCTCCGGGTCCGTGTGTGCGCCGAGCTCACTTAGCCACGTACAGAATTTATGCTTTGCGTTATTCAAATCTTCGTCCTTCTTTATTGATTCCACCATATAGAAATGTATTGTCCCTCCCTCTGGCTTGAGCATCTGCACCGCCTCAGGCAGGAACATATAAGCCTTTTTTGGTAGATTCATGATTATCCTGTCTGCCTTATCTCTGAACGCCCTATATATCGCCTTCACATCACCTTCTATCGGCTCCACATTCTCCACCGCATTCAATCGAATATTCTCCCTGAGGTACTTTATCGCATCCGGGTTGATGTCAATAGCGATGATATGGCTTTTAACCGCTCGCTTCGCTATCAGTATAGAGAAAGGACCGACACCAGCGAACATGTCTATTACTGTCTCCTCGCTCGCACTTCGTGCCGCCAGCGATGCCACTCTATTTCGCTCAGTAGCAAGTCTGGGATTGAAATAGACGCGTTCGAGATCGAGTTTGTATCTGCATCCATTCTCCTTATGCACCGTCTCTGTTCTTCGTTCTCCTGCGATTATCTCTATTCTCCTTCGCCGAAACACGCCCTCAACATGCGACTTTCGGCGTGCTACCACCCTGATATTCTTGTGTAACTTCATTATTGCAGACGCCACCGCTTCATCTGCCGATTCATCGAGGACTGCTATATCACCCACTATCTCGTATGAAGGTTTAAATCCGATGAGCTCCTCTATGCCCGGTTTAATCGCAAGAACTTCAAATTCAGTTCTGCAAATTTCCACACTTTCCACGCCCATATCCGCCACTTCCTTCGCTTTGTGCTCCTCTGTCAATGGTAGATAGACGAAATTCGCATCATGCCGGATTTTCACATCCGTCCTCAATAAATTAGCGGATTTCAAAGCTCTACGAACCTCTTCACCGCGCTCTTTCTTCACCTTCACACATGCCAGGCTTTTGCTTCTCTTCATCTTCGGTATCTCGACATCTACGCTATGGTATGGTTATGGTATGGTACGGAACTTCTATTTCAGGATAAGGAATGTTATGCTGGTCGAGTGGACTGGAGTGGATAACAATAAAAACGACTAACGACTGCTATTTCTTTATTTCCGCCCACAGACCCCCGCGGTCATAACTTACACGGAAGTTCGATTTAGATATGCCTGCCTTATTTATCACCTCTCGTAATTTATCGGGCGAACTGTAAGCTTTTGCATCACCGCCCAGAGAGCGGTCTCTTAGAGATTTCATACGCTTATATTCTTCATCGGTAACATATCGCCCAAAGCCACCGCCGACAAGGGCAGTACCACCCTTCTTTAATACCCTATAAATCTCTTTGAATACCTGCACCTTATCTTTCCAGAAGTGGTATGAACCGCGACTGATTATGAAATCGGCAAATTCATTCTCAAAAGGCATATTGTGTGCATCGCCCAGAATGGGGATTATCCTATCTGCCAATCCTCCCTTTTCAATATTCATACGTGCGACTTCGTATATTGCCTTCTCCTTCTCCAGTGCGAATATCTTTAATTTGGAATGTCTGCATAACTCAATGGTAAAAACCCCCGTGCCACAGCCAACATCCACACATACGCCTTCTAAAACGCCATAATCATCAATGATTTGCCTTACCATAGAGATAATCGCGGGCATAAAGTGCTCTCTGACCTTTTTATCAAACTGCTTTGCCTCTAAAATGTCCATCTCAGTGTAAGCAGCAGGGACACGCTCACGCTCTTCTGTCATGATCTCATCCTCCTTTTAATCTTTACCCACCTTTTATTGTGCGATACTTCACTCACAATAACCCTTGCCTCCTGCTTCTTAATAAATAAATGAAGAATGGAACGCCGAAGAAGGCTGTGATTACACCGATGGGTATCTCACCAAAGGGCAGTACCGCATCTAATAAACGAATACCTGCATCCGCCCATGCCATGAAGATACCACCCAAGAGTGCGGAAGCAGGAAAGAGAATCCGATGGTCAGGACCCACGAGGATTCTCGTTATGTGCGGGATGATCAAACCTACAAATCCGATAGTTCCAGCGAAAGCCACAGCAGCAGCGGTAATGAACGCCGAAAGAACCAGCAGAATCTTCTTTACCGACTCCACATTTATACCCAGTGTCTGTGCAGACTCTTCACCGAGCAGCATTGCATTCAGGTCTCTTGCAAAGATGTAAATCAGGAAGAAACAGACGAATACAGAAAATGCGGTTATTTCCACTTTTTGCCAGTTTGGCGAGTCTATTCGCCCCATCAGCCATGCATAAATATAGCCCAGGTCATGACCTGCTAAATACATCACTAAGGATAAAACAGCACTTAAGAATAGTGAAACCGCTATCCCGGTGAGTAATAAGGTGTCCACCGGTATTCGCCCTCCCACCTTCGCTATGTTATAAACCATGAATGTAGCGAGCATAGCGCCAAGGAAAGCCATGAGCGGTGTAGTGTAATCAGCGAAGAAGTAAGGTAGTAAAATAATCGAAATAGCAGCACCAACCCCGGCTCCCGATGCTATTCCTATGATGTAAGGGTCTGCCATGGGGTTCTTAAACAAGCCTTGCATCGCTGTACCCGCGGTTGAGAGTGCGAAACCCACCAGTATACCCATAAATATCCGTGGCAGTCTCACCTGGAAGATTATCACTTCATGCCCGTATGGAATAGTATGAGCATCAACATCACAGAGATGGAGTTTGCTCCCAAACAGAGCGACGATTTCAAGCGGCGATATATAAATGTTGCCTATTGCCGTTGCCAGGGGGATGGTGATGCAAAGAATTACAATCAGGTATATCAGTATCATCCGCCAGTGGATAAATCTCTGGAGATAATGGTAATGGTAATGATAATGCCTGTACCTTCTATCTTGTTGTTTATCTTGCTCAAAATCAAACGACATCCACTGCCACCACTCTCGCTCCAGGGTTCACACTCATCAACCGCACACCCCGTGAGTTCCTGCCCTGTATCGGTATGTTTCGTGCCAGTATCTTCGTCACCATCCCGTCAGAGGTGGAGATCATCAACTCATCTGCGTCTCTTACCTGCTTTATACACACTACCCCTCCTGTCTTCTCACCTACACGTATGCTGATAACACCCTTACCACCTCTGTGCGTCTCTCTGAACGCATCCAGCCGAGTCCTCTTACCATAGCCCCGCTCTGTTATTATAGCAACAGTCGCAGCACTGGAACTCAAATCAACAGCTTCCATATCTGCTATCTCATCACCTTCCTCGAGTCGCATTCCCCGTACACCTGATGCATATCTACCCATCTCCCTCAACTCCGCTCCGTGAAACAGTATCGCCTTACCCTTGCGTGAGCCCAATAATATGCCTATCTGGGCTTCAGCTTCACTGCCTATCAATACCACATCCACCAGTGAATCACCCTTATCCTCGTCCACACGTGCGGCAACGATACCGGTAGTACGTATTGACCTGAGATTGGCAAGAGAAATCCTCTTCACCACGCCTCGTGAAGTAGCGAGTATGATATAATATTCGTGTTCATGTTCGTGTCCATGCTCCAGTGTGGTATCAACAGTCTCTGGTATCGGTAAAGCAGCTACGAACTCCTCGACATCTGCACTTGCGATATTCAGTCCTGGGATGTTTACCAGTGTTTTGCCCTTTGAATGCCTGCTACCCGGCGGTATCTCGTATGTATTCACCTGATATACCCTGCCATACTTAGTAAAGAGCAGAATACGCTCCCTCGTGGATGCGCAGATGAAATTAACGATTGTATCTCCGTCTCCTTCTTTATCCTTCTTCTCTATCACCGCTATACCCTTACCTCCGCGTCTCTGCCGTTTAAATATATTGGCTGATATTCGCTTGACATAGTTACGTGCGGTGAAGAACAGGATTACCTTCTCTTCCTCTACAAAATCACGCTCACTCAATACCCGTTTCGTCTCCTCTATCTTTGTCCTTCGGGCATCACCATACTTATCCTTCAGCTCCTCCAGCTCATCCTTTATCACGTCCAATATCCGCGCTTCCGATGCCAGAACATCCTTCAGCCATTTTATACGCGCCTCCAGCTCCTTTCGCTCGCTCTCTATTTTATCTCGCTCTAAGGCACTCAGCTTCGATAGCCGCATCTCCAGTATCTCCTTCGCCTGCTCTTCACTCAGTGCGAACCGATCAATCAATGCCGATTTTGCCGATTTAGGCTCACTTGAGCTCTTTATTAATTCCACCACTTCTTCTATATGCGCGATTGCAACGATCAGCCCTTGCAGGATGTGCATCCTCTTCTCCGCTCGCTCCAACTCGTATTGGAGTCTCCTCTTTGTTACTTCTCGCCTGTGACTTATGTAGCACTCAATCAGCTCCTTCAGTGTCAATACCTTCGGCACGCCATCCACCAGTGCAAGATTGATTACACCGAAGGTCGTCTCCAGTTGTGTATGTTTATACAGCTTGTTCAATATGATAGAAGCATTAGCACCGGACTTCAATTCCACCACAATCCGCAGACCTTTACGGTCTGATTCATCCCTCAGACCACTTACACTCTCTATCTTGAACTTCTTCACAAATTCCGCTATCTCCTCTACCAGTTTGCTCTTGTTCACCTGGTAAGGTATCTCTGTTATGACTATACTCTGCCTTTTACCCTTTGTCTCTATCTCCGCCTTTGCTCTTACCTTTATACTGCCTCTACCAGTCTCATACGCATCTCTTATACCTTTATAGCCGGAGATGATACCGCCAGTGGGGAAGTCAGGCGCTTTTATTATCTCCATCAACTCCTCTACACCCACTTCTGGCTCGTCTATTACTCTTATAATGCCATCCACGACCTCCCTGAGATTATGTGGCGGCATGTTCGTTGCCATACCGACAGCGATACCAGAAGAGCCATTGACCAGGAGATTTGGTAGCTTCGCTGGTAATACCTTCGGCTCCTTCAGTGTGTTATCAAAATTGGGAAGCCAATCAACCGTGTCCTTATCGAGGTCAACCAGCAGCTCCTCCGCTATCTTCGACAATCTTGCTTCGGTGTATCGCATAGCAGCCGGCGCATCACCATCTATACTGCCGAAATTGCCCTGACCATCAATCAAAGGATAGCGATAAGAGAAATCCTGCGCCATCCTCACCAGTGTATCATAAACGGCGACATCGCCATGTGGATGGTACTTACCCAGCACGTCCCCTACTATCCGCGCGGATTTCTTATGCGGTCTATCATGGGTGACGCCGAGTTCATGCATACCGAACAATATACGCCGGTGTACAGGTTTCAAGCCGTCGCGAGCGTCAGGAAGAGCCCTACCAACAATCACACTCATCGCATAGTCTATATACGAGCTCTTCATCTCCTCCTCTACACTGACCTCTATTACACGCTGCCCCTGTTCTTCACTCATTTCATTTCATCTCCATGTCTTCACGTTGGATATAATCACATCACCCTCTCCTGACACATCAATCGCATTATTCAATGCGGTATCAAGGTCTGATGCGAAAGATACAGATGCAGATGCAGATGCAAATCCCGCCTCCGCACGGAGACGGTCACCAACGATTATTATATGCTTAAAAACGCTTCTTCCATTCGCCATCTCCACCACTTCCTTCAATTCATCCACATTTATACCCTCACACACATAAGGTGAATCCTCACCGATGATGAGAATCATCTGCTTCATCTGCTTCTGCTTCTCTCCTCGCGCTCGCTCTGATGGATATGGACGGAGATGCGATGCGGCATCCACCAGCTCACTGACGAACTTCAATTTCGTGCCCGAATTGGAATTGTCAATCAATATTCGCCCTTTTAGCGCTTCGACCTGCATCCTACCAGTTACTGCTGTTATCTCTTCGGTATTTAACTCCTCTGGTGCAATACCAAGGCTCAATACCGCACATAAGGCAGCTTCCAGGCAGCTCCTGTAATAATCGCTTCCTATACGCCATTTAAAAGGTGCAAAGTTCAGACTACCACTGATGAGCTTGCCATCTATGGTTCTTAACTTGTTAAAGACCGCCCTTACTCCCTCTATCCTGAGGTTCTCTCCTCTATCTCCATAGCTATTACTGTTACTGTTACTCTTATCATGCACAACAGAAGAGAGAGGGAGACCGGGATGCACAATGATACCCTCGCAATTCTTGATTGATGCCATCTTGGCTGCCGATGCCGTTTTTGTAGCACCTGCAATCATATAATCATCTTCAAGGCTTGTTATCACACCCACATCGCCTGAACCCGTCAGCCCAAGAGAGATCTCAAAAATTGCTATTTCAGGATTCAAATCCATATCACGAGCCATAAGCATCACTTTCAGCACATTCGCAGGTGTACCACTGAGCCTGGGTAGTTTCACCTCTCCACCATATGCTGATTTTGGTTTGTACCTCGTACCAGAACTGGTATGCATAATGATGTTCTTCCTACCGCGCAGCAGTTGATAGATCAGCTCACATGTCGTCGTCTTCTTCACTGTGCCTGTTATTTCTATCACATGTAATCCCGAGAAGAGGTTATTCAGGCTCACAAGCTCCTTCACCGCTTCATGGTGGTTGATAAGTGGTATGTGTGCGTTCAACACCTGTTTCATTATCTCAAAGTGCGGGTTCAGGTGAACCGGCGCGATAACCAGATCGTAATTCAAATCGCCTCTGAAGCTGGGCTCTCTATACGGATTGAAGATGTCCACCTCCTTACCAAGCTCTTTTAATGCACCTGCAATCACTTCAGCGCCATGGATAGGGTCCAGAACCAGTATCCGGCTCGCATCTTCTATTTTTAGCACCATAAATGCTCCGCCGGGGATTTGAACCCCGGTCAAGGGCTCGAGAGGCCCTTATGCTTGGCCGAACTACACCAGCGGAGCTAAGGTTAAACCATCTTTTACTTCACTCACTGCTCGGGCTTACCCAGTGCTATAAACGCATCACAGACTTCGTCAGGGTCGCCACGCATCACTATCTCACCTTCATCTATCATTATCGCCTCATGTGCGAGTTCTCGAATCACTTCGAGCTGATGACTCACCACCAGTATCGTTGTATTGAATTCATAGTTCAACTTCTTTATCGAATTCGCTATCTTACGCATGGAGATGGGGTCGAGGTCACCAAAGGGCTCATCCAGCAGTAGCACTTCGGGCTGCGCTGACATCAGAATGGCAATTGCCAGCCTGACCCGCTCACCAGCACTTGCCTCTGCATTGTGCCGCGCGAATATCTCCTCAGGTAAATTTAACGCCTTGAGATATGGTCTGGCAGCTTCAAATGTCTCTGCTGGTGGGAACTTCGGGAACAGACTCTCAAAGACCTCCATACTGAGACCCAGGTCCTCAAGCTTCTGCTTCGCTTCTAACTCCGGCATATCAGCAATCCTCAGGAGTGCATCGAATGTTACATTGCTTATCCCCTGCTCCTCCGCACGCTTCATCGCCTGTCTCACCATTTCCAGCTTCTTTATGCCCAGTTTCTGGGCAAATGCGTCCTGAACGAGTTGATAGGGCGGTAACGTGAACTCCTGATGGAGGATGCCCAGCTTTGTCCTGGCTTCCATCGCCCTCTTACTGCCAAGAGCAGCGATATTGGCGAAATCCACTGTTCCTATGCGATATAAAACCTGCCCCTTATCTGGCTGCTCAACGCCTGCAAGCATCCTCATAAGCACCGTCTTGCCCATCGCCGAGGGTCCAATTATACCCAGTATCTCACCACGCGGGATCTTCAGGTTCAGTCCCGGCATCTCTATCGTCTTTATCAGCGTGTTGCTCGTGTATATCACATACTTCTTCCATACATCGTTGAGCTCGATCATGATGTCTCTCGGGTTCTTTACAGGCTGCAGGGGCTCCATCGGCTCCAGTTGAGACATGAATTTCCCTATTATCTCTTCCACACCGCCATCATCTATTATTCTACCCTTGTCTATCCAGATAAGTCTGTCTGATAGCGCCCTATGCACTTCTGGCATATGCGAAACGAGCAATATACTGATGCCCGTTGCCTCATTTACTCGCTTCACACTATCCAGCAGTTCTTCACGCGATATCGGGTCTGACATCGTACTGGGCTCATCAAGTAGCAGCAGAGAAGGCGATTTCGCAAGTTGACGAGCGAGTAAGACCTTCTGCTTCTCTCCACCACTCAATATCGGATAGAAATACTTGTATTTCTCGCGTAGCCCCACGAGGTCGAGAATCTCAAGTGCCTGCTCCTTCAACTCCTCGTATTCGTCTTCATACTGTGGTAACTCTTCTAAGCCCGTCTGTGCTGCCCTGAGCCTTAATATGATATTATTCACCACAGACTGGTTCCATAGCGCAAAAGAGCGCTGGAGATGAAAAGCCGTCTTCTTCTGCAATTTCCTGAATTCAGAATAAGGAGAATCATGCTCTACACTCACACCATCCAGCTCTATCCTGCCAGCATCAAACCGCTCATAGCCACGAAGCATGCGAAGCAAGGTCGTCTTCCCTGCGCCACTCTTCCCTATTATCCCCAGCACCTCCCCTTTATCTAACTTGAAGGATACGTCATCCAGCGCAACTACCTCTTTCCCGATCTCTTCCAGTTTATAGGTCTTACAAAGCCCTTCAACATTCAATATCTCCTTCTCTACCATCTTCTATCACTCGCTTCCTTTCACTATTTCACTATGAATGTAAGTGTGATATATGTTTAAACCTATGTTTCACAGTCTATAAAAATGTAATCTACGATACTCTATAAAGACTAAAGACCAGACCAGCAGAACCATGCGCCTCCTCATTTATCTTCGGGCAGCAAAGGAGCAGAGTTATGAACTTATGTATCATCATAAGCTTCAAGGATTCATTTACGGATTGCTGAGAGACTCTGGATTCGGAATGTTGCATGATAAAGAAGGCTACAAATTCTTTTGCTTCTCAAATATTTTCCCGATAGGGGATATGGGAGAGGGTAAGATTTTGAAGTTGCTTGTTGCATCGCCAAATGATAAGCTAATAGAATCGTTAGAGGCGCCACTACGGGGTCTTTCCGCGAGTAAAAGGAGGATAAATATAGGGGAGATGTCCTTTGAGGTGGTGGGTTTAAAGAAGCTGGAGATAAAGCTAAAAAGTAGAGATTTGAGGGTGCTCACTGCTACACCGGTAATAATCAGGATACCGGAGCGGAATTATGAGCGATATGGGATACCGGAAGAGGAAAGAAAAGCGAGGTATGTTTACTGGCGTCCGAAATATTCGTTTGAGGCTTTTTTGAAGCAATTGAGTGAGAATTTGATAAAGAAGTTCAACGATTTTTACGGCACGAAGCTGAGCGAGTACGAACTGTTCGAGCAGTTTGTGTTCAGGCGTGTAACGGCGACAAAGGTGGCTATTGATGGTCGCGAGTACGTGCTGGTGGGTAGTATGTGGGAGTTCCAGTGGGATTATATGGATGAGACGCAGCGGCGAGTAATAGAGTTCGGGTTAGATTCGGGATTTGGTGAGCGGAATTCGCTTGGCTTCGGGTTCGTGAACAAAATTTCGTTGAGAAAGTCCCATTTATATAGGAATGGCTAATGGTTAATAGTACATATGACACCTAGTTACCATTACCCTCTATATTTCCCTCCATTCTATTTAAATGCATACATTCAGGGTAGTATGTTCTAAGGATCTCCAGATACTCTTCCACAAGGGAAACACTCAGTCTTGTGAGCCGGGAGATTGTTTGCTTATCCTTAGAAGCCACTATCCTCACTCGTTCCATATCCTCTATGTACGTCTCCACATTTTTCAGTTCGTGATCGGTCATCCTTGCTATTTCCAGCGGATTGTAACCCTTTGCGTATAGTTCTACAATAACTCGTTTATGCGTAATTCCACGCCCGATATCCAGCACATTACCCGCAGTCGGAAGCAGTTTCCCTGCCTCCTTTTGATATTTTCTCGCGCGTTTTGAGAGTGTCGCAGAGCTTAACAACATGATGGCAGTCAAATCCGCCTGGCTAAGCACCGCACCTTGCTGTTTAGCCTCGTTTATCAAACGAACCATTCTTTTGTCCTTTATCGGCTCGACTTTTCCATCCTTTGCGAGTATATCAAGGTCTTCTTCGGTTACCAGCGATAGTACAGCCCTTTTTGCCCCGGTGTTAGCGCTATTTTTGCCGTACCCCTGCTTATCACCCTCAGAGCGTGCAATCCACACCAGTTGTCCTGGTTTCACTCGATCCACAGACGGTGAAAAGCGGTCTACCGTATCTAAAAAATCATCTACGAGTCGTTTTGCTATCTCCAGCTTATCAGAATATCCGTATCCATCAATGAGCTTCTTTATGAGCACATTTCGCAGTGTTCTCCCTTGAAGCGGTCCGTATATTTTTTTCGCATATTCTCGTTTGACCAGCCCTTTATCAGTCATTGCGCCCCCTCCACCAGCGTTTTTTTTAACGGTTCGTTGATCTTAAACGGGTCAAGAAGCTGGTTGAGTCTATCTTTGTATCCTTCGCTCTCTGCACGCTCAATTAAACTTATGTACTCCTTAATCAGCCTTTCTGATAGTTTTGTTATCTTTCTAATGGTCAAGAGCGGATAAGATTCCCTGTGAAGAAATGCAACCACTAAGAAGTCCTCCAGGTATCTGTTCACGCTGGAAGGTGAATGCGCCATCTTCCGGGCGATCTCGGATAGCGTGTAGTTTTTAAGGTAAAGCTCAACAGCTTTTGTTTTATGCGATACGCCCCTTCCTATGTCCTCCACCATCCCGCGCGTAGGCAATGAGACACCCTGTTTCATGAGATAAGCGTCGTCTCTCTTTATCGTGCTCAGGCTTGTACCGAGAAGGATTGCGAGATCCTCCTGGGTCAGAACCCCTCCTTGATCTATCGCTTCGTCACACAGACGCAGTTCCTTATCCCTTCTTTCCGCCGCGATGCCGTATTTTTGCCTGATCTCAATGTCCTCATCATGCAGGATTGTTAAATTCACGGAGACCATCCGGCAATACTTTATCGGCTTTCCCGCAGGTTCTCCCAAAGCGACAACTGTTTTCGTTAGCTGACCCGGCCCTCTGGAACTGTTGTAGTAATCCCTGTTAAATAGCGTGATTCTATCGTATAGCGCTTCTGCTTCCACTTGAGACAGTCCAAAACCGGTATTCAGGTCATTGATAAACAGTTGCCTGTCCGATTTGTTTACCAACCTTTCCAATTCTTCCTGGTTCATGTACATCTCCTCTTATCTTATATTCTATCATGAACCAGGTGTCATATGACACAAAGGTTAATTAACTGCACTATTATCTCCGAATACTCTTTGGGATAATAACAAAAGAAGGTATTTTATTTACTCATTGCACCCATAGGCTCTGCGATTCTACCTGTATGTGTAGAGTGAAGATGGAAGTGTCATCCACATCATATCATGGCTTTGAAGATTCCTCATAAGCAATAGCGGCATTTATTATCTTTTCTTCTCCGAATTGCTCTCCCACAAGCTGCAATCCAACAGGTAGCCCATTGTAGAATGCGCAGGGTATTGATATGGACGGCACACCGGCTAAATTCATCGGTACAGTATTAACATCGGCGAGATAGAGAGAAAGCGGGTCTTTTATTCGTTCACCGAGCTTAAAAGCGACAAATGGCATCGTCGGCAGTGCCAGTATATCGTATCTCTTCAGTGCGGTATCAAACTCGCGCCTTATGAGTGTGCGCACCTTCAATGCCTTCAAATAATATCTGCCATAGTAGCCCACGGAAAGGGCATAAGTACCGAGAATAATCCGCCTCTTCACCTCCTCGCCAAACCCTTCGCCTCTTATCCTTGAGAACGTTGTATGCCAATCAGCATCCTGCTCCAGTCGAAGCCCATACCTGAGCCCGTCAAACCTCGCAAGATTCGATGACGCCTCGGACATCGCAATGATGTAATAAGCAGCGAGTGCATATTTCAGATATTTCATGCTCATCTCCTCGTAAGAGGCACCGAGCTCCTCAAATCTGTGAATGGCATTCCAGACGGCGGATTCAACCTCTGGTGAAACACCTTCTATGAACTCCCTGGGCACACCTATCCTCAGACCTTTCACACCCTCTTCCACGTAACGATATTGATAGTTAGTAGCACTGCCGTTACCCAACTTCACCTGTGTGCTGTCCCTTTCATCCTTCGCCGATATCACTTCCAGTAGTAATGCAGCATCTCTTACATTTGACGCCATTGGACCTATCTGTTCTAAGGAATTGGCGTATGCAATGAGCCCATAGCGAGAAACGAGCCCGTAAGTGGGCTTCAAGCCGACGATGCCGCAGAAAGAAGCAGGGCAGCGAATGGAACCGCCGGTATCGGAGCCGAGAGCAAGAACAGCCTCGCCTGCTGCAATAGCTGCGGCGCTACCACCAGAAGAGCCTCCAGGCACTCTACTCCGGTCATGCGGGTTTAATGTCGGTCCGTAATAGCTTGTCTCGGTGGAAGAGCCCATGCAGAACTCGTCCATATTCGTCTTACCTATAATTATCGCACCTTCGCGCTTCAGCGCCTCTATCACGGTGGCATCATACGGCGGGATATAACCCTCGAGTATCTTCGATGCGCACGTGGTTTGGATATTCCTGGTGGAGATACTGTCCTTGATGGCGATGGGCACACCGAGCAGCTTCTTATGCATGTATTCCTCTTTATCTTTATTATTATCCACTTCCCTCGCCTTTACCAGCGCATCTTCCTTGTTCAATGTGATATAGCAGTTCAGTTCGCTCCTCTCTATTCGCTCATATATCCTTGATATTAACTCCTCACAGGATACAACCCCACTTTTTATGCCCTCCACTATTTCCATTGCTGTTGAACGTTTCATCTTCATAGCATAGAGGCATTCAGCATTACGTAGTCACAGGAGAGGTCACAGCCCCATGCTGTTGCAGTTGCCTCCTCTTCTACTTCTCTTTCTTTTCCCCCTACATCCAGCACAATATCTATGGCTATCTCCTTACCCTTCATCACTTCACGATTCCACGTGCTGAGAATCCTTCCGTTCCTCACCACCTCTACCTCCCGCTCTTTTCCCCTGAACTTCATTGATACCACTTCTATGCTATTGCTACTGGTATTGGTACCGATACAGCTCCCGATGGCTGCTATTATACGACCACATGCGAGGTCAATGCGCTCACCGAAGATTGCACTCTTCACCAGCGGCGATCTCAGAATCTCACGTGCTATCAACTTCGCATCCTCCACTGGCGCTCCTCTCAGACTCACATTCACCTCAATAAACTTCGTTGCACCTTCGCCATCACGTGCAATCATCTTCGCAAGCGCCTTGCAGAGAGAATTCAAGCCCGCTTTGAAGTCTTCCTCGCTTATCGCCTTACCTCCACGGCTGACGAGCAATACCATATCGTTCGTGCTCATGTCCCCATCCACAACAATCATATTGAAAGAATTGTCACATGCATCCTTCAGGCACGTTCGCATTGTCCCGACATCCAGTTCCGCATCTGTATAGATGAACGCCAGCATTGTAGCCGTAGCCAGATGCAGATGTGGGTATATCATCCCCGAACCCTTCGCTATACCTCCTATTGTTACATCGCCAACCTTGATAGCCAGTTCCTTCGGGAACGTATCAGTGGTCATAATCGCCTTTGCCGCCGCTGTACTGCCCTCGGGGTCTGAAGTCAACCTCTTAGCGACCTCCCGCACCTGCCGCTCTATCATACCGATATCCAGTTGTTTCCCTATGGGACCGGTAGATGCAACAGCCACCTCGTTCTTATCAATGCCAAGTGCAGCAGAAGCGAGTTCTGCCATTCTATTCACATTTCGCATACCCTCTTCGCCCGTAAAGCTGTTCGCACAGCCACTATTAGCGATTATTGCACCTATTCGCCCGGTTTCAAGCAGCAGCCGCTGTGTAAAGATGAGGGGCGCGGCTTTCATCTTGTTCTTGGTGAACATACCCACTGCTTTACCTTTGCCCTCTATTAGTGCCAGTCCCTTGTTGTTCTCCCTTAGCCCGTATGCCCTTACACCAGGTACAGCGCAAATCCCGCCTCTTAGCTCCTCTATCTTCGTGTTCGTCACTATTCTCATTTCTCACTCACTACTCGGCGCGAAAAGCCTCGCCCATAGCCTGTATGCCCGGTCATAGCCCCGCTCTATAATCATATCCACGAATCTCACATGCTCCTTAACGAGATGCTCCACTTCATCATCACTTATCTCCGCTTCACCAAGAATCTCGCGCTTTAACTTCGCACCAAGGATATCCAGTGGCTTGCAGGGAGTGTCAACCACGATGTTCTTTATGTGAAAACCCTGCCTGGAAAGCGAGTTTAATACCTCCGCTGTGGCATCCAGGCATATATTCCGCTCCCTCGCTCTATCCGCTATATATTCCGCTTCGCTACCCGCAGATTCCAGCTCATTGAAGATATCGTCCTTCAGAACCTCCTTCCATTCCCTTACTTCTATCTTACCCATCTTCGCCTTCGCTGTTAAAATCAATATCTGCACCGCAGCATCTCGCGATAGAAGTAACGAAGCATCTTCCTTGTAGCAATACAGGGCTCTATCACCAAGTGCAGGCAAGCACTCAAATAACGGCATGGCGGCTCGAAGACGCTGTATATCTATATCCTCAGGCGCCATCGCATCAACTATCAACTCAGGAGCAGTGCCATGCGCTATCTCTCTTATAAATCCCTCCTGATTACGTGTAAAATCCATAAACAGGCACTCATAATCATCGCTACTCTGCATCAAAATCCTCGCTGCTTTACTCTTCGAATATGTCGTATTAACAGTTACGAGATTTGTTATTTGTTTCATCTGTGGTGTATGTCATATGGCATATAGCATATAGAATGGGATAAGGAAATGATTTTTAATTATATGATTTATGATTTAATATATTAAATAAAAAGGACTAAGGGCTCGTGGTCTAGCTGGTGATGACGCCGCCTTCACGAGGCGGAGATCGTGCGTTCGAATCGCATCGAGCCCACCATTTTATACTCATCTCATCATGTATCATGTATCGTGCATTTACATTCTACATTTTTTACATTTATTACATTTATGTAGGTGTAGATATAGAAAAGAGGGGATTAGTGACAAATGGAAGAGAAGAAGGATTTTGGGGATTTGGTGCGTGAAGTGATAGATAAGGGCAAGTGTACGCTCTGTGGTGGCTGTGTGGCGACCTGTAGGCTTCTTGACTACGGGTATCTCAATGTGGACTTCTCGGAAGAGCGCCCGGTGATAAGCGAAGGGCAGCAGTGTCCTCCTGACTGCGGATACTGCTATTATCAGTGTCCGAGAGTGGAGAAGCCTGAGTTGAAGCAAGGATTGGAAGAGATGTATGAAGTCGTCACGAAAGATGAGGAGATAAAAGCGGTCTGTCAGGACGGAGGGGCAGTTACCTCACTGCTCGCTTATGCCCTTGACGAGGGTATAGTTGAGGGTTGTATAACCGTTGCACTAAGCGATAAGGACTGGAAGCCCGAAGTACGTGTTGTAATGGACAGATCGAGCCTGATAAAGACAGCAGGCACTAAATATACACCCGCGGCAACGCTCACCGGCGTTGCTGATGCCATTCTAAACTATGACCTCTGGAGTGTTGCACTGGTGGGTACGCCATGTCAGATGTCCTCATACGAGCGGATGCTCACTGTTGGACGCGATACCCATAACGCACATAACTTCTCATCCCACATCAGATTGCGAATAGGTCTCTTCTGTCTGGGCTCTTACTCTTACGAGAAGTTGATAAAAGATTTCATTGCTGCTAAGCATGGTATAAACATAAATGAGATAACGAAGATGCAGATAAGTGAGAATATTCTGCATGTGTATGCGGGAACAGAGGAGCTCTTAAGTGCTGATATTTCAGAAATAGATGATTATAAGCGTGATGGATGCAAGGTATGCGAAGATTTCAGTGCCCTGTTCTCAGATATAAGCGTGGGTAATAACGGCACACCAGAAGGCAGGTCTTCTGTTATCGTTCGTACCGATTTCGGTAAGGATGTCTTCGAGGGTGCAGTGGAGCGCGGTTACATAGAAGCGAAGCCGATGGAGCCCTCTGGTGTCGAACTGATACATAAATTGATGAAGCAAAAGAAGGAAGCGGGCATTGCAGAGAAGGAACGCAGGAAGAGAGGGCAGAAGTAAGATATATAAAGACAAAGGATATATAATTCTGCTTCTTCGTGCTTTTGTTTTTGTTTTCATTTTTACATTTTTATTTTTTATTTATTCATTCATGCATGATGGAATGGAGCCACGTGTGAGGAAATTATATGAAGCGATGTTCGCACTCGAAGACCTGCGTGAGGTATTCAGAGAGTCAGTGCCGGGAAGAGC
>Ga0190306_1000336_pt1 | contig 16844 bp, 19 predicted proteins | sample 48700734_MG_FD_161657 | JGI IMG/M metagenome (GOLD analysis project Ga0190306, IMG submission 161657) | Hydrothermal vent sediment bacterial communities from Southern Trench, Guaymas Basin, Mexico - 4870-07-3-4_MG | ecosystem: Environmental > Aquatic > Marine > Hydrothermal vents > Sediment ... | reverse complement strand
TCATATCCATCCTCCCACTTGGCAGGGGCTTTATGGCCCAACCAACTTATTGGGATTTGAGGGACAGAGGGACATACTCCTTTAGAGGCTTTATAGCCTATAAGCCATGGAGTCTTTGTCCCTCTCTTTATATGGGATTTAATAACACATTTATGAGAAATATAAACTAATTTATTGCAGGAGGTAGAGTATGATGGGCAGAAGGGTAAAATGGTTGTTTGTATTTATTGATATTTTGGTAATAGGCCTGGTTTCAAATTCATCCGCAAAGACCATTCCTAAACAGGTGGTAATTACAGAGGCAAATAATGAGGTTAGTGTTTATAAGGGACAGGAATTGATTATCAAATTAGAGGCTAATCCCTCTACTGGTTATAGATGGGAGATAGCCAATTTGCCTAAAGGTATCTTGAGGTTAGAATCTAGTGAGTTTGTTCATCGAGAATTTCAGGAAGATGCTGGCAGTATAACACCATTTGGGGCACCAGAGACACAAATGCTTAAATTTAAAGCAATTGAAAAAGGGAAAGGAACACTCACCCTGGTATATCAAAGACCATGGGAGAGGCTACCCATAGATGAATATACCATAGAGATAGTAGTTGTTGACAGTGTAGGGATTCAGTTTGAAAGCCCTCCTCAAAAACCTCAAGAGGATAACAATACCCCTATGGTGAGGGCTGCCATAATGGAGCTTACAAAAGAGGGGCCCAAAATTTCCCTTGGACCAGAAAAGAAAATACCCCCTTTATGGGAGACAGAGCAGAGGATGCAAAGCTTAGGCAGTTTGACCCCTATAATGTCAGAGGGATTTGAAGGTAATTTCCCAGAGGATAATGACTGGGAGCTTTTGGGAGACCCAACCTGGGATGACACTGATTACAGGGCCCATACGGGCAGTAAAAGTGGCTATTGTGTTGCCGGTGGGACAAGTGGAGTAGAACCACCTGGACCCTATCCAAATGATGTTGGGGCCTGGATGATTTATGGGCCATTTGACCTAAGCGATGCCAGGGATGCAATACTCTCCTTTTATCATTGGACGAAAACAGAATATGAGTATGATGAGCTCTTTGTTGGGGTCTCAGTAGACGACCATTTGTTTTATGGTCAAGTATATTCTGGTGACTGGGCCTCTAGAGCGGGAGGAGATGGATGGTATCCAGAGGTAATCGACCTAAATGAACTTGCTCATTTTAACCTTTCAGGTTTTAAGCAGGTATGGATTGCCTTTTTGTTTTTGAGCGATGGTAGTATTCAATATGAAGGTGTTTATTTAGATGATATCTCTTTAGTGAAGCAAACGTGGACGCCACCTAACTTTCCAAGCCGTTTTGACTGGAGAGAGAGGCATGGTGTTACACCGGTAAGGGATCAGGGTGAATGTGGATCATGTTGGGCATTTTCAACGGTTGGGACAATGGAGTCAAATATCCAGATAAAGGATGCTGCAGGAGAGGATTTATCAGAGCAGTTTCTGGTTTCTTGCAATACAGGTGGTGGTCTGGGCTGGGAGCCATGGGGTTGCGATGGTGGCTGGTTTGCCTTTGATTACTTTTGGAACAGGCCTACCCCGGGTCAGACGGGTCAGAACACTATAGGGGCAGTGCCTGAGGAAGAAAAGCCATACACGGCAACAGATGAGCCATGCTGCACCTGCACTACTCCTTGTCCCTTTCACCACCTATGGAGGCTAAGTGGGTGGGGTTGTGTGGATGAAAAGGCCGAGGGGCCTACCTGTATAAGCTACAAGAGTAGCGGGTGGGAAAGGATGCCCTCTATTTGGGACATAAAAGAGACGATTATGCGCTATGGCCCTATAAGCGCAGGGGTTTGTGTAGGCAGCGCATTCCAGAATTACACAGGTGGTGTATTTGAAACAGATGAAGGGCATTGCACTAATCATGCAATTATGCTGGTTGGCTGGGATGATTCTCTTGGGAGAAACGGCGCCTGGATCCTGAAGAACTCCTGGCGCACTGATTGGGGTGAGAGTGGTTACATGTATATAGGATACGGCATTTCAGGTGTAGGGTTAGGGGCAAGTTATGTTGTCTATGGTCCAAAACATATCTTTGCTCACTCTGCTGACTTTAATGGAGATGGTAGGACAGATATAACCATATTCAGGAATGGCAAATGGTATGTTAGGAATCAGTTCAATACAATCTATGGCACAGCTGGTGATATCCCTGTACCTGGAGACTACAACGGAGATGGAGAAACGGATATAGCTGTATTCAGACCATCAAGTGGTAAATGGTATATCAAAGACCAATTCAGCACGTACTATGGCACAGCTGGTGATATTCCTGTACCTGGAGACTATGATGGAGATGGAAAGACAGATATAGCTGTATTCAGACCATCAAGTGGTGCTTGGTATATCAAAGACCAATTCAGCACGTACTATGGCACAGCTGGTGATATTCCTGTACCTGGAGACTATGATGGAGATGGAAAGACAGATATAGCTGTATTCAGACCATCAAGTGGTAAATGGTATATCAAAGATCAATTCAGCACGCACTATGGCACAGCTGGTGATATTCCTGTACCTGGAGACTATGATGGAGATGGAAAGACAGATATAGCTGTATTTAGACCATCAAGTGGTGCTTGGTATATCAAAGATCAATTCAGCACGTACTATGGCAGAGCTGGTGATATTCCTGTTGCTAAGTGAGGTATTATAATACCTCACAACGATACAATTTCCAACTGTCCAAAAACTGAGAGCGGTGCACGGAATTGCGTGCTGTAAAGGTTGTGCGGAAAATAATGCCGAAGTACGACAAGTTCAATCCAAATCCTTTTGGGGCTCACATGAAAATACTAAATCTTGCAGGTAAAAACAAGGTAGTGCTGGATGTAGGCTGTTCCACTGGTCAGTTAGCTAAGAGATTAAAGGAAAAAGGATGTAAAGTTTATGGGAGATAGAGGTTGATGAAGTAAGGAGACCTTGGAACGATCCTACAATAGTTCCAAAGGCGATAAATGGTAGGATTGATGATTCTCGATGTAACAAGCCTTGGGACTGGTTCTATCCACCACATAAATGAGGGGCGATAGTTGCATGCGTAGGTATTTCACTAAAACTAAAGTATTAAATATGGCATATGCTCTTAGAGACAGGTTATATAAATGGACCAAGGATGATTATGGACTGAAAGAGGCGATCTTCTTCCCTAAAGGAATAGATGGATTTTTAAGATATTCCAAAATATTAAATGAACTAAAAAAAATAACACTAAACGAGAACAAAAAAAAATTCGTATTCTAGAAGTAGGTGCTGGGGCAAAAGGAGGAATTGCAAGATTTTTGAAATATTCAGGAGATTTTGAAAAGTTTGAAGTTATACTCACCGATATCGACGCAAGTAAGCTAAAAAATGTTAGATTTGGGAATCGTGTTATAGCAGACGGTTGTAATTTGCCCTTTAAGGACAGTGGATTTGATATAGTAGTGTCTGTAGATGTGTTAGAGCATATTCCCCAAGATGTGAGAAAGAAATTTTTAGAAGAACTAAAAAGAGTTTGTAGAAAATCAGTATTGTTGCACTTTGTAGTACATGATCCTGAAAATGGGTTCCTAGGAAAAGATGCTGATTTAAAATTTCAGGAATGGCACATAAGAAGGTTTAAAAAGCCCGATCCTGCTACAGCTGAACATATAGCAGCAAACCATCCCTCATTAAAAGAGGTTCAAGTTGTGTTTGATAATTTAGCTATTATAAAAGGAACACAAAATGTAAATATCTGGTTCAGATATATGACTTTTAGATCATCTATCATTGGTTTTCTCGCCGGTTTTCTGTATTACTCATTGTGGAAACGAAGAGATGGCAAACCACCGTTTCATGGTTGTTTTTTGAAGTGGGATAAGAATGAATAAATAAATTTTTATATATATCTGTTAAAAGATCTTATATAATTTATTGCTAACTAGTTTTGATTTTAGACCTTTAGAAATTATTTCTCTATTAAATTTATTAAAGTTAAATGGACCATATCTGTATATGTAAACAGGGATACCTTTTTTTGTCAAATTTACTGTAATTTCGCACATCTTACTCTCCAAATCCTTGTCGTGTATGAAATTTATTACGGCTACTCTCCTTTCTGGATAGATAATTTTATCTAAACCCCATATTAATATTACAGAATTATTTTCTGTATTAGACAAAATTTGTTCTCTAATATGTTCATAACCTTCCCTCCATTTCCATGACGGTTCTAAATTGTCTACCACGAGTGTGCTAAATAGCACGATCATTATTGCGATATATGTTGGAACAATTACCTTTCTAAATGGTAAATTTTTGAGCTCTACAGTATATGATGATACTATCGGAATTGACATCAGATATATTGGTAAAAAGTATCGATTATATGATTCATGTAGTATTATCTCTCTTTTAGGAGGAAAACCCGTTAAGTAATATATTGAAAATATTAAAATTGATATTAAAGTCAAACAAGTATAAACTTTTTTTAAGTTCCATTTGTTCTCAAGTAAAAGTGACAACACTCCCAATAATAAAAGTATGAAATAAGTATGTGTCATAGAACTAATAAGAAGATTTAGATTGGTGAATAATATATGTACACTGTTCTCTTTGTTCCATATCAGACCTGGCATCGGAACTAAACCTTGTAAAGTAATTCCAGTTTTTAAATATCCTCCGTAATTCCATTTATTCCACATCAGAAAAGGAGTTATAACCAAAAGAAATATAAGGACATATAAGAAAATATATTTTAATAAGACTTTACCCCAGCGTTTTTTTAAATACGCTATTGCTAATACCCCCATTGGTAAAATTAATATTGCTGTGTCTGGTCTTACACTAAAAGTTACACCTAAAAACATGGAGGCAATAATTCCGTGTCTGAGATCAAATGATTGTAAAAATCTTACATAGAAATTAATGGATAATATAAAAACTACTGAAGCAAACACATTTTCAAATAACGGGAAGTTACTCCAATACCAGTATGGTGGAAACATGGATAATAGGAGAATTGAAATTAGTCCCTCCCTCTTACCGAAAAGGTTTCTTCCAAGAATGTAGATAAAAGTCAAGCCCAATATCGAAAAAATGTGAGTTAAATATAAGAGACCACTATTGCCAGTAATTACTGCAAATGTACCATAATAAATAGGAAAGCCAACAAATTTTGCAGGGACAAGTTTTTGTTCCTCATTTACTAGCACACCTCTTGGGCGAATGATGTTGTCAGATACTTGGTTCAATTCTTCATAATATGCTAAAGAACCAGTATCCTTATACAATAATGAAAATGCGTAATTTATTGTTTCGTCAGGTGTTATAAATGTTAGAGTTTGTGCATTATATGAATATACAGTAAATAACAATGCCATTAATATAAGTATAATACCAAACACAAATACCCGGTTATTTAGTACCATTTCGAAATATCGCTCCTTTAGAGGTAATTCCATCAATAGCCCCTCTCACCAACGACTTTAGTGATTCAATATCTAATTTATTATACACTGTTAGATAAGCCAACCTAAAAGCTATAGCAACGACCACAGAAGCTATTTTCCATCTTGAAAATTTTTTTATAAAAAGTATTTGATTTCTGGTAAGTAAATAATACTGTAAAGGTGATAACTTTCTAAATGACCCCCTTTTCCCACTGCTTGATGATTTTTTATGGTAAATTACGCTCTTAGGAATTACTACTATTTTATAACCAAAATTTTTGGCTCGCAGACAAAAGTCAGCATCTTCAAAATATGCGAAATAGATGGGATCTAAAAAACCAATTGTTTCTATAACACTTCTCTTAATTAACATTGCACAGCCTGATACGAAGTCTGTTTCAATGACCTCTGTGGTATAGCAATTGTGATCTTTTCCTTTCCCTGTAAGTATAGTGATTCCACCAGGCAATATTTTTCCACCTACCGACCAAATTTTATTGGAGTCGTAATATAATATCTTTGGACTTAAAATTCCAACATCTTTGTTTCGTTCGGCATAGTCTATAAGAATATCTAAGAAGTTTCTCTTTACAACAGTATCATTGTTCAGCAAGAGAATGTAATCAGCACCCCTTTTTAATGCTAATTCTATACCTTGATTATTTGCAATAACATAACCCATATTTCGATAGTTTCTAATTAATATAACTTCAGGAAACTTTTCTTTAATTATGTCAGCTTGATTACCCTTTGAGCCATTATCAACCACAATAACTCTAAAGTTCGGGTATGTGATATTTCTTAACGATTCTAAGCATTCTAAAGCGTCTTCAAGTCCATTCCAGTTTACTATAATTATATAAACTAATGGCTTTTTCATCTTATCCCACTATAAGCTTCAACAGTTTTTTCAGAATTTTTATCCCATAATATGGCGACTTATAAAGGTCGTTCATGATTTCTTCTCTTCACTTTTTTGCAAAGACAAATATAGACACCCCCCATAACTTTAACGGAGTCTTTTCTAATTTAAATAATATTTTTCTTCCTAAATATCTTAAGATCCTGTTTTTTACCTTATCTAAAGGTGGCATGAGGTACTCCACATTTATTATCTTGAATCCTGTTTTTTTCACTAATGTTGTCACTTCTTTTTTAGTATAATTTCTTGCGAATGCGTATTTGTCATGAATTCTTTTAGGTAGCCATGAGAAAAATGGAACCCTATTCCAAGGTAACAAAGGCAACGCTGCTCCATGAGTTTCAAATATCCACCACTTGTTTGGTACAGATAGAATAAGCAGTCCACCTTTTTTTAATACTCTATACATTTCTTTGAGGGCTTTTTCTTGATCTGGAATGTGTTCCAAAACTTCAATACATGTTATTATGTCGAAAGTCTCACCTTGAAACTCCAAATTTGTTGCATCCATCCGTTTAACTTCGCAGTTACTCAGCTTTAATTCCTTTAATTTCTGTCTAAAAACATTTAACCTTTCTTCTTCTACATCTATAGCAACGCAATAGTCTACATATCTTAAAAATTCTATTGTCTGCGCACCATTGCCACATCCTATGTCTAAAAGTTTACCCTTAAGAGAAACATTCTTAAGTATTAAATCCATTCTCCTTTTAATTCCCAAGTAGCCATACTCGATAGGTGTGCCAAGCTGAATGTTTCTTACATCAACCATATCTAACACCTAAGCTCATTTAACTCATTTATTAATTTATATATGTTGTGAGTTCTTTCAGCAATCTTACCACGAATACTCTTTTGCAAGTTCTTCCGAATCTTTAGGTAGTTTTTCAAGCAACTTTTCATCCTTTAAAAATGTGATATAAGTTTTATACCTGGTCTAAATTTTAGGGTCCACCTCATGATTTTTACAATTAATCATCTCAATCTTGCGTCCATTTATTTTATCCCACAATTTTATTTTTTCGTTTTAAATTGGTTTTTTTAAATCTCTTCTTTTACTTTCTAATAATGTCTCATTTCAATTCAATTTATTATTAAATTCTTCAATTATCTCAATCATTTTATCCCAGGAAAATCGTTTCTTTTCTCTCTCAATATTTTTTCTAAATTCTTTTTCTTTATTTGCTTTAAAGTATGAGATAATGGCTTTAGAAAGAGCACCTGGGTCACAAGGCTTGACTATTAACCCGGTCTTGCCATCTTTAACCACATCTGGTAGACCACCTACATTGGTGGTTATTACTGGTTTATTGAATGCGTATGCTAGCGGAATGATCCCACTTTGTGTAGCTGATGTATATGGAAGAACGATGACATCGGCGGCTGAAAAATAAACACCTACTTCCTCATTTGGTATATATTCATCAACTATTCTCACGTTACCTTCAATTCTATATTTTTTTATTCTATCTATGTATCTCTCTTTATTAATGCAAAATTTACCCACTATCAAGAGATTAGCATTAATTTCTTTTAGTATATCCGGCATAGCATCTATCAAATGAATTAACCCTTTGTATTTTCTAATATAACCGAAATGCAGTATAATTTTACTGTTATCACTGATTCTCAGCTTCTCTTTAGCATCTCTTTGCGATATCTCTCCAAATTTGAATACTTCATAAGCTGGATGAACAGTTCGTTTAACGTTGGCTTTAGGTATCAATAATTTCAAATTTTTTAGATCTTCCTTTGAATGTACAATGAAATAGTCAGAATTCCTCAGAACTAGCTTAGTTAAAAACTTATCTACAAATTTTCTCTCATGGGGTAAGACATTGTGACAAATAAATAATATTTTTGCTTTTATAAAAAGCTTTACTAATGACGTTATGGTAAGGAAAATTGGGGTCATGAAAGGGCTTACCCAGTGTAATACAAACATATCTGGATTTCTTTTTTTAATAACCAAAAAGGCTTGGATCCAAGTAATTGGGTTAAGGGTATCTAAGATATATTTTGCACTCATTTTAATTTTTTTCTTACTTTTGTTATCAATAGGCTCACCCCCAGGATAAACAAATACAGGATAACGTCTTTTGTATGAAATTAAAGTTACATCATGTTTTTGGGCCAAATTTTTACATAAAAGAGTGTTGTAATGAGAAATTCCACCCGCAAAGGGATAAGTTGGCCCAATTACAACGATTTTCATTTTATTCTACTCACCGAAATCTGATTCACATCCCAACAACATTTTTACAAGTTACATGGCAAAACTATATAAATCTAAACCCTTAAGCTCCTAAGATCGATTTCACGTCTCATATCAAATTCCATCTTCTTTAATCTATATATTTTTAATCTATATATTGTAACTTTTTTGTGTTTTTATTTTTCAATGTAATTCCCTTGTAACATTTTTTGACCCCTACCCTTTTTGAAAGTGATTTGAGCAATTCTTGACAGTAGGGACTAATTCCTTTTATTTGCGGTAGGGTTCCAATTAAGGTTATTTTTGGCTTCATAGTACACCTCTCAATCTTCCCCATCTCATTTCCAAATATTTTTTAAATAAGGGATGATAGAATTTGTATCTTCCTCTATCTATCCTAACTGCCAAATTCTTCTCAACCAACCTTTTTAAATGAACGCTAACATTTGGAACTCTTATCTCTTTTATACCAATCTCTTCTCCTAACCTCGCCATCTTAAATAATACTTCCTTCTCCTTTTCGCTTGCAATCGTTAAATCCGCTATAAATCTGGCTGCTGCAAGATGAGAAAAGATATTTTCATAAATTGAGTTGAAAAATTTCAATGTAACAGTACCTTTTTGTTTGTACTCAAAGATATCATGAGCAAAAAACATAATGAAGTAAGGATGACCTTCTGTCTTTTTATGTATTGTCTCAACAACATCGTCATCAAATTCCAAATCAATTTTTAGCCTTTGTAGTGGCAGATGAATTGCCTCTTTTGTCTCTTCCAATGTAAAGGGTTTTAGTTCGATGTGTTCAAAAAAACGCATTAAAGGCTCACTCAGCCCTCTGATCTTAGAAAATAAAGTTGAGATACCGGTGCACATAAGCATGAATCTACAACTATTCTCCCTTAATTCTTGGAATATCCCTCTCAGGTCATACAAACCCATCGGATAAGAATCTGCGAGATAATGTAAATCATCATACATTATGATTGTTGGCTTCTCCAGCCTTCTCCATATATCCAATAGACTGTTTTTAAAAAGTGTTGAAGGAGTTGACTTTGCAGTCTCTCTTTTTAATTCCAAGCCAAGAAATTTAAGGGATTCTATCTTCCACTCTGAAACACTCTCCTTTAGTTTTGGTGTAAACATATCTGATTCCCAAACCGCATTATGCAGTTCATCAATTGTATTGTAAACAAAAGAATCCATGTTCTTGCATTTCTCAGGCGTTAGTGTAATCTTGCAAACAAAGCAATCCTTATCCAGACCTATTGTTTTGGATTTATTAAGAAGCGAGGTTTTGCCAATCCCCCAATCTCCAACAATTGCAACATTTTGCGGTGTTACTGGCTCTGAATTGACTGTGTAATCAATTGCTTTCTTTATTTTTCCTAATTCTTTTCCCCTTCCTGCAAAGTACTTCGGATCCGCCGGGAATTCTGTCACATAGGGATTAATCATTCAAACCTCCACTTACAATTATTACATGGTACTGTAAGTTTTGTAATTTTTATCTTTTATTTTACTCCCTCCAGGATACAAAAAATCTGGGTAGAGCTTTCTAAATCCGATAAACTCAACTCCTATCCTTTTTGATAGTGATTTGAGCAATTCCTGACAATATGGGCTGATTCCTTTTATTTGCGGTATGGTTCCAATTAAGGTTATTTTTGGCTTCATGATTTATCACCTGTAAGTTTTGTTTTGCCCCTTTGCTGCCCCTTTATTCCTCTTTCAGTATATAATACGTTCCCTTACCAGTTGTTCCTATCCTCTCAAAAATCTTTTTTTCTTTAATCTCTTTAAGTTCATCCGAGGCTGTTCTTTTTGAAACCTCAAATAAATCTTGATACTTTCTGTTAGTTATCTTCCCTTCTTTTTTTACAAACATTACTGCTTTAATTTGTCTTTCATTTAATCCCAAATTTCTCAAATACTCTTTCGGATTCCCCTTTCTCAATGATTTCCTCTATCCCCATAAAAACATCTGTTTAAATTAATTTTTTTTAAAAGTAATTCTTCCATTCGTTTCATATTCGTTTCATATTCGTTTCATTCATGCCAATACATAATAAACATTCTTTCCTTTCCCAATCCTCTTTAGGATTTTCTTTTTTTCTAATGACTTGAAATGTCTAAATGCAGTAGTGGGCGAAATATTAAGCAATTCAACACACTCTTTTCTAGAAATTCTGCCATTTTCTTTAATAAAATCTACAATAACTCTTTCTTCATTGCTTAGCACTTTCATAATTTCCTCGGAGATTTTATACTTTCTAAATGTTATAATAAAACTTCCGGAAACTTCTTCAAAAACCGGTTCTGGTAGGCCATACTTCAAGCACAATTCAACTATTCTATTAGTTCCAGTTCCCCATTCCTCTATGTACTTGATCAAGAAGAAACACCTGCCGATTAATGGATTCCTTAAAATTGATTTATGCTTTTTCTTCAAGTCTTCTGGGGTTAGGGGCTCTGGTAAAGGACCACAGCCCCATACTTCAATTCTATCATCAAAAATTCTTATCTGCACGTTGCTTTGTATTTCATAATCCCTATGGCAAATCGCATTTATTATTGCCTCTCTTATTGCCTTTGGCGGATATTCATATTTTTCCTCTCTTTCTGGTTTTCCAGTAATATAAATCCTCATAGGTATATGCTCCAGAACAAAACTTAAGGATTTTTCAACTTGATCAATTATACTTCCTTGAAAAACTTTCATATCTATAAACTCTAAAGGCTTGGTTCCCTTAAATCTGGCACATCTTGTTTCTGATTGCAAAAAGAACTTCTGGGGATTTTTTCCAAACAACAAAACAGCGGCATTTGTTAATTTTTCATTCTTCATTAAATCCAATCTTTCCAAAGCTTCTTCTGTGTTTTTTGATTCAACATCGAAATTCCTCTCATATTTAGCTTTTCTCAAAAACCATCTTATCTTTTCCTCATCAATATCATCTAAATTTGCACCTTCACAAATCTCAGAATCCCAATACCTTTTTCTCTTCTCAATGATAATTCTCTCTAATTCTTCTGGAGGAATTACTGGATTTTCTGTCCCCACCCTTTTATAGGCAATTCCATCCAGATAATAGGGTTTGTTATTTCCCTCCTTTACTTTAACTTCAATCACTTTCTTGCCTTCAGTTTCCAGAACTCTTACCTCTGGAGTTATCTCAGGCTTTATTCTCTGCCTAATTTTTTGGGAAATTGACTTCAGAGTTTTATCAGAAACTTCCTGTCCAACAACTTTTCCTTTTTTATCAATACCAAAATAAACCCTTCCTCCCTCGTGATTCAAAAAACCACAGATTGATTTTAAAGATTTATCTAACTGTGTGGTTGATTTTTTGAACTCTAATTTCTCAGATTCCCCTTTTTCAATGATTTCCTTTATGTCCATTTAATCACTCTTTTTGATAGTGATTTGAGCAATTCCTGACAGTAGGGACTAATTCCTTTTATTTGCGGTAGGGTTCCAATTAAGGTTATTTTTGGGTTCATGGTTAGAGTCTGTAACTTCCTTTTCGTGCCGTTCATATCAACTCATAATATGCACAATAATTGCACAATAATTGCACAATCAAATTTCTGGTGCATAATAACTTCCTCTTCCCCTACCAACTCTCTTTATCAGACCTTTTTCAACCAAATTGGATAGATCGTTTGTGGCTGTATTTCTTGAAATTTTAAACATTTTGGCATAATCGGCGTTTGTAATCTTTCCTTTTTCAAAGATAGTTTTTAGTCCCACTCTTTGTCTTTTATTCAATTCTACACCAAGTTTTTCTATTTCACCTTTTTAAACCCTATAAATTCAACTTCTACCCTTTTCGATAGTGATTTGAGTAATTCTTGACAGTAAGGACTGATTCCTTTTATTGGTGGTAGGGTTCCAATTAAGGTTATTTTTGATTTCATGATTCATACCCCAACAACATTTTCACGATTATTACGGCAAAACTATATAAATCTAAACACTTAAGCTTTTAAGACCGATCTCGCCCGCTGGTATAGGGCGGCAGGACACCACTCCCTCATTCCAACCTCTCTATCCATCCTATTCTATCAAAACTACTATCAAAGGAATATAATTTTCTAATTCCAAGATTTTCCATCACAGCAACTATGGATGCATCAGTTAATGATAACCCAGGAAAACTCGTAAATATCTCATAGGCCCTTTTAAACATCTTTTCATCAACATTTATGATTTTGATCCTTTCATGAACTACCAACAAATTCAGTGTTTCCAAGGCGGTCTCAAATCCTGCTTTTCTCAATAAGAAATTTACAGTCTCCAGAACGATATAATCTGTAACGTAAGCCATATCAATCTCTTTGTTAAGGAACTTATTTATGATAGGTACAGATTTATCATGCCACTGATCCCTTTTTAACTTTGCACCTATCCACACAACACTATCAATAAACATCAAATCACCAAATCATGCTCTCTTAAAGCGTCTGTTGTCTCCACTTCCACAGGTGTTTCTAACCACCGTTTCAAGATTTCATCAGATTTCTCCCTTTTTATCGCCTTTATTAGCTCCTCCTCTTTCTCCACCACAAACTTCAAGATGACGTGCATTAGTTTATCTTTGGTTATTTTTATACCCTTTTTAGCCAGCTCTTTTTGCATCTTGCTCAATATATGCTCCACATTTATTACTTCCATTTGCCTCTCCCCCTTTCGCTCATTATCTATTATTTTTAATTTATTGCTACTTTATATATCTTTCTAATCCTTCATCAGTGCTTGTCTTAACTCCCGTCCCAATTTTGTTATTTTTTACTTGATTAAATCTTAACTTGATAGGAAAGCCACCGCATACCCTTCTTTAGGTATTTCACCTGTGTAAAAATGATAAGTATACTTATCTTTAACATCCTTCAATGCTTTATATGTATCATCTCTAGCTTTACTATGTGCTAAAACTTTTACTTCTATAGGATTCCCAAGTTCATCTTCTTTTAAAATCTCTACAAGCACCCATTCATCCTTGTACTTTTTCTTGACTTCTTCTATTCTCATTTCATTCACCTTATAATTTCTGCTTATTAGGGGTTAATATCCCTATTAAAGCTATTTTTTGTTTCACGTCTCATATCAAATTCTATCTTCTTTAATCTATATAATATTTCTTCTTGTAATTTTTTTTGTGTTTTTATCATATCTGCGATTAGCCCTAAGATTATTACCTGCAATCCAACTACCAAGAGTACCACCGTCAGCACTGCACTTGGTAGATATGGTGTTACCATTCCCGTCTTAAAATAGTGGACTAGCACCCTAAAACCGATTAAGAGACCCAGTAAGGTAATTGTCCCACCAATTAGGGAAAATACCTTTAGTGGATTGTAGTCCCTGTAAGTCCTTAAGATTATTGGTGCGCCCCTTTTGGCATAGCTAAATATATTAGAGATAAGTCGAGACTTTCCCTCCCTCTTTCTAAAGTTTGCTGGTATCTCCTTTATCACCATCCCATTGTTTACAGCCTGCAGGATTGTCTCTTGAACATAGGTATAGTCAGACATAATATTTAGGCGAAGGGCAGTTTCCCTTGTAAATGCCCTAAAGCCTGTTTGGGCATCTGATACTGGATAACCCGATGCTATTCGTGTAACCCATGTGGCAATCTTATTTCCTATTCGCTTCTGAATAGGCATATGTTCAATCCAACCCTTAAACCTTGAGCCAAGCACAATATCTGCCTCACCATCTAAAATAGGTCTAATCAAATCAGGGATCTGTTTTTGATCATATTGAAAATCTGCATCTGTATTGACAATGATATCAGCACCCATCTCTAATGCGGTCTCTAAGCCCAGCCTAAATGCGGGTGCAAGTCCTTTATTTTCTTTAAAGCCAACAATTCTATCTGCACCTGCCTCCTTTGCCACCTTAACCGTATTGTCTGTAGACCCATCATTTATTACCAATACCTCTACCTTTTCTATCCCCTCTATTTCCCTTGGGATCTCCTTTATTACCTTGCCTATTGTATTCTCTTCATTGTATGCGGGTATCGTTACAACAAGTTTCATTCTATCCCTCTTCCTCTATCAATAATATAGAGAGAAAATAGATTAGCAAACAGGTAACTATTGCCAGTATGATGGCAAGAACTCCAAGGTAGCCAAACATTGAACCTATAATGCCTCCTCCAATAATCCCAAACCTTAGACTTAGCTCTTTATAATCCTTTGCGGAGATTAAGAGTAATCCTGATAATATTGCAGAGAGTAGGGCAAAAGATATAATGACTAATTTGAATATGCCCAAAGAATCCCAGATTTTCTTTAATGGATTTGTTATAGAGAAGAAAAAGACTATAGACAGAAAGATTATAATTGTTATAGATATAAGCCAATTTGGAATCTTAAAAGAGAGCCTTTTTTCTTTATAACCTACTACCTTTTTTAATTCCTTTAGGCGATTAAAATCAAAGGAGACCTCATAATAATCACTACCTGCCTTTAAGTCAAAAGGAGACCTTGTTTTTATCTTATCTTTTGATGACTTTAATCTTAATCTAATATTCTCTTTAATCTCCTTTCTCCTAATGGCCACATAGCCTATAAGTATAAGGATAAAGATACTGCCTGCAAGTGTATCTGAGAGCAGCATGTATGAAAGTTTTGTGATATAGATAAAACTCAATTTGGCTTTATTTGTTTTACCTTTTAAAATAAGATAATTTCCTTCCTTTTGAGATTTAAAGTGCGGGTTTGAAGAAAGTAATTTTTCTCCTGCAACTATCTCTATTTCTACATCTGCATCATTGTTTATTTGAGGCAGGTTAAAAGAGAGTTTATACAGGCCATGGCCCTTTGGCCTTGGTAATAAAAATGCACATTCAAAGCTTTCATCTTGTTTCATAAAATAAATTTTATCTCCCTCTCTTTTAATAGGAATAGCCCCAGCAAAGGATATTATCTTTGCATCCCCAATGTCAAGAGAAAAATTTCCCTTTGTTTCTGAGGTTAATATCCCTTTCCCATACCAATATCTAAATTGGCCATCAATCCTAGCGGACTCATAGATTATGTGGATCTCATCTGCTATGACATTTAGGGGAGAAAATAAAATAAAAAAAGCTAAAATAAACAAAAATCTATATCCTTTCATGCCCCTCTTCATACCAATCTATCTCTAGTTTTATATAATCTTTATGTCTTGGTTGGTAGAGTCCTCTCTCTACAATAATGAAGTCTGTGATATGATTAAGTGCTTTTGTCCAACGCACTTTTACCCTTACCATCATTTTTTCTTTTGGTTGAATCTCTATGTTATTTGGTTCAATGGAAACTATGTCCTTTAAATAAGGGGCTACCTTAAAGTTTAGCAATTCATTTACATCCCCTTTATTTTGTATGATAAGGGCAAAATATTGTTTTTTCCCTGCTGTAACAATCAATTTAAGGTGATTTGGATAATAAGTAATAACAGATCCTTTATGCTCAAACCAATCAAAGATGCTTAAAGCAAAATCAAGGTTATTTCCCTTTTTAATGTTTTTATTTAAAAAAATGTCTTTATCTCCAAGAAATGCTACACTTCCTTTTCCATACCTTATTCCAGCAAAGACAGTAAAGTTTGCCTTTTTTACCTTTTTTCCTGGCCTTTCCCATACACTGGGCCATTCTTTTGCCTCAATAAAATCTGTCACAAGTAAGATATCTGGCTCTTCTTCTAGAGATATAGGGATAGGTGAGATAAGGTAGATTTCCCCCATGCCTGATTCTATCTTTACTTCATCCCCTAGATAATAGCCTAAAAATTCTGCACCAAACCTTCTGGAAATTCTATTGATATTAGTCAATGATTCAGGGGTATCTGCTATCAAAAGCAATTTTCCACCTTTTACCACAAAGTCTTTTATTAGTGCTATCTCTTCTCTCTCAAACCTTCTATTTGGATTTATTAAAATTAGGATGTGTGCCCTGTTTATAAGGGCTTTGGTTATAGTGTCTGCACTTACCCTTATTTCAATGTTATCTTTTACATCGTATACCTTAAATTCTAACTCTTCCTTTAAATGACTTAAATTAACAAAGCCTTCATCTGTACAGCAAATGATAATAGATTTTATAGACTTTAGTCTTTTGAGTTTTGATTCTTTATACTCAAACCAATCAAAGATGCTTAAAGCAAAATCAAGGTTATTTCCCTTTTTAATGTTTTTATTTAAAAAAATGTCTTTATCTCCAAGAAATGCTACACTTCCTTTTCCATACCTTATTCCAGCAAAG
>Ga0190306_1000335_pt1 | contig 16851 bp, 17 predicted proteins | sample 48700734_MG_FD_161657 | JGI IMG/M metagenome (GOLD analysis project Ga0190306, IMG submission 161657) | Hydrothermal vent sediment bacterial communities from Southern Trench, Guaymas Basin, Mexico - 4870-07-3-4_MG | ecosystem: Environmental > Aquatic > Marine > Hydrothermal vents > Sediment ... | reverse complement strand
GATCAAAAAAGGCTAAAACATATTCCCAATCCTCTAAAAGGGCCTCCCTTTGTATAGCCTTTTTATAAAGGTGTAAAAAATTTGGTAATTTTCTCTTTATAAATAGAGTTGTTAGGTCTATTATGTCCTTTGCCTCTCCTCTAGAAATAACAGAGGCAATTTTGTTTATAGAAATATTATCTAAGGTATCTAATCTAATTTTTGTTTGAGAACAGACAATAATTGGCCTTTCTTCGTCGGAAGAGAGGTGATCAATGACAAAATCAACTTTTATATCACCTATCTTACAGGAATAAAACGTCTCTGTTACAGCGAATGTTTGTTGTGGCTTGAGTACGTTTTCTAGTAAGGCAGAGAGCTCTTTAAGATCTAAGGATTGCTTAATGGTGAAAAAATCTAAATCCCTTGATCGTCTATGTCCAAGGTAAAATACCGATAGGGCAGTACCACCAGTAAAAAAGAAGTCATCAAACACTTTAGGTAAGTTGAATATTTTCAGAAGTAATTCCCTCTGCCCTTTAGTAGCATAGGCAAATACTCTTTCTTTTATTTTCCCACTTTTTGAAGGTTTTCTGCCACTCTCTGCCATGCCCTGATTCTTATTGGATTTTTTAGCCATAATTTAAATTTCCGAATACCATTTAAAATCTCTTTTGAAGTGAAAAAATAGTAGCCTTCAGCACAATTGCCTCGTTCCAAGAAACGAAGAAGGATACAATTAAATTGCCTTCTTGCATTCCAGTCACCATTTTGGGCCTTTTTTCTTAAGGTATTTAAATATTGAATAAACTCTTCGTAATCCATCTTTTTAATTTTTTCATTGTCCCAGAAGATTGTATTAAATCGAAAATAGCGAAATGGTCTAAATCGCATAGTTAAAGATATAGCATATTTAATTCATTTGGCAAATAAGAGCTTGCAGGAGTTTTTGTTTACTAGTATCCTTAAAAAAATTTTATAGGAAATGGAGGCTTATATGAAGGCAGAGGAGATAATGAATAAGAGGATAGAGTACATAGAATCTGACGCAACTGTATATGATGCCATAGAGAAGATGGTTGATAGAAGAATTAGATCCTTGGTAGTAAGGCCTAAAGACGAAAAAGATGTCTATGGGGTTATAACAGGGAGGGATATAGTCTTTAGGGTTGTATATAAGAATCTTGATCCAAATAAAATAAAGGTTGAAGAGATTACGTCAAAACCATTGGTTTGCATTGATAAAGACATGGATATAGAGCATGTAATAAAATTAATGGAAAAGTTTAACATTGCAAGGATCTTTGTATGTGAACAAAAGAAAATCCTTGGCGTTGTTTCCCTCTTTGATGTTATGGCTGGTTCATTGATAAAAAGGGCAAGGAGGGGACATTTTGCTTAAAAGGCTCTTTTTTGGCGGAAAGATAGAGCAAGAGGTTATAGAGAAAATAAAGAGGCATATAGAAATCCTTTGTTCTGCTTGTGAAACGTTTAAGACTGCGATTGAGAAGAGGGATAAGAAAATGATGTTGGGCGTTTTTGATTTAGAAAGGGAAGGGGATATTATAAGGAGAAATATTATTTCAAATATCTATGAAGGGGCATTTCTGCCATTTTTGCGTCCAAGCATATGCAAGCTTGTTGAAATAGTAGATGATGCCATTGATTTGGTGGAAGATGCCGCCTTTGAATATACAGATTCAGAATTGGATAACGAAACAAAGGATGATTGCATAAAGATTGCAGATATGAACCTAAAGATGTGTGAGATATTTTTGATTGCCTTTGAATCACTGCTCAGCGGAGAGGACTTAAGAGAAAAAAACTTGGCCATTAGAATCTATGAGAAAAAGATTGATGAGATAAAATTTGATTTGATAAAAAGGCTCAAGACAAAGGAGGTAAAGAGTTTTTGGGAAGGGAAGATGATCTCAGATTTTATATATCATCTAACAAATATAAGTGATTTAATTGAAGATGCTAGTGATTATTTACAAATAATAAATGTAAGCCTGAGATGAATGATAAATCCGATACCAATTATAGCCTGTGGTCTGATAGCCCTTAGTATCGGTTCAAATGATACATCCAATGCACTTGGAATATGTGTAGGGTGCGAGATAATAAGGTTTAGAAAGGCCCTATTTTTATTTGGATTCTTTGTCTTGATTGGAATAACAATGCAAGGTGGGAGGGTGATGAGGACCGTTGGAAAGGAAATCTTGGAAATAAATTTATATATTGTAAGTATATCTTTACTTGTGTCTGCAATTTTGGTCATTGTTTCAAATTGGTGGAGATTGCCAGTCTCAACCCATCAGGTAATAATTGGGAGTTTGACAGGCTCTGGAATGGCATTTGGAGTAAGTATAAACCTTGATTCCCTTTTAAAGATCCTTTTATCATGGGCCATATCCCCATTTGGTGCCCTCCTCCTCTCGATAATACTCTATAGGATAATGGAAAAAACCCTCTCAAAACTGCCTTTTTTCCAGATTGAAAGAATTCTTAAGGTCTTATTGCTTATAAGTAGTGTTTTAATAGCCTATAATACCGGAGCAAATGAACTTGCAACAGTCCTGGGTCCTATTATCCACTCTGGCCTGATAGACCAAGGATGGGCATCGCTAATGGGCTCCCTCTTTGTATTGTTTGGCGCTGTGCTTCTAAGCCACAGGGTTATAGAGACCATCGGAAAAGGGATAACGGCACTAGACCCCTATTCAGGGTTTGCAGCACAGTTTGGTGCAGGTGCCTGTGTCTTCCTCTTTACCTCTCTTGGGATGCCAGTTTCAACAACATATTGCATAATTGGTGGGATTAGTGGTGTTGGCATTTCAAAGGGGATCGGGACTGTAAGGATTGACCTGATTAAGAAGATAGCCCTAAGTTGGCTCTTAACACCACTTTTTTCATTCTTAATTTGTTTTATAATTATTAAGGGTTTTGGAATGATTTAGTCAAGTTTGACAAATGGTTAATATTGTATTAAAGAAGAAAATCTAAAATTTTTGAGATATTTTTTATGTCCTACGAAACACTTACAGATAAGGAATTTTTAGACCTCATTTTTTCTAAAGGTGATAAGTTGGGAGAGGATTTTCTAAAAGAAGCAAGAAAGAGAAGGGATTCCATCCTCCCTTATCTTAGAGATATAGTCTTAGATGAGCGGAATTATCAAAGGGAAGATGAGGAATTTTGGGGGGTAGTTCATGCAGTTCACCTACTGGGGATTCTTGAGGATAAGGAGGGAATAGAGGCACTTTTTAGCGCCCTTGAGTACTCAGACAAATACAATATCAGTTGGATTTGGGAGGCGCTGCCTGAATGTTTTCTCAGGATTGGAAAGGCCTCATTACCAAAACTGATGAAATATTTAAAAGATAATAATGATATTCCAAAGAATTTAACTGTGATGGAGTCTATCTGGAATCTTTATGAGAGATTTCCTGAAGAGCGCTTACACATTGAGAAATTTTTCCTAAATCTGCTAAATGATGTGTCTGTAGACCCAGAGATAAAGGGGTATATTATTGCAGACTTTGCCAAAATGGGGAGAAATGACCTAAAGCCCTTATTTGATAGGCTTTTTGAGAGGGGAGAGATAGACCTTAAAACCGTTACCCCCAATGATATTGATAATCTTTTAAAGCAAAGACCTGAAATGCCTACATTTATAGTAGAGATTGAAAAGTTCTATACCAAGGAGGCTATAGAGGAGAGACAAGAGAGGTGGGAGGAAGAAAAAGAATCGGAGTTTATTGATTTCTTATTGGAAAACTACAATAAGATTGGGAGGAATGAGCCATGTCCATGTGGGTCTGGTAAGAAGTTTAAGAAATGCCATCTGCCCATTATTGAGGCCAAAAGGAGGGAACTAGCAGAGACAAGAGAAAGACTAAATAAACTAATGGAAAATGCAGCAGTAATCTCTATTATAAAAGAGACAGAGATGAAAATGAGACAAATCCTGGCCAAACAGGATAAGGCCTACTTATTTAAAGAGATAGAGAAAAATATAATTGAGGCCGCGAGGGCCTCAAATGAAGAGTTTATTGAGAGGGGCATGTCATACTATCTTCAGCCAATATTTGATAAACTTGAATTTCAGAATGAAAATGAGGCCGAAGAATTTTCAGGATTCTTAATGGATTACTGGAATGCTATTACCTACTTGTATAAGGGATTTGGAGATTATAGCCACTAAAAAAATCTATTTCTTTGGGAGCTTTTCTTCAACAAATCTTTCCCCTGTCTCAGAAATCTTATATAGTCCTTTCTTTTCACCCTTTATCACAAAGCCACGCTTACTTGAGGCATCCCAAATGGCCTGACTATATTTTTTAGGTACTGGCAGTCTAAGTGTCTCATAAAGATCTTTTATATCCGTTGTTGTAAATTCCTCTTTTCCTTTAAAATGTTTTAGGTAATAAGCAAAGACCGTTACAGTAGCTACTTGGCTCTTTGGTTTTTTTTCATTATAAAATTTAAGCAATTCCTCCTCAGGCATCTTCTCAACCTTCTCCTTTTCTAATTGAGGCATCTTTCTTTTCTTAACCGGTCTGGCCTCCTTAGTCTTGCCCCTAAGATACGGCATCAATTCATTTTTCAGATACTCCCACCCCTCCCTTACAAGGGATTCAGGCCCTTCAATGTTAAAGGTAGTCCCTGCAAAATTTACCTCGATCTTTGCCCTTTCTTCCGCCTTTTCCATCTTTTCCTCCATTTTTTGTTTTTAATCATTTTAATGCATCTTATAATTACACGCAATACCCAAATTGATTTCTGGCCTAGGTTTTATCCCTTGATTTCCTCAGTGCCTTTTTCTACAATATTAATTAATGTTTACTGTTAAAGAGGTCTCTAACAAGAAACAAAGACGACATTTTTTGATGTTTCCCTGGAAGGTCTATAAAGATTACCCCTCTTGGGTGCCGCCTTTACTGTCTGATGTAAGTTTTTGCCTAGATGAAAAAAAGAACCCCTTTTATCAACATGCCCAACATAAATTGTTTTTGGCCTATGATAGAGATGAGGTAGTAGGTCGAATTGTGGGTATTATAGATGAAAATAATAATCAATACCACCATGAGAAGGTTGGTTTTTTCGGTTTTTTTGAGTGTTTACCAAGATTTGAGATAGCAAAGGCCCTCTTAGATGCTGTCAAGGACTGGATAAAGTCCCAGGGCATGAATACAATGCGTGGCCCTGTTAATCCATCTATGAATGAGACCTGTGCATTTCTTGTTTCTGGTTTTGATGACCCACCATATTTTATGATGTCCTACAATCCTCCATACTATCCAAAATTTATGGAAAAATATGGCCTTAAAAAGAAAAAGGATTTACTTGCCTATGAGATTGACCTGCCCTCTCCTTTCATGGCCAAACTCATCCCCCTGGCCGAAAAAATAGAAAAGAAGTACTCTAATATCAAGGTACGTTCTGTAAACATAAAACACTGGAGAGAAGAATTAGAGAAAATACAAGAGGTTTATAATAATGCCTGGGCAGAAAATTGGGGTTTTGTACCTATGACTGAGGCAGAAATCAATGTCATGGCAAAGAGGTTAAAACCATTAGTCATACCTGAATTGGTATTTTTGGCAGAGATAAGAAATGAACCAGTAGGTTTTGCCATGTTTTTCCCTGATTATTACCAAATATTACGCCACTTTAATGGGCGTCTGCCACCATGGGGGTGGCTCAAGATACTATGGCTCAAAAGACATATAAATCGAATAAGGGTGATGACCATGGGCATCAAGAAACACTATCGCAACATAGGCATCCCCGTACTCTTCTCATATCATGCAGGAAAGGTCTTAGAAAATGCCCCCTATCGCCGTTTAGAATTTTCTTGGATATTGGAGGATAATCTACCGGCTATTAGGACAGTAGAGCTTACTGGTGCCAAGATGAGCAAGGTATACCGCATCTATGAACAACCTATATAAAAAATGAAGGCATTGGTCACAGGAGGGGCTGGATTTATAGGGTCAAATTTGGCACTGACCCTAGAGGAGATGGGATGGGAGGTGGTTGTCTTGGATGACTTCTCTTCTGGTCATTTTAAAAATTTATTGGGATTTCGTGGAGATGTAATTACTGAAAGCATATTGACTGTAGACCTCTCTTACTTTGATGGTTTTGATGCCATCTTTCATCAGGCAGCCATTACTGATACTACACTTATGGATCAGAAGAGGATGATGGAGGTCAACGTGGAGGGCCTCAGGCGTCTTCTATCCTTTGCCGTAGAGAGGCAGATTCCTTTCATTTATGCATCCTCTGCGGGTACCTATGGCCTATCACCGGCCCCCCAGCGGGAGGATAAGGCAGGCAGACCTGCAAATATCTATGGATTTTCTAAGTGGATAGGGGATTGTATAGCAAGGAGGTATATGAGCAGGTGCAGGTCACTGGTAGTGGGACTTAGATACTTTAATGTCTTTGGGCCACGTGAACAGTATAAGGGTAAAATGGCCTCAATGGTATGGCAACTGGCCCAGCAGATGTTAAGTGGAAAAAGGCCGAGGATCTTTAAATGGGGGGAACAAAGGAGGGACCAAGTATATGTAAAGGATGTAATAAGGGCAAATTTATTGGCACTTGAATCAAAGGAAAACGGAATTGTAAACATTGGCACTGGAAAGGCAATAAGCTTTAATCATATTATTGAGGTCTTAAACAAGGTATTGGGTACAAATTATGCCCCAGAGTATTTTGACAACCCGTATATAGGGTTCTATCAGGAGCATACAGAGGCAGATCTAACCTTGGCAGAAAGACTACTTGGATATAAACCAAGATGGTCATTTGAGGAGGCAGTAAAGGACTACATAGATTGGATAAGGAATAATGAAAAAATTTTTGATTAATCTACTAATTTTAATCATTTTGGGTTGTGGCTATCATTTTGAGAGGAGCTATCTCAAATCAGTCGGCATTGACAATATTTATATAGAACCTTTTAAAAATAAAACCCAGGAAAGGGGATTGGAAAATAAGATTAGTAATGCCCTTGTCTATGAATTCAATATGGATAAAGAGGCATCTATCACAAGAAGAGAGAAAGCACAGGCAATTTTGACAGGAAAAATCATCTCTTATGAGGTCTATACAGTGGCCTATGGAAGGGAGGACTATACAGCTACCGGTCGGATTATACTGAGGGTGGAGGCAGAACTAAAGAAGAAGGGGACTAATAATGTTATCTGGAAAAATGAGTTGACTGATCAAGAAGAGTATACAGTGAGTAGCGATCTAATTCAGACACAAAGATATAGAAATGAGGCCTTAGACCGCATCATACAAAGAACTGCTGAAAGAATACATGATCAGATATCAACTGGGTTTTAAATACTAATATCTTCTATAGCCCCTAGTCTGTCTGCCTCTAGATGGACGGGCCTCATCGACCTTTAAGGTGCGCCCCTTGAATTCAGAGCCATTTAGTGCCTCTTTTGCCTGTTCTGCCTCTGATTGATTAGACATTTCAACAAATCCAAAGCCTCTGCCCTCGATTATGTTGACATCTCTGACCTCACCATAACTGGAAAATAGCTCCCTCAATTGCTCATTTGTTACAGAGTAACTGAGGTTTCCCACATAGAGTTTACTACTTTGCATCTTGTCCCCTTTTTTGGATTTGCCACGCTTATGTACCTACTGCCTTTTCTAACATATTGAGTTGACGACTTAGGCGGGAGACCTTTCTTGCGGCATTGCGACGGTGGATGACCCCTTTGGAGGCTGCCTTAAATATTATAGGAATGGCCTCGGCCATAGCCTTTTTTGCATCCTCTAATGATTTGTTGCTAATAGCCAATCTTACCTTTTTGATTACATTCTTTACCCTTGTCTTATAAAAACGATTACGCATGCGGCGCTTCTCATTCTGCCTTAGCCTCTTTTTAGCAGACCTACAACGTGGCATCTTTTTTACTCCGAAGGGACTTTATATCACAAAATCATTTTCTGTCAACCCAAATTTTGAAATTTTTTAGATTGGGGGTTGACTAAAATTTTATTTTGGGCTATATAAACCCGCTTAGAGGGTATTATGGGTTACAGATCATTTTATTTTTGTTATTATTATTTTGTAGTGGGTTTGCCCACTGTTACTGTCTAACCCAGAAAAAGGATAGACGGCCGTGGGCAGACCAGAACGGCGCCCACGGCTTGGGTATGGCCGTGGAGAGAACCTTCACGGCCTTTTTTATTATAAATTTATTTTAGGGGGAGAGAAATGATAGGAAAGCAAATTAGGCTAGAGAGGATCTTTAACAGAGAGACAAAAAAGACGGTCATCATCCCCATGGACCATGGTGTTACAGTTGGCCCTATTGCTGGTCTAACAGATATGAAATACATAATTAATGAAGTTGCATCTGGGGGGGCAAATGCCATTGTAATCCACAAGGGGATTGTAGTAGCAGGCCACAGGGGTGTAGGAAAGGATGTGGGCCTCATTGTTCATTTGTCTGGAAGTACTTCCCTTTCTCCATTTCCAAATACAAAGACACTTGTGTGCACTGTAGAAGAGGCCATTAAATTGGGTGCAGACGCCGTCTCTATCCACATAAACCTTGGTGATGAAAATGAGAGGGAAATGATGCGCGATTTTGGTGAGGTCTCAAGAAAGGCAGCCGAGTGGGGGATGCCCCTTTTGGCGATGGTCTATCCAAGGGGGCCAAAGATAAAGAATAGCTATGATGTAAAGGTGATTAAGCACTGTGCACGCCTTGGGGCAGAGTTGGGGGCAGATGTAGTAAAGGTCTCCTATACTGGATCCCCCGAGACATTTAAAGAGGTAGTTGAGGGTTGCCCTGTACCAGTGGTGATTGCCGGTGGGCCAAAGATGGATTCGGATGAGGCCGTACTTGAGATGGTAAAGGGGGCCATCGATGCTGGTGGGGCAGGGGTCTCTATTGGGAGAAATGCATTTCAACACAAAAATCCTAGGAATATAGTCAGGGCCATTGCCAGCATCATCCACAATGGGGCCAGCATAGAAGAGGCAAAAAAATATTTGGAGGGATAGCCATGAAGAAGGTATGGGTAAAGGCAATACCTTGGCAAAAAAAGTTGGTCACAACGGCCATTGAAGGTGGGGCAGATGCTGTATTGGTAGAGGAGGGGAAGGCAGCCATGGTAAAACAACTGGGGAGGATGCTCACTGTAGCACCAGATGGTGACCTAAAACCAGGTAGGGAGGTAGTGTTCCACCAGATAAAAAGCAAAGAAGATGAGGAGAGGGTGTTGAAATTGGCGGCCGATCACTTGGTAGTCCTCTCGGCCACAGACTGGAAGATTATCCCCTTAGAAAATCTGGTGGCACAGACTGGAAATCTCTTTGTGGAGGTAAAGACAGTAGATGAGGCCAGGACATTCTTAGGGGTCCTGGAAAAGGGTGTAGATGGTGTAGTCACCAACACTACAAATATCTCTGAGATAAAGAAGATTTTGGAATTGGTGAAGAAGTGGTCAGAAAAAATCATACTCAGCAAGGCAAAGGTAACAACCATAAAGCCCCTGGCCATGGGATATAGGGTGTGTGTAGATACCTGTGATCTGATGGAGATAGGAGAAGGGATGCTTATAGGGAACAGCAGTGCTGGGATGTTTTTGGTCCACGCAGAGAATATAGAAAATCCCTATGTTACCCCCCGTCCCTTTAGGGTAAATGCAGGCCCTGTCCATGCCTATATAAAGGTACCAGGTGAGAAGACAAGGTACCTCTCTGAGCTTAAGGCAGGGGATGAGGTATTGATTGTAAATCACCTGGGGGAGACAAGGCCTGGTGTAGTGGGTAGGGTAAAGGTAGAACGTCGTCCACTACTTTTGGTAGAGGCAAAGACAGATTCTGAATTGGTGAGTACTATCTTGCAAAATGCTGAAACTATAAGGCTTACCACCCCAGAGGGGAAGCCCATCTCAGTAGTAAAGCTAAAGGAGGGGGATGAGGTCCTTGTGGCAATAGAAAAGGCAGGGCGCCACTTTGGGCATAAGGTAGAAGAGACCATTGTGGAAAGATAGATGATTGATGCAAAGACAGAGGTCTACGGGATTATAGGTCATCCAGTAAGTCATAGCCTTAGCCCAACTATCCAAAACTTTGCCTTTTGTTATCATAAAATAAATGCTGTTTACCTGGCATTTGATGTAATCGACCTTGAGTCGGCAATAAGGGGGATAAGGGGGCTAGGGATAAAGGGAGTAAGTGTTACTATACCCCACAAGGTATCTGTTATTCCGCTTTTAGACAGACTTGATGAGCTGGCAGAAAAGACTGGGGCAGTAAACACCATATTGAATAGGGATGGTCTGCTTATAGGTTACAATACCGATTGTCTAGGTGCTATCCTTGCCATTAAGGAAAAGGCAGATATAGAAGGCAAAGACTATGTCATTTTGGGTGCTGGTGGGGCAGCTAGGGCAATAGGATTTGGCCTAAAAAAGGAAGGGGCAAATATAATTATCATAAACAGGACATATGAAAAGGGGGAGGCATTGGCAAGGGCCTTAGGGGGGAGGTCTTATCCTTGGGGTAGGATAAGGGAGATATCTGGCTACGGTCTAATAAATGCCACGCCTATAGGGATGTGGCCCAATGTAGAGCAAATACCTATATCAAAGGAATATTTAAAGAATTTTAAGGTAGTTATGGATGCTGTATATAACCCCTTAGAGACACGCCTTCTGCGTGAGGCAAAAAGACTTGGCCTTGTCACAATTGATGGCCTTAAGATGCTTGTCTACCAGGGTGTGGCACAGTTTAAAATCTGGACTGGAAGGGATGCCCCAAAAGAGGAGATGTTAAAGGTGGCAAGAGAGATATTAAGGATTAAAGAGTTATAAAAATAAGGTGAAGGAAATTATCCCTATCTTTAAACTCGATGCCAAGGTGTGTGTACCTGGCTCAAAGAGCTTGACACATCGTGCCTTTATTGTAGCCGCACTGGGGAGGGGAGAAAGTCACTTAAAAAATATCCTATATGCCGAGGACACAATGCTCACGGCATCTGCCTTAAGACAGATGGGGATAGATATAAAGATTGGTAATAAAACTGCCAGTATTATAGGGAGGTCTGGAAAGATCTCTGCCCCAAAGGATGAGATCTATTTAGGAAATTCTGGAACCTCTATGCGCCTTCTTACAGCTGTATGTTCGTTGGGCAGGGGGAGGTTTATCTTGACAGGGGACAGTAGGATGAAAGAGCGCCCCATTGGTGATTTGTTAGATGCCTTAAAACCTTTGGGGGTAAATGCATACAGTATGGAAAAAAAAGGTTTTCCTCCGGTCTTGATAGAGGCAAAGGGCATAGATGGAGGGAGGACAAAGATAAAGACATCTGTAAGCAGCCAATTTCTCTCAGGGCTCCTTTTGGCCTCCCCTTATGCAAAAAATGATGTAGCTATCGAGGTGATTGGTCATTTGCCCTCAAGGCCCTATGTGGATTTGACACTAAAGGTAATGGAGGACTTTGGTGTAAATGTAGACTATAAAGATTATAGATATTTTTTTATCCCATCAGGTCAGGTCTATAGGGCAAGGGATTATACCATTGAAGGGGATCTTTCCTCTGCCTCCTATTTCTTTGCCGCCGCAGCCATCCTTAAGGGAAAGGTGAGCGTCTTTCCTATAGATATTGATTCTAAGCAGCCGGATATAGGCTTTTTAAAAATATTAGAAGAGATGGGTTGTAGAGTCATAGCAGGTAGGGGTGAGGTCACAGTTATTGGAGGGGATTTAAGGGGTGTCTCTATAGATATGAATGCCATGCCCGATCTTGTACCAACACTTTCTGTGGTGGCAGCATTTGCCAAGGGGGATACTATCATAAAAAATATCTCCCATCTAAGAAAAAAGGAGTCTGACAGGATTAGTGCAATTGCCAATGAGTTAAGGAAGATGAAGATCAAAGTAGAGGAAAGGGAGGATGGTTTAATAATCAGAGGAGGTGACCCAAAGGGGGCAACTGTTGAGACCTACAATGACCATAGGATTGCCATGGGCTTTGCTATTGCTGGCCTTAAAATACCAGGGGTAAAGATCACAAACCCTGCCTGTGTAAAGAAATCCTTCCCGCAGTTTTGGGAGATATTAGAGGGCCTAGGATGAGGAGATCAAGTATCTATATCTTGTCTTTTCTATTTTTCCTTCTCTTTAGCTGTGCAAGTGTCTCAATATTTGAGAGGACAAGGCCACTGAAGGAGACTACCCTCTCTGGAAAGGGGAGGGATAAGATACTCCTTATGGATATATCTGGTATCATCTCTAGTAAAAAGAGGTCATCTATCCTTAAAGAGAAGACAAGCATTGTCTCTAGGGTGCGTGAAGAGCTTAAGAAGGCGAGCACTGATAAGAGGATTAAGGGTATAGTCCTTAGAATCAATAGCCCAGGGGGTACAGTTACTGCCAGTGATATTATCTACAGAGAGATAAAGCAATTTAAAGAAAAGAAAAAGGCTCCAGTAGTGGCCTGTATGATGGATGTGGCTACCTCTGGGGCATATTATATTGCACTTTCAGCAGATACGATAATAGCCCATCCTACATCAATAACAGGCAGTATTGGCGTTATTGCCCTAAAGTTTAATGTAAAGGGGCTTTTAGAGAAGATAGGCATTGAGGATGAGACTATAAAGTCGGCAGATAAAAAGGATATGTGGTCACCTTTTAGGGGGAGTACCGAGGAGGAGAGGAGGATAATTCAAGGGATAATCAGAAATTTTCATAAAAAATTTATAGAGAAAGTAGCAGAGGAGAGGGGGCTTGGTATAGAAGAGGTTAAAAGGATTGCCGATGGCAGGATATATACGGCAAAACAGGCACTTGACCTAGGCATGATTGACAAGATAGGCTATCTGGATGATGCCATCTCTGTGTGTAAGAAAATGGCAGGCCTTAAAAGGGCAAGAGTTGTTTGCTACAGTCGTCCATCTACCTATAAAAACAATATCTATTCACTTTTAAATATAGACTTGGGCAATCTTACAGAAAGTGTAGGACTTACATTCATGTATCTCTGGATCCCATAATGAAACTTATTCTTTCTAATATCCTTTTAGATGACTCATAGTTAGGTAGGTAATATAAAGAATTTTCAAAGGCATTTTTGGCCTCTGGTATTCTACCTTGTTTGAGCCTTATTATGCCTAAATTATAATAGGCACACCATAAAGGGATACTGCCATCAAAGTATTTTATGCAATCTTGGGCATATTGAGATGCCTTTAAATAATCTCCCTTGTATTTTAAATAGAAACTAGATGCTATTGTCAAAAAATAGGAGTTTTTGGGATCATTTTTTAGTATATTTTTTAATATGATCTCTGCCTTTTTATAGTTTTCTCTAGCAATAGCCCTCTTATAATTTGAAAATTGAATTGAGGCCAAAAGCATCCTTCCTGCGCCAAACCAAAAGGCAAGAAATAGAATAATAGACATAGATAAAAGGATGAGACTCTGTAATGGGGCACCTAAACCTTTATTGATCTTTAAAACCTTTAATTGTTTCCCCTCATTAGTCAGGGCCTCTATGATGCCAAGTTGGAGCCAAAATATAAATGCATTAGCAGGAATCCTAAAGGGAAAGAAAAATAGTGCATGTATAAGTGTCCCCACTATGCTTGCCATATACGAGATAATCAAGGTCTTTTTTTCTCTAGAGACCTCCTTTTTATTTAACATATAAAATCCATCCTTAAATACCACCCAGAGCAAAAACAAAAATATTGTTAGGCCCAATAGCCCTACTTCGGTTGCAATCTCTAGGTATTCATTATGCACCCTCCTAGGCATAGGGTTTATGTAATTCTTAAAATAGCCTTTATCCTTCTTTCCTATTTTGGCCTGCATTTCATACACCCTGCTCCTATATGACCAAATGCCATTTCCTATGAAGGGACTCTCCTTAAAGAGTTCCCATCCTGCCTGATAATGCTTAAACCTCTCTCTTATAGTCATTGTATTGACTAGGCTCCCTAAGGCCATCTTCTCACTAAATACCTTAGGATTAGCTATATAAATAATTCCTATTGCAAATAAAATAGCTATTAAAAAACCAATACCTTCTTTACAATGTCTTTTATAAAAATCGCCAATACTTATAGAGTAGGTCTTAAAAAGATGCCATATCAAAAAGAGGACACTGGCAATTAGTCCTATCCATGCCCCCCTAACCCTTACCAGTATAATATTTGATATGAGGAATAATGCCAAACCTAATAAAATTAGTCTTTTTAGGCCCTTAGACAGAAGGATCAGGCCGCAGATTAAGGGAAAGGCAAGGAGGTAAAAGGAGCCAAGGAAGTTGGCATGGCCCATTGTGCCAGTCACTTGATTATAGGCCCAGGCCTTGACAAAGTCTATTCCCATATACTGCAGGAATGCATATGCAGCACAGACAATAGCCGAAAGGACAATTGCCAGAGAGACAAAAATTGCCCCTTTATAATTTATAAACATGCTTGCAAAAATAAAAAAAATTGTACAACTAAGGTAGATGGCATAGCCTTGAAGGAAAAGCCTAAGGCTGGGACTATAAAAGATAGTAATTGTAAATATGAACAATAAAAAAATGGCTAACTTAGTGCTTTGTAGAGAGGGGATATATAGGCAATTTTGCCGTATAAAAAGATAGACCCAATAGAAAATCAACATCAGGGCCGCTACCAATAGTACATTTAGTTTGGGGAGGATGAATATGCTGTGACTTTTCCCTGGAAGCATAATAAGGGAGACAATTATTGTGGCCAAACACAAAATACAGCATACAGTCCTTATTGTAGAATCAAGTCCTTTCAATAGTTTTCTATTCTAAGCCGCCAATTCTTGCCTCTTCTGTGGTACCACTTTCTATGGTAACAAGGGTAAGGTCATAATATGCACTATCCCATGTTATATCTCCATCCATGTCTGTATCAACACCAAAGTAAAGTGTATATGTGCCCTCTTGGAGGCCTGAGATAGGTCTACTAAATACCTCATATGAATCCAAATAGAAAAGCGGGCCTTGATGTACTGGCACTGGATATGGCCTCCAACCATAAAATGTATAAAAATAAAGGCCAAATGGTGTCTGTGCCGCCAGCCACCAGTCTGCATTATCTGTTATGCCATTATTATTTAGTGATACAGTAATGGTAAGTGTATCATTCTGATATAGCGTAATTGGGCCATCTGAGTTATTTACCTTTATGTCAGGGATAGGTATGGGCTGCCCTGTATAGTACTCATCTGCACCCATGTCAGGGGCAGAACCTACAATCCTTGGGTCCCCTTCAAAGTCTGCAGCAGGCAGTTCAGGTGCATCAGCTGTGCCTTTATCTATGCAGGGGGAAGTTGATTTTAGATGAAAATCTCCATTTTCTGGGTCAACAAACTGTGGGTCTTTTTGGATGTTATTTGCATGATGATAATTATCGGTATAAGTAATGTATAAGTCCTCAGAATGCCCGGTACCAAAATCTGCATTCCCTGAGAAGTCATTGTTATAAAGATTGACAGTAGAGCCTATAAAATTTCCATCAACATCAGAGGAAACATATAGGTCATCACCGTCATTTCCACCAGCATTGGCTATGTTATCAAACAAGATATTATTATGAATATTTAGGATTGCCGAGTCATAATTTAACCATGTATATACACCACCACCAAATAAATTAGCTGAATTTCCTGAAAACGTATTATTTGTAATAGTCACTGTGCTTCCTGACCATGAATATGCATATACACCACCACCATAATAATTAGCTGAATTTCCTGAAAACGTATTATTTGTAATAGTCACTGTGCTTGAGTCTGAATATGCATGTACGCCACCACCACAATTAGCTGAATTCCCTGAGAATGTATTATTTGTAATAGTTAATGTGCCTGAGTATGAACCTGCATCTACGCCACCACCGCCATAACCAGCTGAATTCCCTGAGAATGTATTATTTGTAATAGTTAATGTGCCTGATGTTGAATCTGCATCTACGCCACCACCCCAATTATTAGCTGAATTTCCTGAAAACGTATTATTTGTAATAGTCACTGTGCCTGAGTATGAACCTGCATCTACGCCACCACCACCGCCATAACCAGCTGAATTCCCTGAGAATGTATTATTTGTAATAGTTACTGTGCCTGAGTCTGAAAATGCACATACACCACCACCACCATCACCAGCTGAATTTCCTGAAAACGTATTATTTGTAATAGTCACTGTGCCTGACGATGAATATGTAAATACACCACCACCCCAATAAGCTGAATTTTCTGAGAATGCACACTGTTTTATTGTTATATTTATAGATGACCCATAAACAAAGACACCAGCGCCATCGCTCCCATTTCCATTTTCAAAGGCTATACCCTTTATGGTTACATCACCACCTGCATCACCACCATTATGATCTGCGTCAGTATCTATATACAAAATTTGAACGCTTCCTCCACCATCAAGGACTGTCTTATCTGCACCAGCACCCTGGATGGTGAGCGTATGACCGCTGTCCCCATTGTTGGTAGAATAGGTAAGGGTAGAGGTAATATTATATATCCCTGCTGCTACATTTATCACATCATCCTCCCCATTAGACTCTGCGATTGTAAGTGCACTTTGAAACTCTTCTGGATTTGTTACATTAAAGGTTTCCCCAAATACTACATTAGTTGCCAAAAAGGCCACCAAAAAGACCAAAAATAATAGCCTTACCCTCATCTCATATACCTCCTACCAATTTTATTATTTACTTTTGTCTAAAATAAACCAAAACTCCTTAAGATTTCAGCTAACCTCTTGTCTTCTTTGGCCAACTTTCTTAAGACCTCTATTAGTTTTTTGTCTGTTTCCTCTAGGGCTCTTACCTTTA
>Ga0190306_1000332_pt1 | contig 16886 bp, 19 predicted proteins | sample 48700734_MG_FD_161657 | JGI IMG/M metagenome (GOLD analysis project Ga0190306, IMG submission 161657) | Hydrothermal vent sediment bacterial communities from Southern Trench, Guaymas Basin, Mexico - 4870-07-3-4_MG | ecosystem: Environmental > Aquatic > Marine > Hydrothermal vents > Sediment ... | reverse complement strand
CTCTACCTTTACACTACCCATGGAATTTCCATTATTATCTATGAATGCTGGTACTTCATCAAATATATCATCTATCCCGGGTTCAACTGACTCTGTATCTTCATCTACAGTTAATGGATTATCGTTATCGTCTTCATCTATGTCTGTGTGTGCTATAAACCTTAGGTTTACAAAGTATTCTCCATATACTACTGCTCCATCAAATTCATTTACCCAGTTTGTTCCAGCCGAGAATGTTCCCTCACTGTGGTGGAATAGGAACCATTGGTCTCCCCATCTATCTACGGATTTTATTAGTATTGTTATGTTCCAGTTTGTTGTTACAGATGTCGTGTCTGGTAAGCCTGGTACCGTTGGTATTGTTACTTTTCCTTCACTATCAGTTGTTCCGAATCCTACTGCAAGTGCGCATGGGCATGTTTCGTTTACTATTACTATTGCTACATCTACATTTTTTAGTGGATAGCCTAGCTGGTCTTTCAATGTGAATGTTAGTTCATAGTAGGGTTGGGACTGTACGGGCGAAGTATATGCTACTAGTCCTAAGAGTAGGGCAACTATAATTGGTAATATTACTAATATTTTCTTACTCATATTTTCACCAAAATAGCGGGTTATTATCCTCATTTCGATATATAAGGGTTTGGTTTTATTAATTTATAGAATTCCTGCGTTCCTTTGGTCTAAAACTATATTTGTTTTGTTCTAATTTTTAGAATTGTTAATTTTAAATAGGGTTTACCGGCATAATATTGTCTTGTGTCGGATAATCTCACTAAAGATTATCTTGTAGTCATCGTTTATCTCCTCTATTTATTCTCAAAAATATATATGGATTCGACTATTTTAATTCTGGATCTTACTTTCCTTGCTTCAGCAAGGGTTTCGTGAGGTGGTTTGTATGAATGTTCCTTTGCTTGATAAAATGCTTGGTATGGAAACATATACTTCTAATTTTAGTGGTATTGGTGGTAGGATTAAGGTTTTTTTAGATGATTTTATTGTTGAGGAGATTTCCTTTGACGGTTCTATTGCACATGTTTCTGAAGATTCTAGATATTTTTTAGGTGATAGAGACAAATATTTATGGTTTGTTTTAGTTAAGAGAGGTATTGATAGTATTTCTGCAATTAGAATTGTTGCCAGATTTTTGGGTAGGAGTTATAAGATTTTTTCTTTTGCTGGTTTTAAGGATTCTCGTGCGTTTACTGCACAATTTGTATGTGCTAGAAATATATTTTATGAAGATTTGATTAAATTTTACGATCCATTTGGTAGGGTTTTTGTTAGAATTTTGGGTTATCGTCCATTTAAGATTATTCCTGGAATGCTTTATGGTAATAGGTTTAGGATTATTGTTAGAGATATTTTTAAGGATGATATCGATAGATTTTTCAGTGAAGTTAAGTTTTTCCCGGCATATTATGGTTATCAGAGATTTGGTACCATTAGGCCTAATACTCATATTATTGGTAAATATATTTTGATGGGTAAGTTTAAAGATGCTGTGTATGAACTTATAGCTCATCCATATCCGCATGAATCTGAGAATATTAGGGAGATTAGAAGGATTATTGGAGAAAGATGGGATTTTAAGTATGGTTTAGAAATTATGCCTAGGAAGCTTAGTCATGAGTATGCTGTGTTAAAGTATCTTGCTAAACATGGTGAAGATTATATTGGTGCTATTAGAAACCTTCCATATTCCATTAGACGTCTCATGGTTTCTGCTTATCAATCATATATTTTTAATAAGGTTTTGAGTCGGAGAATCTTGAGGAATATTTCTATTGTATATCCGGAGGTTGGTGATATAATAGGTATACTTGATAAGAATGGAGGTATTAGAGGAATTATAAATGTTAATAATATAAATATCATGGATTGTAAAAGGCTTATAGATGAAGGTAAAGCAATATTATTGCTAAGATTATTGGGGTATAGTTCTATTATAGGCAGTGGTGTTCAGGGAGAGATTGAAAAAGAAGTTCTTGAAGAGGAAGGTGTTTCTTTAGATATCTTTAAGTCTAAGAGTATGCCCGAACTTGGTATTAAAGGCGGATATAGAGCTGCATCATTTACACCAGAAAATATATCATATAGAGTTGATAAAAACATTTTGTTTTTAAGCTTTATTTTGAAGAAAGGTTTTTATGCAACCGTCTTTCTTAGAGAATTAATGAAGCCTAAAAATATTTTGTCAGCAGGCTTTTAAGTAGGGGATTTAAATGCTTCCAAAATCGCTTGTCTCAGAGCTATCTAAATCTTTAGAAATATCTTTTAAAAACAATCACAGATTAATGTTAGTACTTACTGGGGATAATGCTGAAAAATCATTGAGGTATGCTTATCTCATTTTAAAGAAATTTTATGATAGTGAAAATATTTCTTGTTTATATGTTTTTCATGCATTTTATGAGGATGGTGTAAGACGTAAAAATCTTTTCGATGAGATGGCTAGAAATTTTAAAAGAATTAAAATTCATTTACTCCCATATCATGAATGTAAAAAAGTTTTGGGTTTAACTTTTAACCTAGCTATATTGGATTTACACAATAATTTAGAACCTAATGATGTCAGTAGGATTATTGGAGTTGTTAAGGGTGGCGGATTGATAATATTAATTACACCCTCGTTTAAGATTTGGATGAAGGTTATCACTAGATTTCAACAAAATCTTTTAACCATACAGTATTCTGTTGAAGATATTAGACATATTTTTGTTAGGAGATTTATATCAAAACTATATTCTATGGATGGGATAATCATATATGATATTGATAGAATGCGATTATTAAAGAAATCCAATATAAAACTTTCTTTGTATAAGAAAAGAAATATTATTATTCCAGAGAAAAAGTTTTTTCCCCAAATGATATATGAATTAGCGTTAACACAGGATCAAGTAAATGTGCTAAGGCTTTTGGAAAAATTTTATTCTAAAGTCATTGATAGAAAACTTGTCATGATTTTAACTGCCGACAGAGGTAGAGGAAAATCATGTGCTATAGGTATAGGTGTAGTAGCTTTAGCAGATAGATTGTATAAAAGAAAGGGGAAATGTAGGATTCTCGTAACCGCTCCTGAAGAGGAGAATGTCCAATCATTCTTTGGTTTAGCATTGAAAACATTTGAAACATTAAATTATAGAGTTAAAGTCGAGAGTAAAGATGAAAACATTATTGCACTAAGATCGAGGAGAATAAGTATAGAATATTATCCTCCAATAGAATGTTTAAGGCTTAATGGAGATATATTGGTTGTAGATGAAGCTGCATCACTTCAAGTACCAATGTTATATAGAATATATGACAAATTCAATAAAATTATCTTTTCCTCAACCATACATGGATATGAAGGCGCTGGCAGAGGTTTTTCAATTAGATTCTTAGGTATGATTAGAAAAGATATGAACGTAGACTTAATCGAATACGAAATGAAGGAACCGATAAGATATGCTTCAAATGACCCGGTTGAAAAATGGCTTTTTGATACATTTTTATTGGATGCCGAACCAGCCCCATTGGACGACAAGGATATTGAAGATGTTAATAAATTCAATATTAAATACTATGTCCCTGAATTGGAGAAGTTCTTTTTAAGAAAGGAGAAAGAACTTAGAGAGTTTATTGGAATATATGTTATGGCTCATTATAGAAATAATCCAAATGACCTTGGAATGATGATGGATGCTCCTCATCATATTGTTAGAATGCTTAAACTACCTTCTAATAAAATTGTAAACGCAGTAGATATGGCTATTGAAGGCCCTATACCGATTGAAATTAGGAGAAAACTATTGAGTGGTTTAAAGCTCGCTGGAAATATTATTCCAGATAGATTCATAAAACATTTTAAATTATTCTATTTTGGCGATTTAAAGGGTATCAGAATTGTACGTATAGCTACTCATCCCCAAGTAATGGGTAAGGGATTGGGCTCTTATATTTTAAAGAAAATCGAAGAGGAAGCAATTAAAAATGGTTATGATTGGATTGGAGCAGGATTTGGTGCAAGTAAAGAACTTTTAAATTTCTGGATAAAGAATAAATATATACCTATACATATTAGTCCTGATAGAAACCCAGTTAGTGGAGAATATACTGTAATTGTAATTAAACCCTTAAGTGCCCGGGCTGTAAAATACACTTCTTATGCCAATAGAGAATTTATAATCAAACTAATTAATTCTATGAGTAGTCCATATTATGATTTAATGCCAGGCATTGCTGAAATACTCTTAAGAAAATATTTTGTTATAGATGATATTATTGTGAAACCTAATCTTACTTTAGTTCAAAGAGCCAGACTTATTTCATATATTTTTAGTGAAATGACTTTAGAGACGTGTATGGATGTTGTAAAAGAGATTGTTTCGACCTATTTTTATGATTTAAGTAAAAATGCTCCAATACTTCCTATCGAGGACAGAACATTATTAATAGCAAGAATACTTCAATCAAAGAACTGGAGAACTACATGCAAAGAACTGGATTTAAACCCTTTATCTGCGATAAAGAAGGTTAGGGATATTGTAAAAAAATTAACTGAACATTACTATGGTTCAATTGAAGAATTAAAGGAAAAAACGTATGCTATGCTCGAAAAAATTCGTTTCTAAATAATTATAGTAAAGCATCCAAGATAATATTGGTTTAATAATCCTAAATATAATAATTATAATTTTAAAGATTAAAAGTAAATTCGGTTTTATTAAGGTAAGAAAAATTCGTGGACAGCCAAGATATATGCGTGTTGGCGTTCTTCATAGTAAAGCTTATAAATTTATTGATTGTATTCCATCTATGATTAATATGAAGGTAAAGCTGAGAGACACTGTTGCATATATACTCATAAACATCGAAACGGGAAAGGAGTATGAAGTAGTTGATAAGATTAAGAAAATTGAAGGTGTTACTGAAGCTCTAATCACCTATGGTATGTGGGATATTGTTGTCAGAGTTGAAGTATGTTCATTACCATATCTTGATAAGATTGTCTCTACTATTAGACAGATAGATGGTGTTAGACAAACAACAACCCTGATTTCAATATAGGTGTTTTGAATTGTCTTTAAAAGATAGATTTAAAAACATCGGATATAAAGTTTTTCTATTAATAGTCGATCCGATAAATGGGTTCAAATTAATTGAAGATGATCCCGACTTTCTCGGACCCACACTTATTATCGGATTCAGTATATTTTTAAGAATAATATATGAAATGCTAATTACACGGAAAATTTATATATGGAACAAGATGACCTCACCTGAATATATAAGTCTATATAGTTTAAGGCTTTCAATAATTCAACTAATAATTGCTATGCGAGTAGTTGAAGGAATCATACTATTGTTAGTGATATTTGCAATATACTATATTTTCTCTTACGTTTTAAAGGGAGAAGGAGATAGCTATACATTTCTATCTGCGGTTGGATATATGTTTACAATACAGATGATTAACTTCATATTAGCATTAATATTCCTACTAGTATTTTATCCCAGCTTTCCAAATTTAATGCTAATTTATGATAATGATCCCTTTGATCTAAATGTAGAGACATTTGGATATAAGATATGGTTTGAAGAAAGCTTGTCTCAACTACAGAGAATAGTAAGCTTTTTAGGATGGTTTACCACGGTATGGTCAGCTATACTTGGAATATTTCTATTGAACATTATCAGAAAGATAAGTATAAAAAAATCGATAGTAGGTGGAATAATAGCATATACTGTTTCGGCAGTGATATCGATGTTTGTACAATCAATTTTTGGCTAGAATCATAATCTATGCAAATAGCCTTTTTGCATCTATAAAATTAATTTAATAATAAAATGTTACAAATTATAAATAAAACTTAATTAAATCCGAATATAAGAATCAGATTTTCTAAAATTAGAAGAAATGCTTACCAACCTAATAGATGAAAGAATTAATACTATTAAATTATTATTTTATATAATAGTCTATGCTACCCTATTAGCCGATTACCGTTCCATAGCCGATTAATCTCCAATGTCCTAAAACTCTTCTACTTATTGCAACTCTATTACCTATGTCTACACATATAGGAAACTTTAGCCGAATATGTGTCTCATTACTCTTTATAGAACTTACTATACCGAGCGTCGCTGCTGTACCAATATTAAGTGCAAGCGTCTCATTCTTCCTAATAGGCTCTACCCTTCTCAAGTCTCTTGTACCTACTACTCTCTTCAATAAATGAACCTCTAATTTAAGATCCATTCTGACCGGAGGAAGCTTTCCCGGTAATCCTACAACATTTCCCATTAATCCATCAGCTTTTGTAATACTTGGATCAAGTCTCGTACCAACTCCTATTAATCCTCCTGGATAAGCTTCATCTAAAAACTCATCACCAGATTTCAAGCTAATTATTTCTGTGAAAAGTGGTCGAAATTTTACTCTACCTTTCTCTATAATCCTCAGTCCTGGACGTATTTCTATTTCGTCACCGACTTTGAATTTACCTTGAATAATCGTGCCTCCAATAACTCCTCCTTTAAGTTTTTCCGGTGTTGTTCCAGGTTTATTTACATCAAAAGACCTTGCAACATACATTAGTGGACTTAAATTGGGGTCTCTTTTAGGTGTAGGAAAAACTTCCTGCATTGCTTGTATAAGTATATCTAAATTTACTTTATGTAATGCGGACATAGGTATTATAGGCGCATTTTCAGCCCACGTACCCTTTATAAAATCCTTTATCTGCTTATAATTTTTCAATGCTTGTTCTCTGCCAGCCACATCTATTTTGTTCTGAACTATAATGATTTTTCTAACTCCTATAATTGTTAAAGCCATAAAATGTTCTCTTGTCTGTGGCTGAGGACAGTCTTGTGTAGCGTCTATAACGAAAATTACTCCGTCCATTAACGTTGCTCCTGCAAGCATAATCGTCATCAACAATTCATGTCCAGGTACATCCACAAACGATATTTTTCTAATAAACTCAAGCTTAGATCCACAATACTTACATCGAAGATCTGGAGCTATAGCCTTTGTGTAATATTTTTGAGGCGGCGCACATTTAGGGCACTGATATATTGCTGTATCAGCATAGCCTAATTTAAGAGTAATTCCTCTTTTCAATTCCTCCGAATGTCTAGCAGCCCAAATACCTGTTAAAGCTTCAACTAGGGTTGTTTTCGGGCCGTCCTATATTTAGAACGGTTTCCCGTGATCTACATGTCCGGCTGTACCGATATTCATTACAGGTTGTTTAGGACTTATACCCATTTCCCTCACCAGGATAAATTATACTTGTATTTATTTGAACCACCTCATCAGTTATAGTATTTCCTCTAACAAGTTTCTTTTTTCTAAATCCCTTTTTCTTAGGATGAAAACCAGGTGGACGTGACATAAGTAATCTCCTTTTGATACCTCCGGGAAGAGAGGGTATCATGGGCTCTCCTGATCTTCCAGATCCACCAGTTATCTTTAACTTTACCTTCGGCATACCTATAACGGATCCATCTATAATATCGCCTATCTTCAGACCTATGAAAACTTGAGCTTTAGATCCTTCCACATTCACTGTTTTAGCCTTACCCGTTTTGGGATCAGATATAACTACTTTAAATTGAGGCAAGATTTCACCTATAGTAATCATTATTTGAAAGACATACTATAATTTATACTTTATTATTCAATAAAATATTTACTCCCTTAACTTTAGCAGTCTTAAGAAATTATTAACATTTAATTTGAATTTTTATATATGAAAATTATAGATAAAGACTATTTAAGTAACTTTAATTTTCCCGTTAATGGATTTATCATGTTTTCTGGTGCTGGTCCTATACCTACTGTAGTAATAGTCTCTGGAGGAAGTTCTGTCAATCCCATATCTTTTATTAAGACTACTGGTAAATTCTTCTCTCTAGCTAGATCATATATTTTAAGTAGTTCATTTATACTCTCTACCTCTAAAACTATTTTTCTCTGACCTTCCGCTATCCATTCTTTATACCACTTTCTCTTAGTTTTCCTGGCAATCTCAGCTGCTGAAACAGCTGCATGAGCAACCTGAGCTGCAATCTTACCTATACTCATCTCTATATCTTTTCTAACAATTATAACTTGCTTGTACTTGAACATTTTATCCTAGCTTATATCCGATTTTCCTTAAAAACTTCCTTCTCTCAATAATATTTTCCTTAGTCTCTATCCCGGTTGTTTTCCCCCCATCTATAACTCCTATAACCCCCCTTCCTTGCTCAGTTTCTACCAAAACTATTTGAAGAGGATTAGACGTTGCTGCAAATATATTTACCACTTCAGGTACCCTTTTTATCTCATTTAATATATTTATTGGCCAAGCATTTCTAAACACTATTATAAAAAAATGTCCTGCAGCTATTTTTAAAGCATTTTCTATAGCAATTTTTTTAAGATCTTCATTATTTCCTTCATACCTTACAAGCCTTGGGCCAGATGACTCACAAAAGGCTAATCCGAATTCTGCGTTAGGAACCGCGCTAACTATGGCTTCATATAGGTCTTCTACAGTTTTTATAAAGTGTGCTTGGCCGACTATTACACTACAATCCTCCGGTACCTTTAAATCTTCAACAATTATCTGAACCATATTATTCACCACAATTTCAATTAATCATTAAGATGATAATTATTTTTATATTTAATGATATAATTGTAATTTACTGATGAGATATGAGTAAGTTTTTATGTAAATATGTTAACTGCGATAGACCTGCAGTAATTATCATAATGTTTAATGAAATGGAATATCCATTGTGTAGAAGACACTGGAATAAGCTTGAAGATGTATTGACTAAAATTTCATTGAAAAGGGGTGAAGCATCTCTTAACTCTATTAAAGTTAGGAAAGAAAGAGGGAGAATTAGATTTATTGTAAGCAGAGAAAAAAAGTCTAAATAGAGTCAAAAGATTTTATTTACTCACTTGCTTCAAGTAACGGTAATAGTTGGAGTAACTGTGATTTTATTTCCTTATATCTTCTATCACTTATTTTACCTTCTTTATATAATGTCTCTAATTTTTCTAATCTATTTCTTATATCTTCTATACTTGTAATCTGAATACCTAATCCAATTCTACGCTTATGTATACTAGACCATTCATCCATTTTCTCCAACATATCCTTTAATTCCTCCAATTTAGTAGAATATTCACTTCTTATTTTTTCGATATTCCTCATTTTTTCCTCTATTTTATCCTGAGGAATTAATCCTATTCTAGCCTTTACTTCGATCTCCTTACCCTCCTCCTCACACTTTAAAAGTATGCCAGTATATTCCGAAATTCTTCTAACAATATCTATTCTAACTTCATCCCATCTCTCAAGAACTTGTCTACATTTCTCGCTATATTTCCCCCATAGTTCATCAAGTTCCTTAAAACTTCTCTCTAACTCATCAAGAATAACTTTTTCACTCATATGTCTACACCTCAACTATTTTTTCTAGTTTCTTAATTTTTTCAAGAAGTTCTGCTCTAATCTTCTGATAAGTAGATTCTTCTATCTCTCCATTTTTATATAATTCTTCTAAACGCATAAGACTTATCTTTAGCTTACCTATATCTGGCTTAGCTATAACAGCCTTTATTCTTCTTAAATGTGGATCTATTAGACTATCGATTTTTTCTAGAAGAGATGCCATATCATTCCTCTCTCTCTGATATTCTGCTATCTTCTCCTCAATTTCTTGTATTCTTTCACTATACTTAGCCTCATCCATAATTCCAAGCTCATAATATGCATTTAATTCTTCTCTTTCCTCGATCAATGATTGGAGAGCCTTATCTACACCAGATAGATATACCACCATTCTGTCTTTCAAATTATTCCATCTCTCAATAAGCTCTTCAACCATTTTCTCATAATTATTCCAGTATTCATTTAACTCACTTATCTTATCCTCGATCTCGTACGACTCATCTATTAAAGATTTTTCTTTAGTCGGTGGAGGCATCTCTACAGTAGGTTTAGGCTCAACTTCGGGTGTAGGAACCTGAATCACAGCTGACGGAACCTCTTCTTTTTCAACAGGCTTTTCCTCCACTTCTCTTCTCTTCATATAGTCGATATATACTGGACATGTAGTATACTCTGACATACACGGCATATATATTGGATCAACCTGTCTATTAGCGTACTTGCACATAAAATTTCCAGATTCATTACGGTACAATGCGGGACATATACTGCTCATAACACACACAACCCGATATTTACAATAATCATTTATAATTATATATAGTAATTTAATTAAATTTTATCATTAAAATAGATATCTAATGATGATAGATTATGGTTGAGGAAGAGAAAAGATGTATTGTATGTGGTAGCAAGAATATTATGGCTAAGATAGAAGGAAAATATTATTGCTATAAATGTGGATCTAAAATTATTAAAGAAAAAATAATGATGCAAATAAATGCCTGGAAAAAAATGGATATCATGAAAAATGAAACTAAGTAATTGTATGACATAAAAACCATAATAGAAGTGTAGATATCATAGCTAGTATCCATATTTTTATATTCCATTTAATTATATGAGATCCATCTAAAATTGGAAAGGGCATTATATTAAAGAAGGCTATATCTATATTTATTAAAGATGCCAACATTAATGAATGATGTATTTTACTTAGGAGAATAAATAATATCGCTAAAATTATATTGGTTAGCGGTCCTGCTAAAGCTATTCTTCCATATATACTTTTATCATATTTATAAGATATTATTTTCACATATCCCGGGGCTATTATTCTTATAGGTAAAAAAGGTATTATAGATATCGCCGTTAATAATATCCCCATTTTAGAAGTAGTGTATTCCGCTCTTAAACCATAGTTTATTGCGATAAATTTATGCGCTAATTCATGTAATATGAACGCAAGTATACTTCCAATCAAGATAGATAGGATTAAAGCAATCCTATTATAACTTATTATTAGAAAAAGGTAATTAGATATATAAATTGCACCTACTAGAAATATGGAAATTAGAAGATTTACTATCTCTCTTCTAGAGAAATATAATTTTTTTCGATATATTGATTGAGGCTTAAACGATGGTTTTATGATAAAACTTTTCTCTCTATATTGTATTGGTTCGTATTTCCATTTACCTCTAACTAGTCCAGGACAGTTATGTTTTTCAGGTAAATGATGCTCTACACAAAAATATCCACCACAATATTTACATTTATAAGGAATAATTAATTCTTTACCGCATACCTCACATTTTATCATATCTTAGTCTCCACCTTTTGCAAATCTCGCTTCATGTCTCTTTTTTAATATTCTCTCCTTATGCTTCCTCTTCCATTTATATCTATGAGTCTCTCTAAGCCCTGCTTTCAATAAGCCTCTTACCTTTCTTCCAGCCATCGTTTTTCCTCTAAATACTCTACCTCTGGCTCTCTTTATCTTAATAACTTTAGGCAATGTAGAAACACTGGATGGAATATTATTTTTATCTATATTTTTTAGCCATCCTTTTAGTGAATCAATATTTTCCTGATATATAGATTTCCTTCGCACATCAACATATATTCCAATTCTTCTAGCCTCCATTACATTTAATCCGACTGCCTTTATTTCTCCTATAGAAAAACCTCTTGCAATTTTATATTTTCTGTCGCCTGCATCTCTAGGAATTTTTACAATTGGATTTGGAGGTGAAGTATATGTTTGAGGCACATCTCTCACCTATTTTTTCCAAGACCCATTTTTACAAATCTATAAGCTGATATAAGCATTACTCCACTAATAACCATTCCTGATATAAATGCGAATGGTATTGTTACCAGACACATGCTCATAAATGATAAATAGGATCCGGACGATAGTAGGCTATGTAAATTAAATATCATTATTATCGATATTATACCTATGACTACGAAGATTATTAATAGTATTGAAAACATACTAAACGTTCTTCCGAATAAAAATATTATAAGCAAAATAGTTTGAATTATAACTGGGAATAGTGATACTAAAACCATTTTCTCAGCTTTTCTCATCTTCTCTCTTAACATTAGAAAAGTTATTTTTATCACCCCAATATATTGTATTGAGTATACTTCCTCTAATATATAAATATTAAAGTCTAATCTTCAACCTCATTAAAACATTGGTATTGTGGTTAAATTGAAGCCAGTACTAATCGCGTTAAGAAAATTAAAAAAAGAAGATTATAGAGTGCTTATATCAATTGAAAGAGGGATGGCTAAACATGAATATGTTCCAATAGAATACATAGAAAAAATAGTAAATATTGATAAAGATTTTTTGCTAAAAAGACTGAGATTTCTGAATTCTCTTGGACTAATTCAGAGAAAAAAAATGTTTACTATATCGTATATTTTAACAAGTAGAGGATACGATGTTCTAGCATTTAATGCATTAAATAAAAGAGGTGTTTTAAAAGCCGTCTCACTAACACCATACAATGTAGGTAAAGAATCAGATATTTATTTGGGTTTATCTACATCTAATAGAAAACTTATTGTAAAGATAAACAGACTAGGAAGAACATGTTTTCGCAAGACAAGACTACTTCGTATGTATATTGGTGATAGAAGGCATATATCTTGGCTATATCAATCTAGATTAGCTGCAGAAAGAGAGTATAATGCTTTAACAACACTTTATAAGAATTATATTAGTGTTCCTAAACCAATAACGTGGAATCGCCATATAGTTATAATGGATTATGTAGATGGCCTTATGTTAGCCAAGATTGCAAAATTATCAAATCCTGAGGAAATTTTTAACAAAATTATGAATAATGTTATCAAAGCATATAGAGATGTTGGAATAATACATGGAGATTTAAATGAATATAATGTAATATTGAATCCATCAGATAGAAAAGTTTATATTATAGACTGGCCTCAATGGATACCTAGAAACCATGTTTTAGCAAGAAAGTTATTATTGAGAGACATTAAATACATAGGTAAGTTTTTTAAGAAAAAATATGGATACCAGCCTATATATCCTGATATTATATAGAAAAATTAAGATATATAGTATAGAGATGAGATAAAAGATGACGGCTAAACGCATCCTTGGATTGGATATACTTCCAGGATCTTCACCCTCGTCATCTGAAGAACCGTCTTATGCAGTTGTTATTCTGGAAAACGAAAAGGTTATTTATAGTAGACATAACTTAAGCAGAAGAAGTTTGATAAAATTAATTAATGAAACGAAACCAGACATAGTTGCTGTTGATAATATTTCTGAGCTTTTCAGAAATAAACTTGATCTAAAAAAATTTTTTAGAGAAACCAGCTTTGTTCCAAAGATAATTCAAGTTACAAAAATTTCTAATAAATATATTTCATTAAGAAATTTAATTAAAAAATACAATCTAGGATATGAAACAAAAATTTCTCCCTTAAAAAGTGCAGAATATATTGCCAGACTCGCAGAAAAGGGTGTGGGGTCAAGTATAGATGTATTTGAAAAAGAAATACACATAATTATATCGAGAAGAAGAAGTCTCGGACAAGGAGGTATGAGTAGTGAAAGATTTAAAAGAAAAATTAATTTATCTATTTTAAGACTCGCAAAAAATATTAAGAAAAAATTAAGAGAAAATAACTTTGACTTTGATTTCTTCTATAGAAAAACCTCATATGGTCTTTTAAATGCATTATTTATAGTATATTCTTCTAATAGTAATAGAGTATTTAAGTTAATAAAACCATGGAAAGGTCAAGATATACAAATTATAGTGAAACCCTTACTTAAAAAGAAAATAGAATTTAAATGTGATGAAAAAGAAAATAGTTTATCTTCTCTTTCTTCAAAAAAATTTATTATAGTTGGTGTAGACCCCGGAATTTCAACCGGCTTGGCTGGAATAGATTTAAACGGATTCCCATTATTTGTATTTAGTAGGAAGGAATTAGGTAGAAATCAAGCACTAAACATAATTTTAGAATATGGTAAACCAGTGTTAGTGGCCACAGATGTAAAAAATCCTCCCCTCTATGTCAAGAAAATAGCCTCTGAAGCTAATGCCACACTATTTTATCCAGAAAAAGATATGATGGTTTTAGAAAAGAGAAAAATTGTTCAGGACTATATGTCTAAATACATTGATCAAATAAAGGTAGCAGATTCCCATCAAAGAGACGCTTTAGCTGCGGCAATTAAGGCTTACCAATATTTTAGAAATAAATTTGAAAAACTTGAGGCGGAGATAAGAAAAACAAACGTAAAAATACCATTAGATAGAGCTAAAGTAGAATTAATTAGGGGCAAAAGTATAAAAGATATATTAAGAGAATATATGAATTTAGGAAAAAAGAAAAATGAAATGATAAGAAAACCTATATTAGAAACTGTAGATGAAGATAATGATAAAATAAGATCACTTATAGATAAAATTAATCGACAACAAGATATTATTAAAAATTTAGAAATTGAGAATAGGGAATTGAAAAATAAGATTATGAAGATGAGTAGATATATTGAAGAGCTCGAGGAAAAAATTTCTAGGAAAATGCAAGAGATAGTAAAAGAAATTAGAGAAAAAAGGGAGATTGCAGCTCTAATTTCTAAAATAAGATGCTTAGAAAATGAATTAGATAAACGAAATAGAGAAATAGAAGTTTTAAATGAGAAAATTAATGCCTGGAAGAAAGTTGTAAATATAGCTATAAATGACGGAATAATACCAGTTATTTATGTTAATGCTCTATCTCAAAAGAGTATCAACCACTTGCTAAGAAATGGAGAAACACTTGAAGATAGAGTAATATATGTGAGAGAACCTGCTCCAGGAGATATTAAAGGAGCTAAGAAATTAGTTGAGAAGAGAATTAAAGCTATCTTAGTGTCAAGAGAAATGCCGGAGCCAGTCAAAAATGTATTTGAAGCTTCGCTGATACCTGTCATAAGTATAGATTTATTTAAATTAGTTAAAATCGGGAATGAAATATATGTGGAAAAAAAGAAGCTTGAAAAAAGTATTATGAATGAAAAAAAGAAGCTTGAAAGAAAACGAGATATGGAAAGGGAAAGAAGAATATATGAAGTTATTAAAGAATACAGAGAGAAACGGATTAGAGAAATCTTAAAAAAAGGTTAATATATCTCTATTTTTCTGTTAAGAATTAGATCAGTTATCTCTCTAATATTCTCTAATTTTTCCTCGATAATAGACTCAGATTCATATCTTATATTATTGAAGGAAACACTTGGATATGTAATTATAGAAACATATGCGGCGAGTGGTTGATTTATAGGTTTACCTATTTGACTTAAAAATTTCACATATACTTCCCTAACGCCATCTATCTTCGATATATCATTTGCGCAAAGTCTTGCAAGAACATTATATATTTTACCTACATGACTTACTGGGTTTTTCCCTGCAGTGGCTTCTAGTGACATAGGTCTTAAAGGTGTTATAAGTCCGTTGACCCTGTTTCCTCTTCCAGTCATACCATCATCTCCGTGTTCAGCAGAAGTCCCGGTTACAACCATATATAAAGATCCAATATCGCTCCTATTATCTGCAGTATTTATGTCAATGCTCTCTATTTCCATATCCTCTATATTTTTAATAACATAGTCAAACACTTTATCCCTTATTTCATCTTTGAAACTAAAATAAGAATCTTTATCATCAATAAACTTGGAAATCATCGCTATAGCCATGGTAAGCTTTAACTTTTTTTCGTGTCTTAAACCCATAACCTTTATATCCTCTCCCACGACCGGATATTTTTCTTTAAAAGATTTAGAATTGAGATATTTTTCAATATTTAAAACGATTTTTTCTGTCGGAGAGAGAGGTGCATATGATACGCCTAGAGAAGTATCATTAGATAATGGTATGTTTGATTCGACAAGTCTCTTTAAATCTGAAGATCCCTTACCAATCCTATAATCAATTATAACATGTTTATATGGATCGAGAAATCTAAAGTTTTCTGAAATCCATTTTTTAGAAGAATCTAAAATAATTTCACCTACAGGGATCTCATTTAATCCTTCCTCTGTTTTAACGATTGTAGTAATACGACCAGCAACTAATATGAATATGGGAGTAAGCATAACACCCCCCTTAAAGCACGGTGCGGCTTGCCCTCCAACAATTAATACTTTATCTACATTATGATGGAGAATTCTTCCAAACTCATTTAAATAGTACTTAGATAAACCTAAACTTACAGCCTCGGCAATAGAATCTGCGATATAATCTGGATGTCCTAATCCCTTTCTCTCAACAAATTCTATTTTTCTTTCCGTTATAGGAACATTACCGAGTTTTTCTATAATGATTTTACCTGTCATTTTTCACCCTATGATGTTTAAACCCTCAACTTATATAATTTTTGCTATATTTTTCAATCAAAATATTACTGATACTCATTTATTAGCGCTCTCCTCCTTAGACTCGCTCTCTGTACTTTTAAATTCAATCCGGGTAGTATCTACTGAGATATATAATATATTGCTACCTCTAATCAAAACTTTACCTAAAACTGTTATCGGTCTACTATCTTCTTTCACTTCCTTTGTATCGGCTAAAACTATATTCATACACGGATCGCATCTTTCAAGCATACCTATATATTCACTTCCATTCTTTAGTTTTACGAATATTTCAGAGTTAATATTTTTTATTAACAATCTTAATGGGAGATCCGCTTTAGACACTTAATCTACCTCACTTAACTTATTAATTTTGTATATAAAAATTATTGTTCTCCAAAGTATCTTTATCATTGGTTTCATAGTACTCATCTTTAATTATAAATCATGATGAAACATATTTCACATATAATAACTTACACTATATAATTTTTTCTATCTTAGGAGACCATTCAATAAATGGCAAT
>Ga0190306_1000331_pt1 | contig 16920 bp, 7 predicted proteins | sample 48700734_MG_FD_161657 | JGI IMG/M metagenome (GOLD analysis project Ga0190306, IMG submission 161657) | Hydrothermal vent sediment bacterial communities from Southern Trench, Guaymas Basin, Mexico - 4870-07-3-4_MG | ecosystem: Environmental > Aquatic > Marine > Hydrothermal vents > Sediment ... | reverse complement strand
AATGGCTATAATAGACAGGACAACATACAGAGCGAATGACATAAGGGGGATTGCCGATGAGAACAGTCCAGACTTCCAGCTCAGTGATGAGTTCTGCACTATTACGGGTCTGGCATACGTGGAGCTATTGCGAAGACGGCGTAAAAAAGAGCCTGAAGAGCTTAGGGTTATCATTGGTAAGGATGTCAGAACCAGCTCGAAGCGAATAAAAGAGGCATTTACTGAAGCGATGGTGAGCAGAGGCGTTCACGTTATAGATATAGCACCCCAGAACAGGGTAAGCTCCACACCACTGATGTATTTCGCTACCTGGCTGTTCAATGCCGATGGTGGTGTAGAAGTTACGGGTAGCCATCTTGATAAGGAATGGAACGGTTTCAAACTCTGCATCGGCTCAGAAAGCACCACCTCTGACCAGATAGACGAGATGTATAATATAGCTAAAGAGCTTGAAGCCGGGGGAACCAGTGTTGCAGGTGCAGATGCAGGAGTCGAAGGTGAAATAGAGGATGTGGATGTCCTGAACGATTACCATCGTATGGTATGTGCAAATGTAATTCTGCGTGAGAGATGGGAGGCGCTGGCATTAAAGGCTGTCGCAGGCAAGCTCGGATTGAAGGATGCAATATCAATAGCAGAGTCAGAGATAGAGAAGCTGAAGGAGCAGGAGGAGCAGCGGACAAAGCCATTAGCCGGCTTAAAGGTCGTATATGATGCCGGGAATGGCACAACCGGCGTGATTGCCCCTCCTATATTCCGCGATTTGGGTGCAGAGGTGATAGAACTTTATTGTGAGCCCGATGGTAATTTCCCACATCATCTGCCAGACCCCACAATTCCACGCTATCTTGAAGATTTACATAACGCGGTGGCGAGTAATGAAGCTCACATCGGGCTCGCATCCGATTCCGATGGTGACCGTGCGGGTGCAGTATCGCCACGCGGGCGGATGATAATAGGGGAACAGATTCTGGCTCTGCTATGCAAGCATATCTTGAAGGAGCATCCGAATGCAAAGATAGTGTATGATACAAAATGCTCGGATGCTATAAAGGAGATAATCATTGAGAACGGTGGCGTGCCTGTGGAATATAAGACCGGTTTTTCATTCATAAAATCGAAGATGGAGGCAGTATCTGCCGTTGCAGGTGGTGAGATGTCGGGGCATGTGTACTTCGAGAAGAATAATCGCGCTGACGATGCCGTGTTTGCATTCTCCGAACTCTTACTCCTCACTGCTGCGGAGCTCCGGCTCCATCAAGATGTGAATATCGTGGATAAGATGTTAGAGGACTTCCTCAGCAGATACGTGAATACACCGGAGATAAGACTGCCGGTAGTGAATGACGAAGAGAAGGAGCGGGTTTCTAATATCGTAGAGCGGAGGTATCGCGAGCTGGCGGCGGAGCAACCTGAGCGATACAGGAGGCGAACAGATGCTGAAGGTAATGACATAGATGGTGTGAAGATAGAGTTTCTGGAGTATGATGGCTGGGCACTCATCCGCCGCTCGAACACTTCTCCGGTTATTATACTCAGAATGGAAGCGAGGAGCGAGGAGGGCTTGAGGAAGATAGAGGAAGCGGTGATAAGCGAATTCCGCAAATTTGATACCGTGGACCTTGAGGCTGATGAGTATGTGCGGGGAATAGTGCGCAGATTGGATGCGGCATAATTGCATAATTATTATTAAATGAGACATCGCTCATCTATCTATCATGGCTGAAGAAGATGCGAAGGTCTTGATTGTACTTACACCTTCGGAATCAAAGCGATTGATTGCAAAAGCGGTAAGGAAGCTGGAGGAGGTAGAGCGAGCACTGGAACATGGAACCATTATAATAGGACTGGGAACCACAAACGCGTATGTAGCCGAGGAGCTTCTGAATGCACTGCGAGATAAAGATGAGGCTGTGGCGAAGATAGAGAAAGAGAGGTTTGCAGCAGGTGTAATTACTGCCAGGGGCACCTGTATAGTACCTAAGGAGGAACGAGTTAAGGAACTTATCATAAGAGAAGGGAGGATAAGTGATGTACCGCTTGATGTGGCTCTGGAGGAGTTAAGAGCAGATGATGTCTTCATAAAGGGTGCAAATGTACTGGATGTAAATGGTACAGCGGGCATTCTCATGGCTAACCCCGCAGGTGGCACGATAGGCTCTGCAATCGGAACGGTGATGGCGAGGGGTGTAAATTTCATCATCCCGGTGGGTATTGAGAAGACCATACCATATCCCATTACAGAGGCGGCGAAACGAGTTGGAATAGGCAGGTTTTATAAGTCGGTAGGCAAGCCTGTGGGCTTGATGCCCGTATACGGTAAGGTAATTACAGAGATTGAGGCTTTGAAGATACTGGGTGCGAGTAACGCATTCCCAATGGGTGCAGGGGGAGTGGAGGGGGGAGAGGGCTCTGCTGTCATCTGTGCCGAGGGCAGTGCAGAACAGATGGACAGATTGATGCAGATTATAAGGCAGATAAAAGGAGAACCGGCATTGAAACTGGCGAAGTATGAATGAAGTATGAATTATGAAATGAATATGAAACTTGGTAATCGGAGATATACAGACGAACTGAGCGCTGCGAATGACGGTGAGCAGGTATGTATAGCGGGCTGGGTGCATGAGAAGCGAGACCTGGGTGGCGTATTCTTCCTTATAATCCGCGACCTCAAGGGTCTGGCGCAGGTCACACTGCACAGGGGTAATGTGGATGCTGAACTGTTCAGGAGAGTGAAGAGAGTGCCACGAGAATCGGTGGTGGCGATAGAGGGGAGAGTGAAGAGCGAGGAGAAAGCACCCGCGGGCTATGAGATAATACCAGAGCGAATGGAAGTACTGAGCGAAGCATCGCCGGTTTTACCGCTTGACACCACGGATAAAGTGGTTGCCGAACTGGACACGCGGCTGGATGCGAGGTTCATGGACCTCAGAAGAGAGCGAGTAAAGCATATCTTCATCATTCGGAGTCGGGTACTCAAAGCGATGCGGGACTTCTTTGATGAACATGGATTTATAGAGATAAACACGCCGAAGGTGGTGAGTGCGGCAACAGAGGGCGGCACTGCGCTCTTCCCCATCTCCTATTTCGAGCGTGAGGCATTCCTGAACCAGAGCCCGCAGCTATATAAGCAGATGCTCATGGCTTCTGGCTTTGACCGCGTGTATGAGATTGCGCCGATATTCAGAGCTGAGGAGCATGATACAACCCGCCATTTGAATGAAGCCACGTCTGCGGATATAGAAGTTGCATTTGCAACGATGGAGGATGTGATGGCGATATTGGAGGGGCTTATCGCATTTGTATACGCCCGAATCGCGGATTATCCGGGTTTATCCAGTCTGGGAGTGGATCTGGAGGTGCCGAAGTTGCCATTCAAGCGTATAACCTATGACGAGGCGATAGAAATGCTATCAGAAGCAGGTGAGCATATAGAATGGGGAGAAGACCTGAGTACTTCCGCTGAGCAGATACTGGGTAAGATGATAGGGGAGCATTATTTCATCACCGACTGGCCATCAGCGATAAAGCCCTTTTATGCACAGCCATCTGCACATCGCAGTGATATATGCGATGCGTTCGACCTGATGCACCCTCGACTGGAACTCGCATCGGGCTCTCAGCGTGTGCATTCATACGAGCTACTTAAAAGTAAGATAGAATCGAAAGGGTTGAGTGCCGATAGTTTTGAGTTTTATCTCGAAGCTTTTCGGTATGGTATGCCTCCACATGCGGGTTGGGGATTGGGCGTTGAGCGCCTGTTGATGAGCATGCTGGAGATAGGGAATATAAGGGAGGTGGTGCTGTTTCCGAGGGATAGGAGAAGGCTTGTGCCTTAGTCGGGTGGTGTGAGCGAAAAAGCAAAAAATTTATATGATGATAATGCGAAGGGAAGAAGTGTGAGAGTATATGGCGACGGAAGCTGAGGAGAAGGGGGCAGGAGCAGGAGTTGAAGTAGAGGATGCAACCAAGCGAGTGATGACGGAGATAAGGGACAAAGTAGAAGGTGCGTTTCTGGGTAAGGTGGAGGAGAAGGAGATAAGCGTGGCTCAGGAAGCACTGGTGATAGGAGGCGGAATAGCAGGTATGTATGCCGCACTGGATATAGCAGAGGCGGGCTTCAAGGTACATCTGGTTGAGAGGACACCTTCTATTGGCGGGCACATGTCACAGCTTGATAAGACGTTCCCAACGCTCGATTGTTCAGCATGCATCCTAACGCCGAGGATGGTGGATGTGGGTGCGCATCCGAACATACATTTGATGACATATTCTGAGGTGATAGGAGTAGAAGGCTCGGTCGGGAATTTCAAAGTGAAGGTCTTGAAGAAGGCGAGGTATGTAGATGAGAATAAATGTACCGGATGCTCATCATGTGCCGATGCATGTAGATTGAAGAACAGATTCCCGAACGAATATGATCTGGGATTGCAGAAGAGGAGTGCAATTTACAGACCGCATCCTTTTGCTATACCTGCGATATACACGGTGGATGGCGAGCACTGTTTGATGGTAACGAAGGGCAAGTGTGGTAAGGCGACACTGGAGAGCACGCTGGAAGGAGTGAAGAAGAAGGAGCAAGGTGAAGAAGTGACGAAGAATGAGGTACCGCCGTGTGTGTTTGTCTGTGACGCGAATGCAATCAGGCACGATATGAAGGATGAGATAGTGGAGTTGACGGTGGGGGGCATAATAGTAGCAACCGGCTACGACGTTATAGACCCGAAGGTCGCACCGGAGTATAAGTATGGTGTGTATCCGAATGTGATACACGGTCTGGAATTCGAGCGATATTCGTCAGCCAGTGGACCAACGATGGGAAAGATGATAATAAATGGGAAAGAGCCGAAGGATGCAGTCTTCATATCTTGCGTGGGCTCGAGGAACAAGCAAACGGGATATGAGTATTGTTCGCGGGTATGCTGTATGTATTTAGCGAAGCAGGCGCACTTATTGAAGGAGAAGGTACCTGATTGTAACATAACGATTCTGTATCAGGATGTGAGGGCATTTGGAAAAGGATTTGAGGAGTTTTATGATAGAGTGAAGGAAGAAGGTATCAGTTATCGCAGGGGGCTTGCCGCTGAGATCTATCAAAAGCCAGGTAGTGACCGTGTAGTGGTGCGAGCGGAAGATACAATGCTGGGTGAGGCGTATGAACTTGAAGCGGACCTTGTAGTGCTGGGTGTGGGATTGAGACCGAGTGATGGCTCGGAGAAGCTGCTGAAGATGCTGGGCATATCACAAACTGCGGACCATTTTGCAAAGGAGGCGCATCCGAAGCTCAGACCTGTGGATACGGAAGTGGAAGGTATCTTTATAACAGGCTGTGCACAAGGTCCAAAGGATATTCCGGACAGTGTAGCGCAGGGCAAAGCTGCGGCTGGCGCACTTCTATCGCTGCTCGCGGGCGGAAAAGCGAAGATAAGACCATCAGTATCGGAGATAGAGGAGGAGACGTGTATAGGCTCAAGAACACTGAGAGAGATGGCGGAGAAGATAGGGGCGTAAAATAAATAGGAATAGGAGGCGAAAGAGAGATGGGTGAAGAGAAGGGTGAAGAGAAGTGGGAATATGATTATACGAAAGTGCCAATGCAGGGTTTTGTGAAGGGACCAGCATATGATGCACCGAAGGACGCACTGCGGATTGGTGTTTATGTCTGCCATTGCGGTATAAACATAAAGATGACAGTGAATGTGGAGGAGGTGATGAAGTATGCAGCGACATTACCGAACGTGGCGTTAGCACGCCATTATATGTTCATGTGCTCGGACCCGGGACAGGATTTGATAAGGAAGGATTTAGCGGAGGACAGGGTGAACAGGGTGATAGTGGCATCGTGTTCACCGCGAATGCACGAACCTACATTCAGGAAGACCTGTTCTGATTCCGGGCTGAATCCATATTATTATGAGATGGCGAATATAAGGGAGCATTGCTCATGGCCACATGCGGATTATCCGAAAGAAGCAACGGATAAAGCGAAGGAGCTGGTGAGGAGTGCGGTAGCGAGATGCACATTACTGGAGCCGCTGGAGGAGAAGGAGGTGCCGGTCGCTCCGGAAGCGCTGGTGATTGGCGGGGGCGTAACAGGGATGTATGCCGCGCTGGATATAGCAAATGGTGGTTTCAAGGTGGACCTAGTGGAGAAGGCACCGTCTATCGGTGGGCATGTAGCACAGTTGAACAGGACATTTCCAACGCTTGAGCGCTCCACTTCTCTTATTACACCACGCATGATTGAGATAGGTGCGCATCCGAATATAAATTTGATGACGTATTCGGAGGTCGAGGATATAAGTGGCTTTATAGGTAATTATACAGTGAAGGTGAGACGGAAGCCCAGGTATGTGGATGTGGCTAAATGCACGGGCTGTGGTAAATGTGCAGAGGCTTGCCCGGTCAAGGATATACCGAACGAATATGATGAGGGGCTGGGTGTTAGAAGTGCCATTTATATGCCGTTCCCCTTCGCGGTGCCACCTGCGTATATCGTGGATGCTGAGCACTGTGCATTGTTGAAGGAAGGGAAATGCGGTAATGCCACACTCGAGACGATAAAAGAGGGCAAGGAAGTGCCACCGTGTATGAGTGTATGCTCGCCGGGTGCAATAGATTTCAGTGAAGAGGAGAGAGTAGAGGAATATACTGTGGGTACGATAATAGTGGCAACGGGCTATGACATAGTGGACCCGCAAGTAGCGCCGGAATACAAGTATGGCGTGTATCCAAATGTGATAACGAGCCTGGAGTTTGAGCGGTTGTCATCTCCGAGCGGACCGACGGGCGGTAAGATAGAGCTGAACGGCAAGAAGCCGAAGGATGTTGTATTCATAAGCTGCGTGGGCTCGCGCAATAAGCAGGTTGGGAATGAGTACTGTTCGCGAATATGCTGTATGTATTTAGCGAAGCAGGCGCATTTGGTGAAGGAACAAATACCCGATGCGAACGTGACCGTATGTTATCAGGATGTGAGAGCGTTTGGCAAGGGCTTTGAGGAGTTTTACGACCAGGTGAAGGAGGAAGGGGTATTCTATCTAAGGGGACTGCCGGCAGAGATATACAGGAAACCGGGCAGTGACAGAGTAGTGGTGAGAGGCGAGAACACCATGATAGGAGAGCCATACGAAAAGGAAGCGGACCTCGTGGTGCTCGGTGTGGGCTTAGTACCGAATAAGGGAGTGGAGAGTGTAGTGGATATGCTCAAGCTCTCGGAGTCTGCGGACAGGTTCTTGCTGGAAGCGCATCCGAAGCTCAGACCCGTGGATACGGCAGTAGATGGAGTATTCATTGCGGGTTGCTGTGTGAGTCCAAAAGATATAACAGACAGTATAGCGCAGGGTAAGGCGGCAGCTTCTGGCTCGCTCGTATATTTGATAGAGGGTAAGGCGAAGATAGAGCCGGCGATATCGGAGATAAACGAGGAGATTTGCATAGGATGTCGGTGCTGTGAGCAGACATGCCCGTTTGGTGCACTCGTATTCGATGAAGTGAGGCACGTAATGACGGTGAACGAAGCAATCTGCAAGGGCTGTGGCGCGTGCAATGCAATATGCCCCTCAGGTGCCGCTACAATGAAGCATTACCGTGACAAGCAGGTATATGCGCAGATAGAGGCATTGACAGAGACGGCGATGCCGATGCCCGTTATGACACAGGGGGAAGGAGCGGCAGTGGAAGCGGAGGCTGAGGCAGACGGAGGGGAGCAGAGTGCAGAGTGAACGAACGAAACAAAAAATTCAAACTAAAAGTAAGAGTAAGCGATAAAAAAACTCCTTTATTTTTCTTTTTTTCTTTTATTCTTTTCCCTTAACAGGTTTGGATTATACTCTCTTCCCGTATCTGTATTTTAGCCTGTGATGATACAACAAGAACATAATAGAAAAGCTTAAATATTGAGAAACTGCTTACGTTTATAAGCAGTAGTGATACGTAGATATAAGCACATGTAAAAAGCATATGCTTTTATATATAGAGGGACATAGAGAAGAAGCAGGGTAAAGGTGAGAGATGAAGAAGATGAAGATAGGGGTAGCGCACGAGCATAAGAAGGGGAAGGGAATATTTGTAGCTATAACGGTAGTTATTGTTCTTGCATCGGTGATGTTTGGGGTGGTAATTAGTGCTGGCGACCCTGGTACACCTCAACCACCGAAGCCTACTGTATTCAGCATCGCCACGAATCGAACCTGTATTCTCGCCAATGGTGAGGCGGAGGCGCTAATAACAGCGCGCGCAGTGAATGATAGTGGCGTGCCCTGTGAGGAGGGCTTCCTTCTCATATTCAGGATGATGAAGGGTCCATCCGATGCTGAGCTGATTAACGTATCTACGGGAGACATACATAGTAGGACTGTTGTGTGGGATATGACAGACGAAGATGGCTATGCACATGCAATACTGAGAGCGGGGAAGGAAAATGGCACCGCGGTAATTCATCTTTCTCGTAGTATTGAGGGAGAGGCAATAGCAGAGACAGTGGTAGTTATAGCGGACCATTGTGAAGGACGGGAGCTGGTAGTTACTGATATAGAGCCAAATCCTGATTGCGGGTTCTTGTTCGCGAATGAGAGCAACTATATAAATGCAACAGTAAAGAATATCGGTACAGAGGATGCAGGTGCATTCAATGTCAGTTTCCAGGTGGGAGATAAAACCGAGGAGATTCGGGTTCCGGGGCTGGCTGCTAACAGCAGTACTCAGGTAGCAGTTTTAGACCCTACGCCGAGAGTAGCGGGGGTCAATGTTACAATAAGAGTGAAGGCGGATTGTAGAGATGAAGTTGCAGAGATAGATAACGATAATAATGAAAAGAATGTAACCATGCAGGTGGTAAATAACGGGTATAAAGGTAAGCGATATACCGGCGGTGGCGCTGAGACCGGGAATGGTGATATTGATATAACCACCGTGCGGGAATATAAAGTTAGGGGCGGTTTTCTATATTCAACAGGAGATAGCCACTATTTGAGTGGTTCCACACAACCATGGTACAAGTATACAGTCAACTGGAGCACAGCGGATTTATCCATTCCTGATGGTAAAGATGCGGAAGTAAAAGAAGCGAGACTGTATGTGTATTACACATGGGATAAGGTGCAGGGGATGCCTGACAATGTCAGTCTGAGATTTAACAATATCACGGTGGAGCGGGATGCGTTTTATACAGATCGCAAGGGGTACGACGGCTCCGACTATCCGTATGGAATGCTCGCATACAATGTAACCGGCGAATTCAATAATAGCGGTAACACCGCAGTTCTTGAGAATCTGAATCCGGTTGCTGGTAATCCATCCATACGGGGTATGTTGCTCGTGGTGATATACGAGAGCGAGAGTGGGAAAGGTCCAGAGTGCAAGATATTTGTGAATGAAGGGTTTGATTTGCTCTACGGTGGCTCTGATAAGTGCACAACGCCCGAAGAAGCGACTGCTTATGCGCCGTTCACGGGGGCGATTGAAGATACGGGTAATAGGAGTGCACGGTTGATAACAGTGGCGCCGGGCGCTTCGGATGAGGGCGAGTTGATATTCAATGGGCATGAGTGGAGTGATGTGTGGAAGTTTGCAGGCGACTCACAGATAGGCGTTAATGAGTGTGATGTCACACCGTATCTAAATACGACGAATGTGGCTGCGTTCCAGAGCAGTTGCGATTACATGGAGGCGAGTAATGCGATACTGGTGGTGGGAGCAAAGCTAGGAGATACAGAAGCACCAGTTGTAACAAATCCAAAAGCAACACCTTCGATAATTCCTGATGATACAGATAACATACCTTTACCAGAAGCGAGTGATCAAAACTGCTGGGACTGGAATTATACGGGCAAGCGCTGGGAGACTTCACAGTTGAATGTTAGCGTTACAGATGAAAGTAAGATTGTAAGTGTGAAGATTAACTTATCTTCACTTGGAGGTGACGCGGAGCAGGAGATGGTAAATATTCCGGGAACTAATATCTGGACTGTAATTACGAATGCATCCAGTGGCAGTGCGAGCTGGAATGGGACTGCATACGTGCCTTATCAACTACAGGTGAATGCAACGGATGAGTATGGAAATTCTAATACAGTGTGCATAGAATTAATAGTAATGAAGAACGGGGATGTTATGCCCTACAATGGAGATGGCAAAGTGGATTTCATGCATGACGCCCTGTACCTGGTGAGACATACGAAAGGTGTGCCTGGATATGAGAATATCAGAGATAACATAGCAGATGTTACAGGAGATGGCAAAGTGGATTTCATGCATGACGCCCTGTACCTGGTGAGACATACGAAGGGTGTGCCTGGATATGAGATACTGCGCTAAAATAAGCGAAAAGGGAGATAAAAATGAATATACATATATATTTTAACAGAGAGAAGAATGAAATAGTGGAAGTCCAAAGTATATATTAAAATAGAAAGAGGAGATAATATGAGATTAAAGATAGGAGGTGAAAAATGAAAAAAATAGAAGCACTAACGGTAGGGATAGTTGTGCTTTCGATGTTCGCTTATGTAGCTATAGCACCGGTAATACCGGTAATAGCACAGCAAGACAATGCGATCTCAATAGGGGACGCTGGGGCATCAGACTCAGATAACAAACCTCCAATTGTGGCAAATCCCACAGTAGACCCGCTAATAATTCCAGAAGATACAGATAACGAGCCGCTATGGGGCGAATTGGCAGAACTAATGGTTAATGTGACAGACGAAAGCGAAATCAAAAATGTTACAGTTAACCTCTCAGCAATCGGAGGAGGATCAAAGGAACCCATGGCAATGGGTGGTGGCTCAGGTGGTGGCTCAGGATCAGGAGTTAGACTGGCGGTTATGTTCAATATCGGAAATTATACAGAAAACAATTTGCCAGCCAATGAAGCCCCTGCCTTGTGGACTGTGTACAATTATTCTATAAATACATCAGTGGGAACTGCAAGATGGAATGAAACTTCAGGCACATACGAACCCTATTATCTGCAAGTAAATGCAACAGATAGATATAACAATTCAAATACCTCAGTGAGTATAGAATTAATAGTGATGAAGAACGGGGATGTTATGCCCTACAATGGAGATGGCAAAGTGGATTTCATGCATGACGCTCTGTACCTGGTGAGGCATACGAAAGGTGTGCCTGGATATGAGAATATCAGAGATAACATAGCAGATGTTACAGGAGATGGCAAAGTGGATTTCATGCATGACGCTCTGTACCTGGTGAGGCATACGAAAGGTGTGCCTGGATATGAAATACTTCATTAGGAGGTGAAAAATGAAAAAAGCAAAAACAATAAGCCTTAATGTAGGAATCGCATTGGCTCTATTTGCAGTGTTCTTAGTGCCAGCAGCATCAGCCACAACCGTGTCGATAGGAAGTACAATTGTGGGAGAAGGGGAAACGGGTGTCGTTTCACTTATGGTAAACGATGTTACAGACTTGGGTGGGGTACATGTAAACCTTACCTACGACGCATCAGTGGTTAATGTCACAGCTCTCACAAACTCAGATTTCGACTCTAAACCCAATCTCTATAAGCGAGGACATGGCTGGGTGCTCTTAGAAGGAGGGCAATATGAATCAGGGTTATCCGGCAGTGTAAAGTTATGTGATGTTACACTTGAAGCAGTCGGAAAAGCAGGAGAGTCAAGCTATTTGAACTTGACGGATATAGATATAGAGACTTTCACGAACCAGACAGATATTCCGATAGATGAAGTAATAAACGGCACGTTCACCATAAAACCAGTAACACCATCAGCGAAAGTAGTGATAAATGAGTTCGAGCAGAATCCTCCAGGTGATGACAGTGGAAACGAATGGATTGAACTCTATAATAACGATAGCACAAGTGTAAATATCGGAGGATGGAAGTTAATCAATAGTGGCGGAAAGGTTGTTACAATACCAGATGATACAGTAATAGCTGTACATGGATATTGGGTGGCAAACTGGACGAACGGCTCGCTGGAAGACAGCAATGAATACATTACGTTGTACAATGCTACTGGTACAGAAATAGATAATACGTTAACCGCTGCTGATGGCAATAACGATGAGAGATGCTGGGCAAGGTATCCAAACGGGATCGATACAGATAGTGACAATGATTGGAAATACCAAACATCTACAATGGGCGAAACAAATGGAGTCCTAGTAGCCCCAGTGGATACAACACCACCAACAACAAACGTGACAGCACCACCCACTCTATGGCCAGGTAAGCCTGACGAGACGACGATACCTTCAGGAACACCACTGCCCTGGACGAGCGAACCCGTGCAGCTCTGGTTTTTTCGGACCGATAACAGTGATAGCGGCACTGGTGTTGCTACTGGTGTTGCTTATACTAATCTATCTCTGGCATCGGAGTCGGTAGCAGATTTGGTGAATGTAACGATAAGCAATAACACCTGGACGTGGGAGACAAATCTGAGCAAAGGAAAAAATACCACAGTGCCCGGGACAGTCGGCGAGTACTTCAACGTTACAATCAGCGAGGAGTGCAACGCTACAATCGAGTATTATTCGGTGGACAAGAACGAGACGGCAAATGTAGAGACAATGAAGAGCCTGACGGTTAGGATTAGATTTGAGATTCCATTCTCGGTGATACCTTATGGTACAACATATACAGCCAACGTTACCCATGACTCGATGTCAGCCAATGTGGGTAAAGACGCGAAGATAGTATTCTTCGCTGAAACTGCTACGATTGACTCCAAACCCTACTATGTGCTGAACATAAGCAAGCCAGTGGGTGGCACGGAGATGTATGTAGGCATAAACGAGACAGCGGAGAACTTTACAATGAAACGTCTGGTAATGAAGGACGAAACAGGCGAAATAATGAATCTGACATTCAATCCAGAGTACACGATGCTTAACTACCCCTTATGGGTAGGGAAAACATGGGCATCAACTATAAATGTTAGTGGTACTCCCTCTTCGGTTGAGTACTGGATAATAGCTTCCAGGAAAACATGGGCATCAACTATAAATGTTAGTGGTACAGTTACAGTTGCAGGTGCAACGATTCAAGTTGATAATATAACTGCGGAGATAGAAGGGAAAGTAACGGGCGAAGAGTATCTGACAACGCCTTACGGTGAACTTCGCTGTCTGGTGGTGGAGAACAATGCCAGCATTTCGGTATCGGGATTGTCAGAACCAATCACCATTACAGCGAAGTACTGGATAAGCGATAATGAGACAGCGAAGATTCCTAAGTATCAGAGTTATACTAATGGTGTTCTTAGAGAAGAACTGGTGCTGAAAAGTGTAACAACATCAATATCGAAATATTACAACGTATCCATAACTGCCGAACCATCGGTACGAACGGTAAATCAAAGCGAAAACGCAACTTATACGCTCACGGTGACAAACTTCGGTAATGCTAAGGATATAATCAAGTTGGACATAGTGCAGACCGAAGCGGCTTTCGCCGCGCTTAGCGCTGATAACTTCACGCTAAATGCAAGCGAGAGCGCAACCGCTTGCCTTAACGTCAGCGATCCGAGCGTGGGAATTTACAACACCACGGTAAAAGCGACTTCTCAGAGTAACGCGAGCGTGTTCGATGAAGTGATGGTAAATACGATGGTTCAAGATAGTTTCCCGCCACATATCACAATCAATACACCAGTTGCAGGTTGGTACAATACAGATATCATGGTGAATGCAACTGTTACGGATGAAGGTGGTTCTGGTCTGAAAGAAGTGAAGTTCAGATGGGAGACTGCTACCGCAAGAGGAAACTGGCAACCAATGAGCAGAATAGCAAACACTAATTTCTGGACTGCTACATTCGATATAACCGGAATTGAAGAAGGGAACTATACGATAAGGGTGAATGCCGCGGATAACGCAACGAACGAAAATACATCAACGGTAGCAAATATTGCGATAGATAAGACCAGACCAACGTTTTCAATAACAATAGAGCCAAACTTCAGCAAAAAATGGGCAAATATAACCGTCAATGCCAGTGAAGTACTGTCAAGGAAGCTAAACGTGACGATTACATTAGACGGAACAGTCGTACCCTATAATGAGATAAGCTGGGTTCCGCCAACGTGGAGTGGCAACTATTCAATTGCAACCCCAGGGAACTACACAATCTTTGTAAGCGGTTCAGACCGTGCAGGGAATGAGGGTATAAGTGTTGCGAACTCGACGATATCCTACGTTACGATACCGGCAAACACTTTGACTGAAATACCAGCACCACCAAATACGAGTATCAATATAACACTCGATACACCAGTATCAGACGCAGGTATATCCGTAACGGAAACGAAGGAGAAACCATCAGGTGTTGCCATTGATCCAACAAAGATACCAGTAGGATTTGTCAGCATTGATGCAGATACTGAGAAGATCAACGAGAGTGTAAGCGTCAATATGACCATCAGGATTTACTATGATGAAACAGAGATAATAACAAAAGGCACAACAAAGAATTCGCTTGCGATATACTGGTTCAATAGTACTACGGGCTGGGAGCGACTTCCAAGTGTCGTGGACGAGACGGGCAACTATGTTGAGGCGACTGTAAACCATCTCAGCTATTTCGGATTGATGGGTGTTGATACAGCACCGCCAACAGTTAGAGTAATCTCGCCAAATGGTGGAGAAAAATTGAATGTGAGCACATCATATAAAATAACATGGGATGCAAGCGATAATGTTGGTGTAACATCGGTTGATATCTACTATTCGACAGACGGCGGAGCGACGTACCATACTATAGCGACTGGCGAAGCAAATGATGGAGCCTACAACTGGACTGTTCCAAACACGCCATCAACGAGATGCAAGGTAAAGGTTGTCGCATATGACGCAGCAGCCAACGCAGGAGAAGGTGTCAGCGATGAAGTCTTCGAAATTGTGGCTATTATAACACCAACACCAACACCAACGCCAACACCAGCACCAGCAAGACATGCCGGTGGCGGTGGCGGTGGCGGAGCACCACGTGACAGCGATGGAGACGGCATCACCGACATAGAGGAGATGCTTCAGGGTACCGATCCTAAGGACCCGTGCGACCCGAATCCGGAATGCGCCGCATGTAAAGCGTTAATGCCAGCAACACCTGCACCCACAACAGCACCGGTCGTATCACCAACACCGAAACCCACAGTTAAACCTACACCTGTACCGACACCTGCACCAACTACACCCACACCCACACCGAAGCCCACACCTGGTTATGAAGCGGTATTCATGATTGCGGGCTTGTTAGCAGTGGCGTACTTAGTACAGAGGAAAAGGCGGAAGTAAACGTTAAACGGTAACAGTAAACAAACCAAAGAAAAAAAATCGGAACTGAAGTGTTCAGGAGATTTTTATTTTCTTTTTTATTTTTTCTTTTTATTTTGTATTAACCACAAGGCAAGATCAGGCACGATTACAGGTAGTTTCTCTTTGCTAAAAAACGAAGTAAAGTAAAGTAAAGTTTGAACAAATCACAACTAACTGTAACTGTTTGTTACACTAATATAGGGCAGAGTATAAGAGCGCGGGGGATGAAAATCATGCGCGCGCGGAATCAAAGCCACCCAAAAGTTTATATTAAACAATCAAACAATCGGAAGTTTTAAATATATCGTAGATTTAACCTAAAATTCAGCCAACAGGAAATCTTAGAGGGATAAAAAATGACTAAAATGATAAAGAAAGTGTCGAGTTGCCTGGTTATGCTTGCGATTTTGACGAGTGTGATATCGGGAGTTATGTCAGCAGGAGTAGCTACGAGTTCAACGGGAGCAGGCGATAGTGTAATCATCACTGAGATAATGTATGCACCGAGTAGCACGTGGGGAGGGCAATACAATGAATGGATTGAGCTATACAATAATGGGTCGCAATCTGTGAACATTACAGGTTGGACAATAGATAACAAAACAATACCCAAAGCAGAAATACAACCCGGCGATTACTTAATTATTGCAAAAAACGATACCAAGTTCAAGAAAATCTATCCAAGAGTTGTTTGCCCGGTGGTAAAAGTTGCGATTTCGCTTCTTAACGATGGCGAGACGATATTTCTGAACGATAGTCAAGGAAATGTAAGTGATACCGTAAACTATACACAGTATGCATTACAAGGTATGGCAAAGACGAATAACAAAACACTCGAGTTGAACGCGTCCGGTGGCTGGGAAGAGAGCAAAAGAGTCGGTGGAACACCGTGTCAGCCGAATAGCGTACTGCCACCAACATCGTTCATGGTTTACGGATACGTATTTTACGAGGATAACACCGCGTGCAACCACCCGGTTGTGAACATAACGAACGTGAACACAGGCGAGAATTGGTCTGCGGAGAGAAATGCAAGCACAAACTACTATCAGCTCGTGCTTAGCAGCACTGTTGATGTAATGGCAGGAGATACGTTGCGGTTCGATGCGAAGAGCCCTTTAAGGAACCAAACGAAAAACATTGAACATGTGATAACTCAAAATGAGATTGATAACGGCGGGCTGTATAATTTCGATATTACGCTTGAGAGACCAGCATTGACGGTGACAGCGACCCCAGCGGTCGTCTATGTGGGCGAGAACACGAGCGTACTGTTCAATGTCACCTCAGCAGGAACAGCGGTTGATAATGCAACGGTCAATGTGAGCGGGTGTGGAGTAAACGAGAGCGGACTGACGAATGCGACAGGACAGGTAACTCTGTGGATCAATGCGACGATAGAGGGCACGCTAAACGTTACGGCAAACAAGACCGGCTACGTGGATGGTACGACAACACTAACCGCAACGATGCCAACGCCAACACCAATAATAACAGGTTATGCGCCGGTTGAAGCGGAGGTCAAGGATACAGAAGGAGCAACAAGGACTTTCAACATCACCGTTGACCAGGTAGTGAACGTGAGCTGGCAGATAAATGGTACAGAAGTGCAATTCA
>Ga0190306_1000328_pt1 | contig 17201 bp, 20 predicted proteins | sample 48700734_MG_FD_161657 | JGI IMG/M metagenome (GOLD analysis project Ga0190306, IMG submission 161657) | Hydrothermal vent sediment bacterial communities from Southern Trench, Guaymas Basin, Mexico - 4870-07-3-4_MG | ecosystem: Environmental > Aquatic > Marine > Hydrothermal vents > Sediment ... | reverse complement strand
ATCAACTAAATAATTTAATCATAGGTATAATTGGTGCATTTTCTGCCATTGTGGCCGTAACCATTGGTTTTGCTATCTGGGATAGAAGATCAATGATTAGACCATTTGAAGATAAAGTAGAAGAGTTGAGAAAAACAGACCAAAAATTTTTAGAAATCTTAAAAACCCTAGCCAGAGAAGACAAAAAACTGGCTGAAGTGTTAAAAAGCTTTGGCATTTTGTAGTTATCAATTTCTAGACTAACTTTAAACGTTCAAACGTGTGAGGTGGATCCCAAAATTTGGACCAGGTATAAAACTTATATCACATCTTTAAGGTGGGTCCGATGATAAGTAAAGTGGAGCCCTAATGGGGAAATGGGGTAAATTTGTAGAGGTGACAGTAAAAAAATATGGTAATGTATAATAAAAAATTTGTTTTATCTAACAAATATAAACAAAAGCTGGTTAAACAACTAATAGATTTTTTTAAGAACAGGAAAGAGATCCAATTTGCCTATCTTTTCGGGTCTTTTACAACAAAAGATGCCTTTAGGGACATTGATGTTGGTATATATCTAGGCCATCTTGAGGGTCTGGCCATTGACTATGAATTGGAGCTAGAAGTAGCATTACAAAATAGATTTGGCTACCCATTTGATGTAAGGATTTTAAATCGGGCGCCCATTTCATTTTGTTATGAAGTAATAAAGACAGGCACATTACTTTTTGCCTTAAGTGATGAAGCAAGGGCTGAATTTGAGGAATATGTAATTTCAATGTATCTTGACTTTGCCTATTACCAAAAAAGTTATTTACGTGAGGTCTTAGGAGTTGAAATATAATTTAAATAAGGTTCAAAAGATATTGTCTGAAATTATAGGAGCATTAGAGAATTTAAAAGACCTCCAGCAGCTTAATAAAAAGGAATTTATTTCTAATTCCCACATGTTAGGAAGTTGTAAATATTATTTTATCGTAACAATAGAAGGTATAATTGATTTGTGCAATCACCTTATTGCTCAAAACCGATACCGAACCCCTAAGGATTATGCAGATACCTTCCAAGTGCTTTTTGAGCAAGGTTTGTTTGATGAACAATTTACAAATACACTCAAAAAGACGGCCCGTTTTAGAAACAGATTAATTCATTTATATTGGGAAGTTGATAAAGAGGAACTCTATCAGATTTTACAAACACATCTCGGAGATGTAGAGCTTTTTCTAGAAAAGTTCAGGTCTATTATCATCTGAGGTGAACCCCAAAATTTGGACTAGGCAAGGATTTGAACCAAATTAATAATGTATTCCTCAGATAGAGGATTTTACAAAGATTATTTCAAAAACCTTATAATTTATAATTAAAATTCCTGATCCAAATACGTGCAAACGTTCTAACGTCCAAACGTGCTAACATTCAAATAAATTGCCAAAAACCTCCATCCATGCTATGTTAATTTTGGAGGAAAAATATGACCCAGCAAGAGTTAGAAAGGGCAATACAAGAGGTGTGGGCATTATTTAAAGAGACAGATAAAAAGATTGCAGAGGTAAGCAGAACAGTAGCTGCCCTTACAGGAAAGTGGGGAAGGTTTGTTGAGGGACTGATTGCCCCTGGCACAATATCCATGTTTAAAGAGAGGGGAATAGAGGTAGAAAAGGTTTATCAAAGAGTAAAAGCACATAAGGATGGAAAGGAGATAGAGATAGATATCCTTGCTATAAATAAAGAGTATGCAGTGCTTATTGAGGCAAAGAGCACATTGGGCATTGAGGATGTAAATGAACACATTGAGAGGCTTAAGGCATTTAAAAAATTCTTTCCAGAATACAGCGATAGAAAGGTAATAGGTGCAGTAGCAGGTATAGTAATAGAAGAGGGGGCAGATAGATTTGCCTACCGTCAAGGGCTTTTTGTAATAGGACAAACAGGAGAAACAGTAAAAATACTAAATGATAAAACATTTAAACCTAAGATATGGCAATAACGTGCAAACGTGCAAACGTGCAAACGTTCTAACGTGTGAACATTCCAACATTGACCAATAAACCACATATGTTATCAAAAAAGAAAAAATATACTTATGAGGATTACGTAAAACTCCCTGAAGGCGCTCCCTATCAGCTTATTGGAGACAAAGGACTAAGCACCACGGACCAAGGACCACGCACTAAGCACTAAGCACTAGGGACTAGGGACTAGAGACTAAGCACTAAAAATGAAACAAAAACTTTACCCATCTACTCATTTCCTCATTTACACTTTTATACATTTCCTCATCTACGCATTTACACTGGTGTTATTTATCCTTGCAACACCTTCTTTTGCCCTTAATCCAGAAGAAATTCTGGTTATTGCAAATAGAAATGCTTCAAAGAGTGTTAGTCTTGCCAAATATTACATGAAAAAAAGAGGTATTCCTCAAGGAAATCTACTTAAGCTCTGGGTGACCGATAAGGAATATTGCAGTCGCAAAGAATATGAAAAAAGAATTGCTTCACCTGTCAGAAGATATCTAGAGCAGCATCCCTTAATTCGTTGTTTGGTGATGATGTATGGTATGCCACTTAAGATTGGACCGCCTCAAATGTTTCCTAAAGAAAGACAGCAATTGAAAAAACTAGAGCAAGAAAAAAACAAAATTGCCCAAAAATTGAAAGGCTTCACAAAGGAACAAAAAAAATATCAGGATTTAAAAAAGAAACTTGCTGAAATAAAAAAACAAATCTCGTTTCTTAAAAAAAGACATAATAGCCAAAGAGCATCTTTAGATTCTGAAATTGCGTTGGTTAAGGTGGAGGATTATCCCCTGGCAGGCTGGATCCCCAATCCCTATTTTTTAATATTTAGAGGAAAAAAACTACCTTTTAAAGCGTCCCAAGTGTTAATGGTAAGCCGATTAGATGGCCCATCGGATAAAGTGGTAAAAAGGATCATTAATGATACTCTTTACGCTGAAAAAAATGGGTTAAAAGGCATAGCCTATTTTGATGCCCGCTGGAAGAATCGTGGTAACAAAAAGATTTCGGGCTATAGCTTTTATGATCGGTCTATTCATAGAGCAGCCAAGATTATTAGAGAAAAAAAGATTATGCCTGTGGTGATTGAAGATACACAAAAACTCTTTCAACCTGGACAATGTCCAAAGGCGGCTCTTTACTGTGGATGGTATTGTCTGGCACATTACATTGATGCCTTTAAGTGGCAGCCTGGCTCTATTGGGTATCATATTGCAAGTGGAGAATGTCAGACCTTAAAGAGAAAAGAAAGCCAGGTTTGGTGTAAAATGATGTTAGAGAAAGGTATATCTGCTACCATTGGCCCAGTAACTGAACCTTATGTTCAGGCATTCCCCCTTCCAGAGATATTTTTTGGCTGTCTTGTAAGTGGCCAATTAACATTAGCAGAATGCTATTTTATCAGTCTTCCCTATCTATCTTGGCAAATGGTTTTAGTTGGTGATCCTCTTTATCTACCCTTTAGGAAAAAGGCCATGCTATTAAAAAGGCAAACAAACCACTAATTACTATCCGCTAGAATTGAAAAAATATAAATATTAATTAACAAAAGATATCCCTCCATATGTAATTGCAGCAGGCGTTCCAGCAAGGATAATAAAAAAGAGGCATTAAAATATGAAAAAAAAGACCTTGATTTTTTTAAAAGAAAAATTCTTGTCACCAAGGAGACAAATATTATCAAAAATTTTCAGAGAAAAAAATTAACAAAAATTATATAAATCCCTTTGTATCTATAATTGTTGCCGTACACAATGAAGAAAAAAATATAAAAGCAAGGATAGAAAATCTACTTAATCAAGATTATCCAAATATTGACAAAAAGAAGAATTTTATTAAAATCAATGTAAGAAATTTGATTCTTACTTTGGAGTAAGAAAATGAGACTAAAGGCAAAAATAACATCCAAAGGACAGGTAACCATTCCTAAAGAAATAAGAGAAAAGGCAGGCCTTGAACCTGGGAAAGAGGTTTATTTTGAAGAGAAAGATGGGGTTGTCTATATTAGAAAAGAAATAAAGAAATCTCCTTTTCACAAATGGATGGGCTATTTAAAAGATAAAAAAGGCCAATCTCCTGATGAAATAATAGAGAAACTAAGAGGAAGATGATTACCTCTGTAGACACCAATATACTTTTTGGATATACTACTCCCTGAGACAGAGTTTTGTTTGACATCTAAGCAATTATTAGACGAAGCTCTTCAAAAAGGTTCCATTATAATTAATGAAGTTGTCTATGCTGAACTTTCTTCTCAATTTAAAAAACATGAGGATTTAGAATTTTTCTTAAAAGATACTGGTATAAAACTTATTCCTACCAATAAAAAAGCCCTTTATTTAGCTGGAGAGATGTGGAAGCTATATTCTGCAAGAAAGAAAAAGGGATTGCAATGCGCTAAGTGTGGGAAAATTCAAGAAGTTTTTTGTAAAGAATGTGGAGCCAGAATCTTTAATAGACAGCATATTATAAGTGACTTTATCATTGGTGCGTTTGCATTGCTACAATCTAATGTATTCCTCACTAGAGATAGAGGATTTTACAAAGATTATTTCAAAAACCTTATAATTAAAACCCCATAATGTAAATATAAACGTTCTAACAAATGCCAATGATAAAGCTCAAAGGTCCAATCAAGTCCAAAATTGGTGCATAATGATGGTAAATGGGTGAATGGGTAGATGGGTAAATGAGTGAATGGGCGGCGCTACACGCTAACCGCTATCCGCTAGAATTAACTAACCCCTAGGGACTAAGGACCAAGAACTAAGCACTAAAAAATGAATGCCTTAAGTATTGATTTAGAAGACTATTTTCAGGTAGAAGCATTTGCCTCAAGAATAAATTATAATGAGTGGGATAATTATCCTTGTCGTATAAAACAAAACACAAAAAAAATTTTAAATATTTTAGATGACTATCAAATAAAAGCCACATTCTTCTGCCTGGGTTGGATCGCGAAAAGATATCCTTCTTTAATAAAAAACATTGCTCAAAGAGGACATGAAGTTGCCTCACATGGCTATGCTCATAAGCCGATTTATAAACAGTCACCAAAGGAATTTAGAGAAGATATAAAAAGGACGAAAAATATACTTGAGGATATTACTGGAAAACCCGTGTTTGGTTACCGTGCCCCTACTTATTCCATTACTCAAAAAACACTCTGGACATTAGAAATTCTTGCCGAAGAAGGTTATAAATATGATTCAAGCATTTTCCCTATTAGACATGACTTATATGGCATACCAAATGCACCTAGGTTTCCTTTTGCAGTTACGTTTCAACGTTTACACGTTCAAACATTTTTTGAATTTCCCTTAACCACTTTACGAATTTTAAATATAAACATCCCTGTTGCTGGTGGAGGCTATTTTAGGTTATTCCCTTATGCATTCATTAAAAATGCCCTAAAATATATAAATATTAAAGAAAAAAAACCATTTGTTTTCTATCTTCATCCTTGGGAATTAGACCCGAATCAGCCTCGCATAAACCATATACCTTGGCGCTCCCGCTTTAGGCATTATGTAAACTTAGACAAAACCGAAGGAAAGTTTAGAAAACTTTTGTCAGACTTTAAATTTGGCACAGTTTTAGAAGTTTTAAGTATTCAGTTTTAAGTAAAAAATGAGCTATCATTCTTTTGAGGAATTAGACGTTTGGAAACGAGCATGTAGATTGTCAGTAAATATCTATAAAACTTTTGAAAGCTGTAAGGATTTTGGATTAAAAGACCAGATAACTCGTGCTGCTGTTTCTATTGCATCAAATATTGCCGAAGGTTGTGAGAGGGATTCTGTTAAGGATTTTGTCCGTTTTTTAAACATATCAAAAGGTTCGGCAGCGGAATTAAGGACACAACTTTATATCAGTAAGGAAATAGGATTAATCTCAAGTGAAAAAATGAATGAGTTGATTAGGGAATTGAAAGAAATCTCTTCAATGTTACATGGTTTAATAAAAAGCTTAAGACTTCAAACTTAACACTTAACACTTAAAACTTAAAACCATGATCATCCGCCCCTACACCCCATCTGACCAAACCACCTGGGATAAATTTGTCTTAAATCATCCTGAAGGAACATTTTTTCATCTTATTGGCTGGAAAAATGTTATCGAAAAAACTTTTGGTCATAAGAGTTATTATTTATTAGCTCAAAATGGTTCAGAGATTGTTGGCATCTTACCGTTATTTTCTGTAAGAAGTTTTCTTTTTGGAAAAAGCTTAACTTCAATAGCTTTTGGAACTTATGGTGGGGTCTTGGCCAAAAATAAAGATGAAGAAGTCGCACAAAGTTTATTAAAAGAGGCAATAAAAATTACCCAAAAAGAAAATCTTGATTATCTTGAATTAAGAAATTTATTCCGCAAAGAGCCAAATTGGCCCATTAAAGATTTATACTATACCTTTAGACGAGAAATCTTTCCGAATCTTGAAGATAACTTAAAAGCTATCCCTCGTAAGTCAAGAAGAATGGTAAGGGTAGGCCGTGATAAATATAAACTTAAATCAGAAATAGGTAGAGAAAATCTACTAAATGAATTTTATGAAATTTATGCCCATAGTGTTCACAATTTGGGAAGTCCTGTTTATCCAAAGGCTTTATTTAGAAATTTTCTCCAAGAATTTAAAAATAACTGCAAAATTTTATTAGTAAGAAACCCTGAAGGTAAAGCTATAGCTGGTGTTATGAGCTTTTTTTATAAAGATGAAGTCTTACCTTATTATGGTGGATCTTTGCCTGAGGGCAAAAAAATGGCAGCCAATGATTTTATGTATTGGGAATTAATGAAATATAGTTGTGAAAATGGATATAGGATATTCGATTTTGGCCGTAGTAAAAAAGGCACAGGTTCTTTTGACTTTAAAAGACATTGGGGATTTGAACCAAAACCTTTGTATTATCAATACTATTTACATCGTCTAAAAGAAATACCTAACATCAGCCCTATTAATCCCAAATATCAAAAACGAATTGAAATGTGGAAAAAACTTCCCTTTCCTCTTACAAAAATTTTGGGCCCAATAATTGTAAAGTATATCCCTTAAATCCATTGCGTAAAAATCTTTTTTATATTTTCCCTATCCTTTATATGATATTTATTTTTGGACTATCTTCGATACCAGATTATGGTAAAGAGAGTAGTCAATTCCTTTATTTCATTTCTCCAAGTATACAAAATTTTCTTCATATTCCTGAATTTGGCATTCTTGCTTACTTATGGATGCTGGCCTTAAACAAAAATAAAAATTCTTTATTAAAACCAGGATTATGGACTATGGGCATTTCTATTAGTTATGGTTTTTTAGATGAAATTCATCAATTATTTGTCCCTGGACGTTATGCCTCTTTTGGCGATATAATATTTAACATATTAGGTATAATTGTTGGAATTATGATATATAGTTTATTAGCTCATGACCATTAGTTGTTGTCATTTTAAAAACCATAAAACAAATAACTATTGACTAATGAACTACTAACTAAGGACAAAAACAGGCGGGTAGCTCAGGGGGAGAGCGCCCGGTTTACTTCCGGGAGGTCGCGCGGTTCAAATCCCGCCCCGCCTATCATATAGCTTGTTAGTCCATGGTTGTTAGTCCGTAGTCCGAAAAAACAGTTAATTATCAATAACTAAACTATTCGCTAAATAATTATGTTTAAATTTGAAGAACTTGATATCTGGAAAGAGTCAATAAATTATGCTTCTAGGATCTACAAAATTACTGAAAGTTTCCCCTCTGAAGAAAAATTTGGCTTAGTTACTCAGTTAAGAAATGCCGTTATATCCATCTCTCTAAATATAGCTGAAGGCTCTGGTCGATATCATAACAAGGATTTTATACGTTTTTTACAAATTGCCATTAGTTCACTTTATGAAGTTGTATCTGGACTTTTTATTGCAAAAAATGAAAGATATATAAATGATAATGATTTTAAATCTGCATATTCAGAAGCAGAAAAAATAGCTAAAATGATTAATGCTTTTATCTCCTATCTTAAGAAGAACCATCGTCAATCGACTATTGACTAAACAGCTAAATAACCATCGACCAATGACCAAATGAAAATTCTCTTCCTTGCCCATCGCATTCCTTATCCCCCCAATAAAGGAGACAAAATTCGTTCTTTTAACGAAATAAAATATTTATCGCAAAATCATGAAATCCATTTAGCCTGTCTAGCAGATGATCTTAATGATTTAAAGTATACAAAAAATCTCAAAAAATATTGCAAAATAGTAAATGTAGCGTTTATAAATTCAAAAATAACTAAATTTAAAGCCATTTTTTGTCTTTTAGATAAAAAACCACTATCGGTGTCATACTTCTATTCTAAAAAATTACAAAAGGCCATTAACTATTTACTATTAACCAATAACTATGATGCTATTATTTGTTTTTCCTCACCCATGGCTGAATATATTTTTAGGTCAATAGTCCATGGTCAATGGTTGCTAGTCCGTAACAATAAACCATCGCCCAACAACCAACGACTATCGACCAAACTCATTATGGACTTTGTTGATATAGACTCTGATAAATGGAAACAATATGTTAAACATGTAAGACCCCCATTTTCTTTGATATATAAATTAGAAAGTAACAGATTAGCACAATATGAGAGAAAAGTAGCTAAAATCTTTCATTATTCTATCTTTGTATCCAAAAAAGAAGCCGAATTATTTTATATGCAAAATCCTGATATAGACAATATTTTAGCTATCCCAAATGGTGTTGACTTTGATTATTTCAATCCATATCAACTACCAACTAACAACCAACGACTAACGACCAATTACCCAATTCTCCTCTTTACTGGAGCAATGGATTATTATGCAAATGTAGATGGTGTTATATGGTTCTGCAAAAAAATATTTCCTTATTTAATTAAAAAATATCCTAAACTCAAATTTTATATTGTTGGCCGTAATCCTACATCGGCAATAAAAAAATTAGTTAATTCTAATATAATTATCACTGGTTATGTGGATGATATTAGACCCTATTATCAAATAGCTACTGTCTATATTGCACCCTTACGAATCGCTAGAGGTATTCAGAATAAAATTTTAGAGGCCATGGCCATGGCTAAACCTGTAATCTCTACTTCTAAGGCCTTTGAAGGTATTGAAGCAACCCCTAATAAAGACTTACTATTAGCTGATTCTGAGAAAGAATTTATTGAAAAAATAACAGGGCTTTTACAAAATCCAGAAAAACGCAAATCTTTAGGGATTTCTGCCAGGCAAACTGTAGAAAAAAACTACTCCTGGCAATACAATTTAAAAATATTGGAAGAAATTCTAGCCTCTTAACTTGCAACTTTCTAACTTGTAACTTGTAACTTGTTAACTGAAAAATGTGCGGCATCTGCGGCATAGTTGATTTCAGCGGTACAGCCGTTAATCAGGACTTAGTGCGTCAAATGAGTAACACCCTTACCCACCGTGGCCCTGACGATGAAGGCTACTACTTTAACAAACAGAAAATAGCGAATAGCGGTCAGCGTATAGAGAATAAACCTAGCGTAGCATTGGGCCATCGCCGCCTAAGCATTATTGACTTAGATACAGGTCATCAACCTATGTCTAATGAAGATGGTACTATTTGGATTGTGTTTAATGGTGAGATTTATAATTTTCAAGAATTAAAAACATTTCTTGAAAAAAAAGGACACATATTTAGAACAAAAAGTGACACTGAGACTATAATTCATGCCTATGAAGAATGGGGAGAAAATTGTGTAGAAAAATTGCGTGGCATGTTTGCCTTCGCTATTTGGGATGAAAAACAAAAGAAACTAATCCTTGCCCGTGACCGCATAGGAATTAAACCCCTTTATTATTATGTCAACAATAAAAAACTTATTTTTGGTTCAGAAATTAAGGCCATTATTCAGGATCCAAATGTTAAAAAAGAAATAAATTTAAAAGCCTTCTCAGATTATCTTTCTCTCCTTTATGTACCTGCCCCAAAAACAATGTTTAAAAATATTTATAAACTTCTACCTGGACATGTCCTAACTTATTCCCAAAATGGCGTTAAAATAAAAGAATATTGGGATATAAGCTTTGCTCAAGTTAAATTCAAATCACAAGAACAATGGGCAGATGAATTATTTCAACTACTTACCAAAGCAGTCAAAATACGTTTAATAAGTGAAGTCCCTTTGGGGGCCTTTTTAAGTGGTGGTGTAGACTCTAGTTCTGTTGTGGCTATTATGGCTCAATTGATGGAAGAGCCAGTAATTACTAACTCTATTGGATTTAAAGAGGCAGCCTTTAATGAATTAGATTATGCCCGTGAAGTAGCAAAATTATTTCATACCAATCACCATGAATATACTGTTACTCCTAATGCTTTAAATATTGTTGATAAATTAGCCTTTCATTATGATGAACCATTTGCTGATTCTTCAGCCATTCCTACTTATTATGTCTCTCAAGTAGCCAAACAGAATGTCACAGTTGCCCTTTCAGGGGATGGTGGTGATGAAAACTTTGCTGGTTATCGTCGCTATTTTTATGATAGGTTAGAAAATAGACTAAGAAAAACCATTCCAGAAATCTTTCGCTACTCATTTATTGCCAGTTTAGCCAAAATTTACCCTAAAGCCGATTGGCTCCCTCAAATCTTTAGGGCCAAATCATTTTTAACAAATCTATCCCTGCCGCCTTCTAAAGCATTCTTTTATTCTGTATCTCAACTTTTGCCTGGGATGAAAGAAAAATTATTAAGCAAAGATGTTATTATTGCCCTTAAAGGATATGATACTTCATCTATATTTGAGTCTTATTTTAATAAAGTAGCTACTCAAACTAATGATCCTCTTTCTAGAGTTCAATATATTGATATAAAAACCTATCTTGTTGATGATATTCTAACCAAAGTTGACAGGGCAAGCATGGCCCATGCCTTGGAAGTGAGAGTACCTATTCTTGACCATAAATTTATGGAATTTGTCGCTACAATTCCCTCTTTTTTAAAGCTAAATGGACATGTGTCAAAATACATATTTAAAAAGGCCATGTCTCGCTTATTACCATCACATATATTTAACCGCAAAAAAATGGGATTTGTTATCCCTATTGAAAAATGGTTTAGAAAAGAGATAAAGGAACTTAGTGAAGATATCCTATTTAGTTCAAAGGCCAAACAACGTGGTTTATTTAATTACAAATTCATTGAAAAACTTTGGCATGAGCATCAACTTGGCATTGCTAATCACACTGCTCCTCTTTGGGCTTTACTTATGTTTGAAAAATGGTGTGAAAAATGGATGGAATGACAGTTAGCAAGTTACAAGTTAGCAAGTTACAAGTTAGCAAGTTAGCATATTTTGAAAAAACTGTTTATGGCGAAAATCAAAAGATTTGAAGATATAAAAGCATGGCAATTAGCAAGGGAACTAGTTAAGCAAGTTTACAAGTTAACAAGTTCAGGCAAGTTTCAAAGAGATTTTGGCTTAAAAGATCAAATCAGGCGTGCAGCAGTATCTGTAATGTCAAATATTAGCGAAGGATTTGAAAGAAATTCTACAAAGGAATTTATTCAATTTTTATATATTGCTAGAGGTTCAGCAGGTGAAGTAAGGAGTCAACTCTATGTAGCTTTAGATCTTGGTTATATTGATGAAGAGAATTTTCAAAAAATCTTTTCAAAAGTTGAAGAAACCTCAAAGGCAATATTTGGATTTATCAGATATCTTGAATCTTCCAAATAACTTTCTAACTTGCAACTTTCAACTTTCTAACTTGCAACTTGAGCTATGAATTATCTCATCATGCACATAGTCGGCGCTCGTCCCAATTTTATGAAAATTGCACCTCTTGTTAAAGTAATTGAGGAACATAATCAAACAGGTATTTCTCCTCATTTGGACCAAATAATTGTTCATACCGGACAGCACTATGATGAAAAGATGTCTGAATTATTTTTTGACCATCTAGGTCTGCCTAAGCCTGATATTAACCTTGAAGTAGGTTCTGCTTCCCAGGCAGTTCAAACAGCAGAAATTATGGTAAGATTTGAAAAAGTCCTTTTACAATATCAACCTGATGCCATCATTGTTGTGGGCGATGTTAACTCCACCATCGCCTGCACCCTAGTTGCCTCCAAAATCGAATACTCAACTTGTAACTCACAACTTGTAACTTGCGACTTAAAACGGCGAAAGCCGCTGATTGTCCACGTAGAGGCCGGCCTACGCAGCTTTGACCGCACCATGCCAGAAGAAATCAATCGTATTTTAACTGACCAATTATCAGACTTACTTTTCACTACAGAAGAAGATGCTAATGAGAATCTAAAAAGAGAAGGAATCTCTTCAGAAAAAATCTTTTTTGTTGGCAATGTAATGATTGACACTTTATTTCAACATCTAGAAAAAGCAAAAAAATCTGACATTCTTAATAGATTAGGTCTAATTGACCAGCGACTAAGGACTAGCAACCAAGGACTAAGCACTAGGGACTACGCACTAAGTACCAGCGACCAAGGACTAAGCACTAGGGACTACGCACTAAGTACCCCCTACGCCGTCCTTACCCTTCACCGTCCAAGCAATGTAGACCATAAAGATACTTTTTTAAATATTCTAGAGGCACTGAAAGAAATCTCTAAAAAAATACCTATTATCTTCCCAGCTCATCCGCGCACTCAAAATCGCATCAAACTATTCAGTTTAGAGAATTATTTTATAAATCCTTCAACCAGGGACTATGGACTATCGACTAAGCACTCTTGCATTTATTGCATAGAACCCCTTGGTTATCTTGATTTTTTATGGCTTATGGCTAATGCCAAACTTGTCCTCACAGACTCTGGTGGTATTCAAGAAGAAACAACTGTCTTAGGCATCCCATGCGTAACTATTAGAGAAAATACAGAAAGACCAATCACAGTAAAAATGGGCACAAATATTGTTGCTGGGACTAAAAAGGAAGACATTATCAATGCCGCATTTTCTCAACTCAACAAACCCAATAAACCCAATAACGCAACAAACCCAATTCCCCTTTGGGACGGCCAGGCTGCCAAAAGAATTGTAAAAATTTTAGTAAATAAATTACGATGTGAAGCGTGAGAAGTAAGATGTAAAAAGTAAACGTTCCAAAGTTCTAAACTTGTTAACTTGTAAACTTGTAAAATAAGATAGCTAAAGGAGGCGTTATGAAAATTGGAGTCACAGGTTGTGCAGGTTTTTTAGGTTCTCATTTAGTTGATAGACTTTTAGCCAAAGGACATCACGTTATAGGCATTGACAATCTATCAATGGGAACAATGGAGAATGTTGAGTATAATTTAGACAATCCTAATTTCAAATTCTTTAAAATTGATGTTAGAAATCTTGACTTATTAAAGCAGCATTTAAGCAAATCTGATGTAATAGTTCATTTAGCAGCTTATAAAATCCCAAGATATGGAAATGCCCTTCAAACTTTGTTGGTAAATAGTCAAGGTATTCATAATGTCTTAGAAACTGCAAAAGAAAATAGATGTAAGGTCGTACTAGCCTCTACTTCTGATGTTTATGGTAAAAATCCTAACCTTCCGTTTAATGAAGACGATGATTTAGTAATGGGCCCAAGTACAGTAGCAAGGTGGAGTTATGCAGTATCCAAAATTTATGCTGAACATCTATGTTTTTCCTATCAAGAAGAATATAAATTCCCAATTGTGATTTTGAGGATTTTTGGCTCATATGGCCCAAGACAACATCTATCTTGGTGGGGAGGTCCACAATCAGTTTTTATTAGTCAAATATTAAATAATAAAGAGGTTACTATCCATGGTGATGGTAAGCAGACTAGAACCTTTACTTATGTAAGTGATACCATAGATGGTATTGTAGCTGCCATTGAAAATGATAAGGCAAATGGACATATATTTAATATTGGAAGTACATATGAAATCTCAATCATTGATCTTGCAAGACTTATTAAAAAATTAAGTAACACATCTAATAAATTAAAGTTAAAGTTTGTTCCCTATTCTAGCTTTTCTGGAAAAAAATATGAGGATGTGAGAAGGCGTATCCCTGATATTTCAAAGGCAAAACAGATTTTAAATTTTATCCCTAAGGTGCCCTTAGAAGAAGGATTAAAAAAGACAATCCAATGGCAGAAGAGCATAATGGAGGTAAAAAATTTAATAAAGATAATAAAATAAATGGGCTGTTTGGCAAGAGGAGGTTCCAAGTGAACAAATCATATCAAATAAAAATGAACGAAGAAAAGGTCTATTTTGTTATACCAGCTTATAATGAGGAAGAAAATCTTGATTTTTTGATTACTAATATTGACAAATTTATGCACTTTTTGGGCTATGATTATCATATATTCCTAGTTAATGATGGAAGTACTGACAACACAGCCACAGTGGCACAAAATTATAAAAATGATGGTATTCCTCTAACATTGCTTAATCATAAGAAAAATTATGGCCCAGGCAGGGCCTTTAAGACAGGTTTTGAAGCAGTGCTAAATGTAGCTTCAGACAACGATATCATAGTCACTATTGAGGCCGATAATACCAGTGACCTCTGTGTCCTCAACAGGATGCTTGAACAGTGCAAACGTGGAAATGATTTAGTCCTTGCCTCTGTTTACGGAGAAGGTGCGGTTGTTGGAGCACCTTTGCACCGAAAGATTTTTAGCCGTTGTTGTAATATTATATTACAAATTATTTTTAGAATAAAAGGTGTTAACACCTTTACTTCCTTTTTTAGAGTGTATAGGGCTTCTATGTTAAAAGAGGCTATGGATATTTATAAAGATAAGTTGATAGAAGAAAGTGGTTTTATTTGTATGTTAGAGTTATTAGTAAAATTGCATAAACTTGGATATCAAATCACGCAGGTTCCTATGCTTTTAGACTTTCGTATTCGCGTGGGGAATAGCAAAATGAAATCTATTAGAAATATTAAAGATACCTTAAGATTTATTTGGAGGTATCTTACAAATCATGAAGAAATTATCATTGAACCTTCTGATAAAATGCCAGAACGTGTAGAAAATAAACTATAGATTTAGAGATATAAATGCGTATTGGGATTATTGGTGGTGGCATCATGGGATTAACCTTGGGTTATTATCTCTCAAAGGCAGGAGATAAAGTTACTATATTTGAAAAAAGCCATAAATTAGGAGGGCTAGCAGGATATATTAATTTAGAAGGTGTTAATATTGATAAATACTATCATGGGATCCTTATAAGTGATAAATCCTTACTCAATCTAATTGATGAAGTAGGGCTTAGTAATAGTTTGAAATTTAGAGATGTCAAAATGGCCTTTTTTCATGAAGGAAAGATCTTCCCCATGAACAATATTTTGGATTTTATGAAATTCCCTCCTTTAAACATCCTTGATCGGATAAGACTGGGTTATACTATTGTCAATTCATTATTGATAAAAGATTGGGCACAATTAGAAGAAATTAGTGTAGAAAAATGGCTTATTAAATATAGTGGTAAGAGGACATATACAAATATATGGAAACCCCTTTTAAAGGCAAAATTTGATAAAAACTTTAATCAGATCCCTGCCACCTATGTTTGGTCAAGGATCAAACGTATGCGTGCTCCCCGCCGTAAAGGTATGTCAAAGACATGTATGGCCTATCTTGTTGAAGGAATGAAAACACTAATAGATGGATTAGAAAAAAAAATTTATAAAAACAATGGTAAGATTTATTTGAAAAAACCCGTTGAAAAAATTTTAATAGAAAATAATCGAGCTATCGGATTACAGACCAAAGACAATACTCAATACTTTGATAAAATTATTGTTACTGTTCCGACTCCTTACTTTATAAAGCTTTTGCCTACACAACAAGATAAATATATAAAAAAATTGGAAAATATAGATTATCTCCATGTAATTTGCCTGCTTTTAAAATTAAAAGGGCCATTAAGTGAGTTTCATTCCTTTCATATAACAGATGACAAAATACCGTTTACAACAATCGTTGAGACTACAAATTTAATAGACCCTAAATACTTAAATGATAGCCACATTGTCTATCTTCCCAAATATGTAAGAGAAGACAATAAATTTTTTAAAATGTCTGGCAATAATATTTGCAAATATTTTCTTAATTACCTAAAAAAGATGTTTCCTTCCTTCAAAGAAGAGATGATTAGTGAAAAAGTAGTTTTAAAAGAACGGTATGTAGAGCCAATTCATAAAGTTGGGTCAAATTTTGTCCCTGAAATTATTACTCCTATTGAAAATCTATATCTAGCAAACACTAGCCAAATATACCCTGCTTTAGTCAATTGTGAATCAGTTACTGAGTTTGCTAGAGTAGCGGCTAAAGAGGTTTTAAATCAATCATGAGGCCATTGGCCACAATTCAGGTAGATATAGACTCTTTTTGGACTTTATTGAGGTTTTATGGTTATGAAAGTAATATTGATAAATCCAATACTATCTATGAGATTGCTATCCCCCGTATAAGACAGATATTTAAAAAATATAATGTAAAGGCTACCTTTTTTGTCATTGGCAAGGATTTAGAAATTGAGATTAACAGAAAGATAATAAGAGAACTAATTGACGATGGTCATGAAATTGCTAATCATACTATGACCCATCCTTATGGTTTCTCTCAATTAAGCAAAAAAGAAAAGGAAAGAGAAATTAGAGAGTGTGAAGAGCTCATTTATAATGTAACAGGGTCTTATCCTATGGGATTTAAGGCCCCTGGTTGGGATATTGATAGTTATACAATAGACATATTAGAAAAAAGGGGATATAAATATGACTCCTCAGTTTTCCCATCCTATTTTCAAATCCTTTACAAAGTTATCAGTAGAATTTTAAATAACAGTGTTAAAGGCTCAGTTATTGATAAATGTCTAAATTTCTTGGCACCTGTAGACTTATATTATCCTCATAAAGATAAAATTTGGAAACATGGGCCAAAAAGAAAAATTGTAGAAATTCCTTTGACCGTGACTCCCTACCTACGATTGCCTTTTTATGCCAATTTTCACCTTTTAATGGGTCAAAAATTTTTTGATTTATCTTACCAACTTTTAAAAGGAAAATTTATAAACTATTCCTTTCATGCTATTGAACTAGTTGATTTAAAAAAAGATAAATTTGATCAAAGGCTATCAAGACATCCTAATATTAATCTGCCATTAGATAAAAAAATAAGTTTTTATGAACATGTAATAGATAAGATATC
>Ga0190306_1000327_pt1 | contig 17214 bp, 29 predicted proteins | sample 48700734_MG_FD_161657 | JGI IMG/M metagenome (GOLD analysis project Ga0190306, IMG submission 161657) | Hydrothermal vent sediment bacterial communities from Southern Trench, Guaymas Basin, Mexico - 4870-07-3-4_MG | ecosystem: Environmental > Aquatic > Marine > Hydrothermal vents > Sediment ... | reverse complement strand
GCTATAAATGCGAGTATGACACCATAGATTTCACGTGGCATCAAGCTTGCCATTACCAAGCCCGAAAGAAGAAGAATCAGCGACGGTAAGAACACATTTTGTGTCTTGATGTATATGAGTCCCACCATCGCGAGTATGAAAATTGCATAGAACCACGAGCCCATACTTAGCAAGAAAGGTTTGACAATCATTTGCAGAATGTTCGTTGTATTCTCTATTTTGCCCCATCCCAATCCTTCCTCAGGATTGATATACACTTCATCCCACTTATCACTCTTTGATGATTGTGCAACAGAGAAATTGAATATATCACTCTGTGTAGTATTTGAACCATCCGAAACGTTTGCATACCAGTTGTATGTTTTACCTACATCAAGATTTTTCCATACGCATGCAGCCTTCCCGGAACCATTCACTTCATTCCATCCTATTATCTCGCCCGAGGTGGCATTATGGAATGTGACATTTAAATTATCGCCATCGTCGTCATTCACTTTCACTATCAGGTATGTATTTGTATCGTAGATGACTGTATTGTTCTCGGGATAATATACCGCTGGTTTATCTGGAGCGATGGCATTCACGTTTGTTATTAACAGCAACGCCATAACAGATACAATTCCCATAGCCACTATTTTCCTCATTTTTATCACTCCATGTGTTTAAACGATGTGCGTAACCATATTTGTAATAGTCCCAATCCATAATTTATCCAGACCATGGAGGTAAATAAAACAACAATTGGATGCGTTGTTGGGAGATTGAACAACCGCTCAAGGAACCATGGTAATAAAATGGTTGCATTCAATACTGCCTGCGCTATAAGCGGTATCACCCTGAAAGCACCCACGAATGTAAGATATATCGTATCAGCCACGGACGGTTTTGCGCCAGCCTGCTTGCCAAATTCTTGCCAGTCGCTGTATATCTGTGCATCCTGCATTGGCTGCACCTGTGTATCGCTGAACATGGGTATATTCACCAGTATCAAGAGCATGAAATTGAATACCGAAAGGTATAGAAAGATGTCAAGTATTTTCATTCCTGTATCACCCCCCTCTGTTCTATCAGTTTATTAAGAACCGCAACAATAAGTATAAGAGGTATAACAATAGAAGCCACTTCCTTCGATAATGATGGTAATAGCCCGAAGTAATAAAATGCGGCTGCCATGGCTGCCACGATGAGACCACCTGTGCCTGCCGATACCGCACCGAATATGAAGCCAAAGCATATCAGCACGAACATACTTATTAAAGTGATTTGCCACGGCTCAAGATGTTTGAAGAGTTCCTGCGCGACAGGTAACTTCGGCTTTTCCGGTATGACAAAGACGATAATTGTTGTGGATGATATAATGCCGTAATCCTCGTGGTATGCCGTAATCTTGACTTTATACGTGTAGGAGGCGTTCAAATCAATTGATGTGTTCTCGTTTGTGGCATTCACGGTGGTGAAATTGTGAGAATAAACAAGCGTGCCATTATCGAGATAATAGATTGAGAAATTGACCCACTGGGTCTTGACTGGTTCATTATAATCGAGATAATGGATTGTGATGTTGCCGGTGTTTGCGCTGTCATTTTGTGCGGTTGATAGCCACCATCCTATTTTCTCCTCCGGTATTTCCCCTATTGTGATTGTGTATCTATCGTCTTTGGGATAAATTTCCCGATATGCCGATATGTTCTGTGATTCGTTTGTGAAGTATAGTTTATATTTGACAGTTTCCACCATCACAAAAGATACCGCACCGTTGGAATCCGTGATGCCGCTCATTGGTTGCGATATGTTCTCACCGTAACCATATACTGTTTCTATCCAGCTCCAGTTTACCATTGAAGTTTCTGACGGCACGGCTGTTACATTGACTCCACTAAGGGGTTGCCCCCATACATTTTGCACCTTGAACTCAACAAGATGTGGAGGTGGATAATATGTGCCCGCACCGCCGCCCTCTTCCAGTGGCGTTAAATACACTACCTTCTCTGTATCTTCACTAACATAAACGTAAGCCACGGTTGAGTAATACCCGTCCGCACCCACTTCTATTTTGTGTATCCCGTAGTTTACCGCAAAGCTTATAGAACCGGTTGTTGTGCTCTGAATGTCTCCATCGTTGAGCATCACATCAAACTCCATAATCATGGCGTGCGTGTCCGCACTCCGGGCTCTTACTGTGAGGTTGTATATCGGGTTCATAAGGAGATAGATATATTTTATTTCAGTAGCATTTACCGTGAAAGTTTGGGGCTGGTTCATCTGTTCATATTTGAATTTGGTTGCATTAATTGAAAAGACTGTGGCTTCGAATTTCTCGTAATCAATATGATAATCGGTGTTATTGCTCATATTCCCCGTGCTCAGCACCTTGATTTTACCCGCCACGTAATCCATCTCGTAGTCTGTGCCTCTGTAATAAGGATTTTCATCGGTTGTATTGGTAACCTTTTCGCTGTATGGCACTATTCCGCTATTCGCTAAGCTTACCCATGTATCGTATTCCGAAGAATTAAAGGTTTCATTTACAATGTCAGAGGTTTGCATGCTCGTATTATCGAGTATGAATTGGAAATAGCCCATAGAATTTGTGGTATTGCTTGTGGTAAGCCCTATGGAGGTGTTCCATAAGTTTACGGTAGCTTCCGAGACATTCTGATAAAACGGATAAGATTGAACCAAACCCACGATCGCGGGGGGAGTGATATTAATGTGGTTCTCATCAGGGAGGAGGAAAAGATTAATATTATATAAGCCGTTCTGAAGCGGTGTAAACGAAAAGTTATTGTGGGTATAGTTTGCTTTTGCGGCATTCATCTGGATTTCCATATCCACACACAATTCTGAGATATTATATTCACCGGTTGTCACATTTGTTGTTGTCTCGTGATCCGCATAATTTTGAACTGCATTCACATAAACCCCACCAAGCACAGTTTCATTTTTTGCATTATAACTCACCCCCTCGATTCTTACCTCTTCGCTTATGCTTGCAATATCATACGCTTCATCCCATTCAAATCCCGTATTTTTGTTTCTAACTCTGAGAATAGCGAAATATGTGCCCGCATCATAGCCATTCAGATCAACTTCGTGCCATTCATCTGCGCTTTTTACTGTCCATTCCTCTTCTTTGTTTCCATCTATATCATATATATAACCTTTATAAAGATATGTGGTAAAATCTGCATCTGTAATATTCGTATGGATTCTTGCAGTTTCTCCGCTTGCATAGCTATCTTTATCCCATGAAATTGTGCCACTGAAAGTTTTTTCTGCACTTTCATAAGTAAACCAGAAATAATCTTGCGCTAAAACATCAGCGTCTCGCTTCAATTCCTGATAATAAAGTCCATATTTGTCATCAGTTGGGTCTTCATGGAAAAGCATATCTGTGAAATTGAACTCAACCAAATCACAGGATTTTGAATTTAATGATGTGATATTCACTATCTCGCCTGTAGCGAAATATTTTGTTACGATTGAATCAGCAGGAGGATTTCTTCCACTATATCCTGTTACATTATGCCATGCATAACTCGTATGGAATATATGCGTGGATTTCTTAGTTGTTCCATCATAAAGCCCATTAGCAGATGGATTGTCCCAATTTCGTACAATCTCCCAGCTATGTGGGAAAGTAGCCAATATATCTTCTGTTGGCTCGGAATAGACATCATCTATGTAAATACTCATATACCAGCAATAATACATGGTCGTATAAAAAGAAATAAAATAAGGCTGTTCAGAGTATGTCCCTCCCAAATCACCTTTATATTCTCCATCAATGTAAAGAGCGAAAGAATTTCCTGAACGCAATAGTTCCCAATGACTATTAACATTATTGTGGGCATAGCCTTTAAGGTCGTTTGATGTATCTATCAGTGCACCACTTTTATTCCAGAACTGAATATAAAAGTGATGATATGTATCTAAACCACCGGAAAATCCAAAATCACTTGGCAAATTATAATCTACCAATCTGAACGACCAATAATTGCTTGGTGATGGAATTGTTGATGTGGCACGCATGTGATATGTCCAAGCATGTGGTGTTTCTGATTTTGACCATGAAATTGTTTTTGTATCAAAATAAGGATTATTTTTGATTGTAAAAGAAGAGGCTGTTCCACCTCCCCAATACTCGAATTTCCAGTTTTTTATGGGGGGATAATCTTGAAAAGTCTCCTCAAGCGCAGTAATATTACTAATTGTCAAACCCAGCAGTATAAAAACCATTAGCCCTACAAATCTTTTCCTTTGCATTTCAATACCCTGTCTCATACTCCCTCCTCTGTGCCGAAAGATACGCCCACAATAAGATACCAAAACACAATATCCACGGTGCAACATGATAAACAAGCCTGATGAGCGAAAGAATGAGAAAATATCCTGCACTTGTGCCCTGCGGTGCAACATCAATCGCCACATCATACAACTGCGCGCACACAATGGGATACGTTATCACATACACGGTGATAACAATAAAAAGCATGGTGATTGCCGTAATCCATACCGCACCAATATTATCACTCATTTTTTATCCCCCCACATATTCCCTTTTTTGTGCCTTTTGAAATGCCCATAATATAATCCCGAAAAAGAAAAAGAACGGGAGCACTTTGAAAAGGAGGCGAAAGTAATCAATATCGTTATAATATGTTTGCGGGACGTTTGCCGGTGCAATATCAATCGCTAAATTGATGATTTTCACACACAAAATGTCATACATTAGTGCGTAAATTAGCGACGCGCCGAATAAGGCAATAAGCACGTTTATCCATATTGATAACGCGCCACGTTTATCGTTTTTTATTTTCCTTATTATTCGCTTCATCTTATTATACATTTCTTTTACAACTTTAATACCTCCTCCGGTGTGAGCGTTGGGTATTTTCTCTTTCTATACTTCGTTTCAATCTCTTTCTTTCTTCTTGTTATCTTCTTTTTCTTCTTCTTTGGCTTCTTCAAAGTTTCAGATACTATGGGTTCACGTATTGGTTCAAACGGTGGCTCTTCCGGTGGTTTATATCTCGGCTCATAAGGCGGTTCGTGTGGTGGTTCAAACGGTGGCTCTTCCGGTGGCTCGTAGCCGGGTTCATAAGGTGGCTCAAAAGGTGGTTCTCCGCGTTCAAATCCTGGTTCGGGTTCAAACGGTGGTTCATAAGGTTCATAAGGCGGCTCCTTCGGTGGTCTGTATGATGGTTCTCCCGGTGGCTCATAGGATGGTATCTTCCCGCTCTTACGCTCAGCCTCACTTATATACCTCTCGGTCTCACGCTCAATTTGCTTTACAATAGAAGAAAGAACAATCCTCTGTGGCGTGATAATGGGCTCTCGATATTCAGCATATCGCTCATATTGAGTTGCATACCTCCGCGTTACTTTGCCCGCTCTTTCGATACTTTGAGCGTCTCTTTTGATACTATCTGCAATTTTGCCTGCATCAGTGACTTTAACTCGATACTCATGTATTGGCACCTTTTTGCCTTTCCATCGGAAATATTTTGTGAACTCAACTCTTTCAAGTCCCGTTTCGGGCGGGATGACTGCTTCCTCCTCGCGCAATGTATATCGCCAGCCACGTTCATACTTCGGTGTGATATATCCCTTCCCTTTTTCTGCACCTGTGAGCATGAATTCACGTGCAGCTTTAAAGTCTGCTTCGCGGATAAACTCCGGTAATCGCTCTATCCCCTTTGTGGTGATTAGCAGTGCCGCGGGTTTTGTCGGTCTCGGTAAACCGAATCCGAACAATTTGTATCGTGGCTCAGATATTTTCAAAAAATGCGGAGAGAGTGATGGCGCTACATACAGTCCTGGCAGTTCACTTTCTCCAGCCTGCACTTCTGTTACTTTCGCAAATTCTCGTGGCGTGGCGTGCCATGCTTTTACTGCTCCCTCTTCTATATTTCCTATTCTCGTGTATGGACTTTCCTCAAAAGTTTTGATGAGCTTTTGAGGATGAACACGGGAGACCGGAAATTGCTCTTTTCCGCTGACAATATCCGCCTTGATTATTTGCTCCACCGGGATTTCTGTCTTGCCATAGAATTTTATGGTTTCACCGATCTTACCAACTCCTTTTGTAATGCCTTTCCCGATAAGAGCTGTTCCCACGATTTCTCCGGTGGTCTCCCATGGTCGTTCTTTAAAGGCTTTCCCCATCTCTTTTGTGTATATTGCGGCGCCAACCGGCACTGATTCGCGGAATAACTTGGGTTCCCGTATTGCATACTCTATCCCGGTCGGTATCTGTGCCGCGAATTCTGCCATTACAGCGGGTGAGCGTGCCACACCTGTGCCGAATGATGCCCATTCGCGTATCACCGGTGTTTCCCATATCTTTTCTCTTATGCGTGGGACACCTTCCCATCGCTCCATTCCGCCACGCCACCGTTCGCCAAATTCTGTGAGTGTTTTGTATGCCGGATATGTAACATACTGCTCCAGTGGTGTTGTATGCTGCTCCGAAATTCTCTCACGCCTTCGCTCCGCTGACTGGATATAACTTCTCACACGTGGGTATATGCGTTTCTTGAAAGTGCGGATCCATGATGTGGGATCGAATAATATCATTGTCCTTATCTACAACATTTCATGAAAATTATCGCCACGATAAATCATTATCTGTGGCCATTCGCCAGTCTTTCTTGAGATTTCTCTTCGTTTGGTACGTGCTTTCTTTCTTATTTCTTCAAGTGTTACGCCTTCAACTATCTTCTTGATTTTGCCTACGCCATATTTGCTACCTTCACCGAATAAAAAATATGCTGTATATTTGGCGTTTTTTCTTCTTTCCCTTTTCATTTTTCTTGCTGATGCTTTTATTTTTATCCCCTCCTCATCTTTGGGTGTCTGCACCTGTTTGTTCTATTCCTACCTCTGCCTCCTTCTTTGAATCCCCGCCTGCTCCCATCTCGCTTGCCATATCCTTTCCGCGGCATTATATCTTCCCTCCAGGCATGGCTTTCTGGCGCGCTGTATGGCTCATCCCTTTCCACTTTCTGATGGCTGCTCGCGGTGTCAAACTTTTTGTCCCGAATGTTTCCGCTACCCAATCTCTGTCGCGCTCGAAAATTCTTCGGGCACTCGGCTGGATTCGTTTCCTCATTATCACCATCGCATGCAACCGGTGCCACACTTTTGACACTCCGTATTTTCTCACCAGTGCACGCAAAATAGCGTGTCGTGTCCTCACTGACTGATTGACGTGATACTCTTTGCCGTTTATTTTCATCTCACCTTTGATTGGTATTACTTTCTTACCACGCCCTGGTGCACCAAGGTCTTCCTTCTCGTATGCTTTCCGACTGATTACCTGCGCTTTTCTGACATAGGTCGTAGCCGGGTGTCTGTGCCCCCAGCGATCCACCCATGCTTTTCTGTGCACCACTATTCTTTTCACCCTGTATCGCTTTCCCGGTATTTTCAATTTCTTTTTAGCCATTTATTTCACCTCCTATTTTTTGGCGATGTGAGTGGCTGTCCTCTCGCTCGTTGAATTGCACGCTGAAGCGACATCGAAGTATGACAAATAGGACAACAAATAATCCACTTGCTATTGCCGCCATACATCCATGTGTAACCACAACGCGGGCACTTCACTTTTACTTTCTTCTTATTAGCAGCCATTCACATCACCGATATGTATGTATGCGATACAGATATAAAACCTTTTGGGATGTGTTTCGTGTGGAATATTTTACAGTAATTTTTGCTGCCTCAGTCCCAATATATCAAGCAATATATCCTTACGCCACTTCATTATCTTATTACTCATTTTCGCCGGTAAAACGCACCATACCTTCTTAGCACAGATATTTTCATAAACCAGAACCCCGATTCCTTCTTTTCTGAGATCTTCTAAATAATTCGTAAGATTATATATGATTACACCCAAATTGGAGAACTCACCAAAGTTTATAGGGAATGCCATGTAACAATATTCGCACCAAAACAATCTTTCCCGTGCCTGTCTATAACATTTTGCAAAATCTAATTCTTTTACTTCGATAGAGGTGAGAGTGTAAAAATTCTTTCTATTTTTCCATTTGTGAGCTCCTATAATGTCAAACTCTAAGCCATTACAAGATGGTGGTCTAACCTCTCTAACTACGAGTTCATTACCACACTGTCTCAGCCAATCCATAAAAATAGGATAGTAATCAAATTCACTCATTTTATCTCCATGCTTTTAAGGAAATACCGCCTTCCACTGGTGCGTAAATATATACAGAGCGAACCATATAACAGCTCCAAAGAGTGGAAGACCAATATAATAAACTGATTCTATCATTATTTCACATCACCCTTACCTATATATGAAGAATACAATATTTAAAACTTTCGGATATAACCACTGAGCTCGAATGTCATATAATCTGCATTATATGACATGTGAATGAAAATAAGTGATATGAGAGGAGGAAAGAATTTATATAAGGGGAGTTTTATAATGTTTGGGGACAAAAAATGAAGTGGAAGATACCGATACGGAAGGAGAAGGTGAAAGTGCGCGGTAAGGTATATAACAAATATAAGATAAACCACTTCCCGATCGGGACGCTTATCAAGGACGGTCTCACCCAGGGAAGTTTCAAAATAGTGATGTCCAGTGAAGAGGAAGAGAATAAGACGCTATGGGGATGGTTAATTCTTGAAAAGAAAAAGAGCTGAGAACCTATACAATTTTGAACATATACATTTTTCATGAATTTTGTATAGTTATCATAACCTTTATATACCCCTCACCTCAATATATTATTGAGGTGAGATAAATATATGAGCGGAAGAAAGATAAGAGGGAAAGTAACGTCATGGGGGCAGCGGTTACAGGTCCCCGCCGCTGTCTTACACATGCTCAGTCTCGATGTGGGGGACGAGGTAGAGTGGGAAATAGACGAGAGGGGTAGTGAAAAAGTAGCCATCCTGAGAAAGAAAGAGGGGTGATAAAAAATGAAAGAAGAAATGGATAAAGAATGGAGCATCTGTGAAAGGGTGCCCGATACTGTCGCGATGTCTGGCGCATGGAAGTTTGAGACAGATGACAAAGAAATAATCAGAGACTATTTCGAGTGCGACGCTCAATACCTTGACTGGCTCGATAGTATAGGAGATGAAGAGGTGTTGTTCACTCTCTACATATATCCGGAGAAAGAGGCGGCAGAATGGGCACTCGGAATATGGAGCATGAGCGGAGGAGATGTAGGACCGGGATACGACAACAGAATCTTTGAGCAGGATGATTACGACGGAGTGGTTCAGTGGCTGAGGAAGCAGGCGAATAGTGGTGAGCGAGGCGGGGGCAATGAACCCCGCATGAAATAGGAGGTGAAGAAAATGGTGAAATTTGGAAAATGCGTAAAATGCGGCACAGAGGACATTCTTAACACAGATGGGTTATGTCCCATCTGCGAAGCGGAGAATAGAGGCATGAAGTGGAGATGCTTTCACTGCTTGCGCTTTTACGAAGAAAAACCGAAAGCGTGCCCGGAGTGTGGCTGCCCATACTTCACGGCTATTGAGAAATGCCGAGAGGAAGATGCAATGATTGAAAAGTCAGCACGGCAAGCGGCAGCAAATGTGTCAGAGACAACCGCTCGGTTCTTGGCAAGCCTTGAAATAGAAAGAATACGAAGAGAAACGGCAGAATAGCGATAGATTTTTTAATATTTATTTTTTCATTTTTTGATATAGGGGTGTAAGAAAGATGAAAAAAGAAACAATAGAAATTGAACTTGAGAAGTTAAAGCTAATCGCGGAGTATTATGAGTTTCCTCTCGTGACTTTTTTCATGAGTATTGATGAATTGAAAGAGTTGAAAGCTAAAGAAGGATCAAGAATGAAATTCATTAGAGAGGAACTTGAGAAATTGGAGAAGATAAGGGATATACTGAGAGGACCAAAAAGCTTGGAGGAGGCAAACGAAATAGCTGAGAAGATATATCAGGACATGCTAAAATCAGGCAAATTCGAGTTTGAGATTAAGAAGCTACCGAAGGGATATGTTAGAGGGCATTTTCTCGGAATAAAAGAAATCAATGAGATAGCGGTATATAAGCCGAGAGGGACACCTGATGAACAATGGGAAACTGTTCATTATGATTTACTGGTATCGTATCTGGTTGCTCAGAAATTGAAGAAAAAAATGGTTGATTTTTAAATAGAGGGATTTATTATCCCTCCTTTTCAATCTTTTATTTTTCTTTCGATATCAAAAACTTCCATCGTTGGAGATTCCATCTGACAATATGTTCTATCTTACCGTTTGCTTTGCGGACTGTGAAATCGTCGTTGATTAGATAGTGGTTCCGGCTCAGCATTATTAGAGTTGCATTATCGGCGGAATAACACTTACCCCGTATCTCAGGAAATATTTTGAAATTGAAGCCCAGGAAATGACAGTTTGTGTCTATATCAAATACTGTGAAGGGTGAAGGTGGCAATCCAAGCTTTTGTGCATACACTCCATCAGAAGGATAACCCCAGAGATAACCGTGTTCTGTGACTATCTCCTTTGCATCGTAATAATGGCACGGAATAACTACCTGTTCACTTCTCATTTGTTCTGCCATCCAGAATGCAACTCTCAAATCCTCCGGTCGGAATACATCTCTGGCACACGCCACCAGTGGTTTCTTTTCATTCACGAAATTGATATAGGCTCTGTATGAGTACTTCTTCACGGGATGGTCTATAAAATCAATATGTTCAGCGTCTTTTGTCGTATTCCTACCTCTATATGTCACTCCAACATAGAATCCTTCACTGCGTATTATGTCACGTATTTTTCTATCGCTTGAATTGAAGAAGTATAGGGTTTTCATTTTCATTCCTCCTTTTGGATCTTTGCAAGAATATATCTCAGTTCTCGCAAAACGGCTTCGTGGACGCGAGCGGACTGAGAATGACCGTGCCGCCTGTCGAGATAGAGGCGGCGTTCTATCGTTTGGATTCGCTTCCTTATTATCTCAATCGCTTTCTCGTTCATTTTCCCATAAATCCGTGCCTATGTCCTTATATGCCCCCCTCTCCTGTAAGAAGTCCACGAAATCTCTATATGGCTTTTTAAAGTCTTCTATTGCAAATCCTTCCTTTAACCGTAGAGCCGGTCTGAACAATAGCCCGTCATGCTTAACGAATTTTAGCGAAGAGAGTTTGCGAAAGTGCTTCCTTACTGTCTTTTCATCGAATCCTGTTCTCCCTGTTATGTAAGGCGCGTAGTAGTCAAGCGATGCTTTTCGCCCACCCATTTCTATAAACAATTCCAAAAAACTTTGGTATGTCTCCCGCAATCGCTGATCTGTGGGGAGGATTATATACTGATAGAACCGCTCCGCTGGATCCAACTCCCGCTTCTCCTCGTTTATCCCTTTCTTGTGATACTCGATTAACAGCTTTACCCCCTTCGTTTTTCCTCCCAGTCTCTCGAGATACTCGACATCCTTATCATCCAACCTTACCGATATAGTCTTTGTCATACACATCAATACAATTAATACACTTCATATATAAAAAGCTTGCATTGCTATACATCACTGTAATACAGGTGTAATACAAAATCGCGAAATAAAGAAGGAAGGAGAGAAGAGAAAAGAAGAAAAGAAAGAAGAAGAAGAAGAAGAAGAAGAAGAAGAAGAAGAAAGTTTGTAATACACAAAATTTTACGGGGATCTATTATAATGTGCAAAACGAAAGATTTATATACCCTTCATTTCCTCTTAACCATATACACAGAGACCCTCGTTATATACATGTATTACAACACACCCCAAAAAATGAGGTTTATAGCGTGGTGGAAAAAGTCCTATTTTAAAAATAGGGCGTTATGAGAGGATATTTTTTGTATTACAAATCACGATTTTTGTATTACATCACCCCCTTACAGTGGAAATATAGGTAGTTGGGAGGAGAGACCGAAAAGAGGCGGTAACCTCATATCATCAGTTTGCCCATTATGAGGTGAGAAAGGGAAATAAGGAGCCACCTCATATCCACGGTGGTGGAAGACATAAACGTTGTGTGGTAACCTCATATCATCAGTCACTCACAATCTCAATAATCTCCCGTAGCATTTCCATGACCCGTTCTGCCTTTGATTTTACCTCTGTGGTGCCGTATTTGCAACTATCACACATTGGTGGACGGCTCAACAAATCTCCTACATCCGCAAGATTTTGCACTGAATGGCTGAACCACTTGCCACATCTCCTACACTTGACATGCAAATAGAACTTGATGTATATGTAGTATTCACTGCTCTCTTTTCGTGCCCGGAACCTAAGACCATCCGCTATAATCTCGCACTCATCTCTATCCACTTCTTTTACACTGAGTTCTTCCACATCACCGAACACACCCCGAAATTCTTTTATCGCTTTTTGTGCAAATTGATCTGCCGCCTTGAGCTTCTCTATCTCTATTTGCTCCTGACGTTTTCTTGCCTCCTCTATCGCTCTTTCTTTCAAATTCATTTTTCCATCCAGTGATATAGTTTCTTGATTTTTCTCTTTAGCCCGTCGTGCGTAATCGGCAAAGAGACTAAAATTGCCTTCTTGTATGCTTTTGATTCAGCCTTCGTCTCAATGAAGTTACTGCCCCGTCTGCATATATCCCTCAGGTCAAAAGGTGTCATGTGTTCCTCCTTTGTGGCAACACCGACTCGTATATTACCTACTTGGTCTTTCCATGCCGCTACCGCCGTCACTTTGCATCTCATTACCACTTCCGTATCGGGCATGAGATCTGCGATCTCGGCATATTTCTGTCTCTTCTTCTCGTCCGTTTCGCTGAGCAGATAAAGCTTGCCAATATTTATTTTCGTGCTTTCCGTCTCCTTGTTTACAGGCACGAACCGTATCCCCGCGTACTGTGCAAGTGAGATAACCACGTCCGCCTTAATCTCTTCTATATCATCGCCATACTTCTCGATGACATCTTCGTATTTTGCATCTTCACCCAATATATCCTTGAGCATCTTAGCGGCAGCATCTTCGTTCTGTATGATTCTGTCTGGTGTTTGAACAATTGGTACTTGGACTTGCTTATCCAGTACGTTTATTGTTACAATCTCCTCTCCTTTCTCTTTTCTTCTTCTCCCTCTCTTAGCCAATGTTTTTATTTCTTCAGGCATTTCAAGCTTGGCGACTCCATAACCTGCTGCCGATGCTGCTGTGAGATGCTTGCACCATTCCTGCCCTCTCTTGTTTATCTGAAAATCCGGGCAGCTGCATTCTGGCTTCTTTGGATCTATCACATAAGTCTCTTTGGTTTCACTGTTTTTGCATATTATATTCTCACCCTCCAGCCTGAACATGAATTCACCATCCTCTGTCCTTACTGTTTTATCCCATTTCTCTTCTTTCTTCTCCTCAAGCTCTATTACTCCAGCTTCTGCCTCTACTCCCTCACCGCTTTCCTCTATGGGCTCTGCCTCTATGAGTTCAGCCTTCGTGACATCTATTGCCTGCTCTACCGTGAAAAATCTCGGTTTCTCGTCCACTGCACGCAGAAACTTCAGAACCTTCTTCGCTTCCTCTTCTGTCTCCGCTCGCTTACCTAATATCTCCGTAACGAGTGTGTTCAGTCTATCATGTCCTATCTCAAGCTTTTTAGCAAGGCTGTATATCTCTTTCCATATCTCTTTTGTTTCATTCATTTCCGCTTATACCTCCTTCTTGCGCAGTATCACCTCTTTCTTCCCTTCTTTCTCCACAAAAATCCACTCTGCCACGTCCCCGACGGCGAGACCCAAAAACTTGAGGCATTCGGTGGGGACCTGAAGCCTCATGCCCCATGCGCCCACTTTCGATTCCCTCTTTTTCTCTTCCATTTTACCACACCTCAATATAATGTTATGTTGAGGGTATATATAAAGGTTACGGTGATAGAAACATATCTTTATGAGTTTTTCATTTTCTTCTTCCAAATCTGCGCAACCAAATAACTTACCACAGGATCACCGTCAATAGGACCCCATTCCCTCTCAACATCGGGTCTATCTCTTAACTTATATACTGTCCTTTCATCTATCTTGGAGCGAGGAAAGTGCTTTCTGACAAAATCTTTTGGATACTTCCTAATCTTAAATTCATATTTATCCGTTGCTTTTATCATCATTTCCACTATCTTCTCTGCTTTTTCTTGCTTCTGCCTTAGACTCTTCGGGTCCATGCTTAACAAAAACCTTCCACATTCTATTCCATAAGGCTTCCCTCCAACAAATATCGGTTGTGTTATCCTTCTCCCGCACCTGCTACAATGTATTGTCATATATTTATCTCACCTCAATATATGTTATGTTGAGGGTATATATAAAGGTTGTGATTGATGACATAAAATTTTCAGCGATAAACTTTCCACTTTCTCTTGTGTTTGCGGGCATCCACCCGCACCATGAGCCGCCATTCCACCTTCTTAACAACATGCTTTTCGCGCCATTCTTTCAGTTTCTTTAAGAATCCGCGCGTGGAATTGGATTTAACTTGGACAAAATGGATCTCACTACCATCGGGTGAAATTGCTACGAGGTCGAACATACCGAAGATGTCCTGTGCGCCGTATTTCGATTTTTGTGGCACAAAGACTTCCCAACCGCGTTTCTTATATTCTTCCGCAGCCTCCGCTTGCGAGCGGTAACCTTTACGGGAACTCATTTTATTCCCCACTCTGCCAAATCAGTTTTAAGGTTGCGGTAATATCTATCAAACTTTTGAAAGACATGCCATATACCACAGTTTGGGATCCATATCCCTCGCTGTTTCTCGTATATAAGATTCGCCTTGATACTCTCATGTATCTCAACCCATTCCTGGAAGAACAAAGGAGCATTTTCTTTGATTTTTCGCATGGTATCAAAAGTATCGAACGGACAGATTACACAGTTCCCGGAATTGTTAATGAGTTCATAGCACGGATTTAAAGGAAGCTTGTTTCTCTTGATATACATCCAAATATCATTTTTTGAAAATTGAAAGATTGGGAGAACAGAAATAGCACCCCAAAATGTATATGGTTTTTTATTCTTCTTTATTCCATTGGAGAACTTTTCAGAGATATAACGATTTCTATTGGAGGAATCCGCTATTTTCATACCTGAAAAAGTCACCGCATATTTTAACTTTTGAAATTTCTCGAGGGTGTGATCTTTTAGCCGATTAAGACACCATCTTGAGTGATACCAGATACATGAAGGATAACCATATCGCCGTAACAACTCAAAAAAGTTCTCATCCGAGCGAAGATGAATCAAGTCCAACCCATAATAATCTTCTACCACATAATGCACATATTCGTTACACAACGGATGTGTGTTGCCACTCACTTCAATATATATCACCTTAAAATCTGATTTCAAGTTCTTCGCAACCAGATCCAGCACACATAACGAATCTTTCCCTCCACTAAAAAGCACATAATAGTTATTGTATTGACCATCCACCGATTCAATCAATTTCTCTGCCAATGATTTGTGATTGTTCATTTTTTTATCTCTTGATTCTATAAGCATGTCTAATCCATTTTCCACAATCGGCACATTTTCGTTTCTGTGAAGGCGATAACAAAACAAGCTCGGTTTTTTTTTACCATCTATAAATACCTCCTTGATACCAAATCCGTGTGGAAAATGGACAATTTTAAACCTATGCCTTTCTTGCGCGCATTTAGGGCAGAGATAGACATAGCGAACCATATCATCACCTCTGTTCACCCTTTTTTAACTCGATTCTATGTCTGACTTCATGCACTTCTTGCCTGATTTCTCTTCGGCGTTCTTCATCTTCTGTATGCTTATAGACCATCAGCTCACCCCACAGCCAATCCATGATGTGTCCAATATCATTCAGGAATGTCCTGTCCTCAATGCTCAGGTCTTGTATATACATATCATTGCAGCGGAACACATCTGCAACTCTCCGGATTGCATCCAGTTCTTTTCTATACATTTTTCTTCTTCTCCCAATTTGTGAGGTCTCTAACCACAATAATATTGAATTTTCCCGTTAATGCTTGTCTTATCAACCGAGCGTCTTTTCTAATATCTTCGTATGCTTCCATTATTGCATTGGCGTGCGGTCTTTTATCCTTCTTTATCCATCTCTGCAGAGTGTGTAACTGTTGAGTGAATGATCTTAGCTGTTTTGATAGAAATTCAATCTCAGTTGTATCCCCCGTTTTTATTATTACCACTTCTTTCATTTTCTTCTATCTCCTTTTCAAGTTTCTCTACCTTCGCTTTCAGGCACGAATAGTCTTCCCATAACGCCTCCCAGACCGTAGTATAGACAACGGTATCCCACTTCTCAGGATAACCAAGTTCTGCCGCTACAAGTGCCGCTAACTCGATGAGATCACGAGAATTGGTGCAAGTTTCGCGCTTGACAATTTCCTTGGCAACTCTGACGATACTGTGCCAGACATCAAGGGTTGCAGTTGAGAGGCAATACCGGCACATTTTGTATTCACTGCACAGCCTCTTTAGTGTTGTTGCGAGTTCCAGATCGGAATCCTGCGTCAAATCATAATATTCCGCTTCACTCCAATAATCGCCTCCACAACTTCCCATAGATTATACTTCCCTGGGGCTAACTGCAATTCTATCCCTTTATCTCTTAATTCACTCAGAGAGATTCTCAAATTCTTTTCTTTCATTTGCGCGACACACCACCTCCATAACCGCTATCACGAAGTCACAAAATTTTTTAATGTCTTCATCTTCCGATGCGGTAATCTCAACCTTCACTTTCCCTATCTCGGCATTCACTTTCATTTTCCCATAATCAACTTCAGGAATTTGTCATAAGCTACATACACATATCTCTTAAGTATTACGTCATAGTATTCCTCTTGAAATTTGCCTGTAATATCCAGATATGTGGAATAGAAACAATGAATCAAACTTCCCGTGCATTTTATAACATCATGTATATTGTTTGATGAATCCAGCATAATGGATACCACGTGCTGCTCTCTGATAAAGAGACTCACCTTGCACACCTCCATCCTCTCACCCACAATAATAAGATTCGCTCGGTATTTCATCATCCTCACCTTCCATCCTTTCTATCATGCTTACATTCTCGAAAGGAATCACTATTGTTTTGTCTTCAAAATACGCTGCCACTATTCGCTTCGTGATGTCTATCGCCGCATTTTTATACTTCACTGTAACCCCACTTCTCAGTCTCACCACCACTTCCCCCATTCTTTACA
>Ga0190306_1000326_pt1 | contig 17311 bp, 17 predicted proteins | sample 48700734_MG_FD_161657 | JGI IMG/M metagenome (GOLD analysis project Ga0190306, IMG submission 161657) | Hydrothermal vent sediment bacterial communities from Southern Trench, Guaymas Basin, Mexico - 4870-07-3-4_MG | ecosystem: Environmental > Aquatic > Marine > Hydrothermal vents > Sediment ... | reverse complement strand
TTCCCGATTATAATCACAAAATGTTTTGTTATTTGTGAATTGTTTTTTTAATATTTATTTGTTTTACAGGATGAATGCCCACAAGGGGCGTTCCTACATTGTTTTTACCTGGTACGGGTGTTTTTTGTTGTGTATGGATATTTTTATCAATGACCATTGTTATTTAAATAACCCATCATATTTTATTATAATTGTATTGGGTTTTATTTGGTATGGGAATAATAATTTACGGGATTTGCAATTATATATTTCCTGATTCCGTTTAATTCATTTTCGGTGCGGATTATACGATCATGGAAACGCAATTGCCATAATCGTTTGTCAAACCGCGGCCATTTATAATAATTAACACCATTTATATACATATTTGTTGTAATTGATTTGAACGCACCAATAATATCCAATAATGTTGTATTCCCCGTATTTTCCCCCGCAGGTGGATTATTATTGTAAACAATTTGGATGATTCCATGAAAATGATCGGGCATGATTATATATTTATCTAAAACTGCATTTTCAAATCTTTCCGGGATTTGATTCCATTCCCTGGCAATCATGTGACCAGCATTATTTAATTGCATTTTCTTATTAAAAATAACGCCGAATTTTTTGTCCCGGTTCTGCGTAACCAATGTAATAAAATAATATCCAGGTTGTGAATAATCATATTTTGTCAATCTAATTGAAAAACGATTATATTTAAAATTACCCATTTATTTACACTCCAAATAAGAAAATAGAATTACAAATTAAAATTGTATCTACTTATTATTATGGGGAATTTTATATTTTTACTTCAAAACAGATAGACATACAGGACATTGCAGACTTTTTCTATATGATAATTAATTTAAAAAGGCTGCTCTCCATAGAAAGCAGCCTTATTGACAAAAATAATTTTTATTAAAATCTAATTGCAACTTCCAGGGACATTCCACTGTTTGGATCAACTCCTGCATACTCACTCATTTCTCTTGTAAAATATGCCATATTTACATCTAAAAATAAAATCTTTGCACCAATTCCAGCAGTAATATAACCCTGATTTATTCCAGCTCTAACCTTTAGAAATTTAAGAACTTTAATTTCCGTACCTGCATGCAGTTCTGTCCAGACGGACGGAGTATTTTCAGAATCCCCATACAAAACATGCTGATAATCTATGTTGAATGCAGGATCAATAAGCCATTTAAGCATTCCAAAATCAGGATGGTAAGTTATTCCGGTATTTATCTGCATAGGAATTCGGTAATCTTCATCCACATCACCGGTTTTCTCAGTATCCAAATTTTCATAGGAATAGATAAATTTTGTTCCACCTACATCACGAATTGACATTCCAAAAGACAAAGATCCGATATCTACAATTGTACCAATGTCAATTGCAAGAGCATCACCAGTAAAGAGATCCACATCTGCAGTGGTAGAGTCATCATCATCCCCAAGATTAATAAGTTCAATAATACTTACATCATCCATCTTCATTCTGTGCATATATCGTAGGTCACCACCGACATGTATAGAAAACGGCCCAAGTTGAGGATTAAAAGAAAGTCCGGCAACAGCAGCTAAAGTTCCAACAGCATCAATATCTGTACCAAGAGCAGTTTTCCCCCTGCCGTAGGAATCAACATCCACTACAAGTCCAAGACCAAGTCCCTTTCCTACAAACGCAATGCCGGTATTGACATTTGCACCAACTCCATTAGTTACTACCAGACTGCTTAATGTATTAATGGCAGAAGCTGGATCATCGGCAACCGTAAGAAACCCTTCTATATCTTTCTTATTCGGGATAAAATAAGGGTTTGCGTTTACGGAGAGCAAAGTAAAGGAACCATCTTCTTTGGAAAATCCAGCTGGATTGGTAAATAATGCTCCATATCCATGGGCAGAGGCTGTAATGGCATTACCCATGCCAATAACATTGGGTAGTACAGGTGCAAAAATTGGATCATCCTTGGTCTCGCCAAAAGAAAGACCTGCAAATATAAAGATTATAAGTATTAAAAGTGTTATTTTTTTCATGCTACCTCCTAGTAAACTATGCCGGCAAGATCTAATATTGCACTAAGCGCATTGGTATCTAAAGGATTTTCTGTAGAATCATTATATCCTGCAATTGTAGTAACATCATCATTATATATAAAACTATACAAAGCCTGATCATCATCAGCTGCATCTCTAATACCTGTAGATATCATGGCTATAGCTGCATACATTGCCAAATTTCCTGCTTCAGTACTGTCCAGCCATACAGCTGCATCAACATCCGCAATACCATTATTATCACTATCTATCGAAGCAGCAAAATCCTCATAAGCAGCGGCGGCTATTTCAAGATTATTCAGAATAGCAGTAAACTGATCTCTTGTAAGATTTTCAGGGAAAATACCTGTAAGAACTTCATCTCCCGTTGTTGTATCTGTTAATTCTGTTAAAGATGCAACAATATTATCCACAAGTTCTTTTGTTTCAGGATCACTGCTAATTGCAATCTCACCGGCAAGAACAGCGGCTTCCTCCTGAACATCAGCCCATTCATCATCAGTCATGTCTGAGGGCTTAGTTGCATCACCATAAACCAACTTCAGAGCACCAATAACACCTGCAGCATCATCCTCAGAGATCGATTCACTGTCTATGTATTCATTTACATCATCCAAAAATCCATCAGGATCTGAACTGGCTTTGCTACTCAAATCTGCAGCATTCGGAATTTCAATTTTGTCAAGCTCTGTAAAAATATTAAACTGACATCCTGACAGGGAGATCATCACAAGAACAACAACGCTCAAGATTAAATATTTTTTCATACTATCCTCCCAAATAACCTGATCTATATTTTAACAATTTTTTATTCTGTTTTTGTATTTATGTTTACAGTATAGCCCATGGAAATAAAAAAGCAAATATTACAGTGGGAATTATTGGTTTTTCTGTAGGGAACGGTTTTAAACCGTTCCCTACAGAAATTGTATAAATTCACATTCTATTCCATTTTCAACGCTGATTATTCTGCATTTTACCAATTTACCACGAAAAGATTCATCTGATTCCAATCCCTTCAATTGTACATGAAGATAATTCTCTGACAGGGCGGACCAAAAATTATTATCCGTGCTGGATTTGTTTGTGCTGCCAAGGCATGCCTTGGTGCTACCGGATTCAATAAATTTTTCCAGAATAACTTCCACCTCTTGTCCCTGCCATCTTTTAAGATATTTTTTGTACAAACCGGATGCCAAATCCCTGATACGCTTTGTTCTCGCCCCTGTAATTCTTTCCGGAACTCTATTTTTGGCAGCATACAAAGCTGTGCCAGGCCTTGGCGAATAGGGGAAAATATGAAGCTGTGAAAGTTCCAGCTTCTTAATTAAATTGTAGGAATCTTCAAAATCTTCCTCTGTTTCTCCGGGAAGACCAACAATAAGATCTGCAGCTATAAAAGGATCATCTTTTGCTTCTCTAAGCAGGTGTACAGCTTCCAGCACTCTTTCCGAAGAATAATGCCTGTTTATTTTTTCAAGGATATAATTTGATCCACTCTGAATTGGAATATGAAAATGAGGGACTACTGATTTATGAGATACAGCATCTGCAAGATCCTCATCAATCATATCAGGTTCCAGAGAGGAAAGTCTTATTCTTACAGTTTTCAATGCAGAACTTAAAGCTCTAACCAGCTCAGGAAGGGTAAAATCTGTATTCCCGGGATCCCGGTAATCTGTAATATTAACACCGGTCAATATTATTTCCCTATAGCCGACAGACTCAAGTTTTACAGCCCTTTTAACAACTTCATCCAGACTTAAACTTACAGAATCTCCCCTGGCAATAGTTACCCTGCAATAAGCACAATTATTATTACACCCATCCTGTATTTTTAAATATGCCCGGGCGTGATCAGTAAAAGATGAATTATCAAATTTAAAACGATCTCCTGCTTTAAGTTTTCTTCCTCTAACATCATCTAAGAAATCTGAAACTATCTCTATTAGAGAAAGTCCATGGCTCTTCCCCTCTTTAATAGCATCGGGAAGATTTAGAAGGGTATGTTTTTTATCCATAGAAACTACAAAAACATTATCTTCAAGATTCTCAATTTCTGAAGGTTCCACCTGAGCATAACATCCCGTTACAATAACAACAGCACCCGGATTTTCTCTAATAAATTTCCGAATCATCCTTCTGGCTTTTTGTTCTGCTTTTGTTGTAACCGTGCAACTATTAACAATATACAAATCTGCATGATCATTTGCTTTGGAAACTAAAAAACCCCGGCTGTCAAATGACTCTGCCAGGGCTTCACTTTCACTTTGGTTGAGCTTACAACCTAAAGTATAAATAGAGGTATTAACCATTTCGAAGCTGTGCCTCCACGCGCGCTTTACCGCGTTTAGCATCCGGAAAAGATGGTGCCAGTTCCAAAGCTTTATCGTATGCTTCTATGGAATAGGTAAAATCCTTTGCCATTTCCCTTGCATAACCAAGCCTGGCCCACCAGCGGGCAATATTAGGACTATGATAAACAGCTGTAGTAAACGCAATATCCGCATGACTGTATTCTCCAAGGCGGATATATAACTCTCCCATAAAAAAATAAACTGAATCAATCCGGCCACCGCCGGGAGAAAGAGATGCATATTCTTCAAACCATTTTAAGGATTCTGAATTTTTACCCAGATAAAAATTAGCTTCTCCTATAATCTCTACAATACGTGTATCATATCGGGATATCTTTAATGCTTCCTGGGCTTTTCCAAGTGCTTCCCTGTACTTTCCAAGACGAATCAAACTCCAGCCCAATACAGAATATGAATCCATATTACCAGGTCTTGCTGCAAGTTCACCTTCACAAACTTTTATTGCTTCATCATACTTTCCATCCTGATACAGAACAAGAGCATCCGGCCGATCCTGTCCAAAAACAGCTATAGATAATATAAAAAATACCAGAATTAATAGATTTTGTTTTCTCATTCATCGACCCCTTTAAGCGGAGACTCCATTCGGCAAATACCATTAAACCTGCATCCGCTCTCCATTATAACATTTGGTGCTGTAATATCTCCATCAACCATAGCTGATGAAAAAAGTTCTACCCTGCTATAGGCAAAAACATCCCCCTTTACCTTGCCCTTAAGGGAAACAACTTCCGCTTCAACTCTTGCTTCCACATAAGCATCAATATCTATATAAAGTTCACCCTCTGCTTTAATATCACCAAGAAATCGACCCTTGATCATTAAGGATTTTCCAAAATTCAGTGTACCTTCAAAATCAATATCCTTAGCAAGAACGGTATCTATATCAGCTTCGTCTACTTCTCTAATTTGAACATCAGACATATTTCTTTACTCCAGTTTTCAAGAACAAATATACAGATTCCCAATCTCCGGAAAAACTTAAAACAAGCTCTCCTATGATCCATATTTTACACCATTATGTTATCTATGCACGTGATGGATGTCAAGCTACAAGGCTTTATGCGCCCATATCACATTTTCTAATAAAAAAGCAGCTATTCTATTAGACAAGGCCAATACCTGTCACAAAAAGCCAAAAACAATCCATCACCATAGACAGCTCAAACGGCCATTAAAGGATATCTCTTTCGGGATCAGCATCAGATAACATATTCATTGTTTTTTTAAGCGAATCATTAAGATCCTGCCTCATTTTATGAGTATAAGGATTGTAATGCTGAAGATCCATAAATAACTGAAGAGGATCATTGCAAGTCTGCTCTACAATTGAGAGTAAACTTTTATACCCAACTGTGGCTATTTCACTATCTTTAAGATTAAGCTCATTCAAGACTCTGCCAATAAAATGGGTAACCCCCTGTGTTAGTGCAGCATCTCTATCATGCTCTTCTGCAGTTATTTCTATTACCCTCATCCCAAAATCAATAAATATTTGTCTCCATTTCTCAGCATACCCCAACCTGTCTCTTACAGGAATAAACACAACAGGAAGACTTTTCACTCCATTTTTCCCGGAATCAGGTCCGAACATGGGATGGGTTGCAATTATATCAACAGTATCCGGAAGAATTGCCTTCATTAACTTAACAGGATAGACCTTAACAGAACTGGTATCAAAAACAAGACAACCCGGTTTTAACCTGGAGGCAATACTTTCCAAAACATTCTCCAGAGAGGAAATAGAAACACAAAGAAAAAGAATATCAGACTGAAGAATCTGATTTTCATCCACTATAGAAACTTTTTTGGGAATATCTGGAAGTAAAGACCTATTGTACCCCAAAACGTCAAATTTTTCGGCCAGCAATTCAGACCAGAAAAAACCGAAACGACCTAAACCATACACACCTATTTTCATATCAAGACAATACCAGAAGATTTTAAAAAAATATATAGAAAACTCCTATCTTTTATATTACAATAACCCACAGATTTTCTAACTTTTTAATTTTATAGGAGCTTACAATGACATTCCCTGAAACTATGATAAACAAAGCAATTAGTATGAAAAAAAAACTGGTACTGCCTGAAGGTACCGAACCCAGAACATTAAACGCCGCAAGAATAATTCTGGATAAGGGTATTGCCTCCCAGGTTTATCTTGTTGGATCTGATGAAGCAATAAATAAAGCAGCCAAAGCAAACGATGTTGATTTATCCGGATTCACCCTAATTGACCCGGAAAAATCAAATCTACTGGATGATTTTAAAAACGAATATTATGAATTACGAAAACACAAAAATATTACAATGGATCTGGCAGAAAAAATTATAAAATCACCCCTGTCATGGGGAGCAATGATGCTAAGAAAGGGAATTGTAGACGGAATGGTTGCAGGTGCTGAAAATTCCACTGCAAATGTTCTTATTGCTTCCTTTACAATAATAAAAACAAAACCTGGTATAAAATCTGCTTCCTCTTCTTTTATTATGACAATGAAGGATGAAAAATGGGGAGTAAATGGAAACATGGTATTCTCTGACTGTGCGACAATACCTGATCCAAATAGAGAAGAACTTGCAGAAATTGCGATAGCCTCATCTGATACCTGTAAAACTTTTTTGGGTGCAGAACCAATAACTGCCATGCTTTCTTTCTCAACCAAAGGCTCTTCCAAACATCCAAACATTGACAAGGTCAAAGAAGCATTGGAAATTGTACAAAAGAAACGACCGGATATTAATATTGACGGGGAACTACAGCTGGATGCAGCAATTGTAGGGACTATAGGAGAAAAAAAGGCTCCTGGATCAAAAGTTGCAGGAAAAGCCAATGTGCTTATTTTCCCGGATCTTCAGTCTGGAAATATAGGATATAAAATAACCCAGCGTCTTGCAGGTGCGGATGCATGGGGACCCATATTGCAGGGATTCGCTAAACCGGTTAGTGATTTATCCAGGGGATGCAGTATCGAAGACATTATTGTTACATCTGCAATGACTCTTATACAGGCATAATCACATATGATACGGTATTTTACGCGGGGTACGGTTTGAAACCGTACCCCTACGGATATTTATTTATTCAATTTGCCAAGGGCATTTCGGGCTTCACGTTTTACTGAATTTTCCCATGAATCAGAATATTCAACATTTGTTAATTGCTCAAACCCGAGAGGATTTGCTGTATTTCCAATAGCTATTATTGAAGACTTTGAGATTCTTAGATCAATCACCCGTCCGCTTTCTTTTCTATCAGTTAGATATGCAAGGAACTCTGTCTGGGCTTTAACACTTTCATCACTTGGAAATGTACCAAAAGCTTCAAATAAATCTACCATCTCATCGATATCATACAATCTCTCAGTCCTGTATTGTTCCAGCATTTTAGACATGTAAGGAATAGCTTCTTCCGGTTTAGAAGAGGATGATTCGAGAATATTTAAAGCTAAAACACGCAGGCTTTTTAACTGAATTTTTTCTGTTGGATTTTTTGGAGAAGCCAAAAGCCCTTCCTTTAGTGCAGAAACTGCTAAAGCAGATTTATTTTCATCACTTGCTCTGGATTTGGAACCGGCAGATAATGCTGCAAGTTTAATATCATAGGCTTTATTTTCAAGCAGAATATTCATAAGCTGCTCGGTAGGATCATCAATTATATTCAACATGGCCTCACCAGCTTTTGCCCTTATTCCACTTCCGGAAGAATACCATCCGGTAGATGCAAAAAACAAAGGAGAATAGCTTTCCGGCTGTTTAAGACGTTCCAATGCAAGTACAAGTGAATATGCAACAATTTCGTTTTTTCTCTGATCCTGTATATCACCTAAATTAAAATTTAAATTTCTAAGAAGTAAATTCAATTTATTTGTATACTGTCTCGCCCCAATCTTTCCAAGGGCAATTATTCCCTCTCCTTTTAAAAAAGGTTCATCCACATTTTCTACAATTTGAATAATTAGTGGTGCAGCTTCATTTGCTTTTAATCTGCCAAGCTCCTTTACAATCATTTTTGTATATTCGGAAGTCTGTAGTCTTACAGTAACATCCCCGGTAGTTTCAAGGTTTCCCAGCTGTTCATCCAGAGCTTCCATTAAAACAGGAATCATATCCCGATTGTGCTGTTCTACAATATTTGTCATAATATTGGATTTTTGTGTTAAACTGACGGCTCTTCTAAACAATCTGGTCCAGACTGCAGACACCTCATTTGCAGACACTACAGATGCAACCATAAACAGTACTGTAATAATAAGTATTAACTTAAGTGATTTATTTTTCATAACTAATCTCTTCTCTGCTTTCATACGTTCTCACTAATCGCTCCTGAACATTATCACCGGCATCCATATAGACTATTTCTACATGATTTCCATTTTTATCATTCCGGTACATGATTTTTCTGGAAACGGAACCATTTTTCCTATGTTGCTGTTCCATGATAAGAAATCCACCTTTATATTCAAAAGTCTTTGAATCTTCAACGTCACCAACTGAATTAAAATGAGTATTTTCCACCAGCAGTCCATTGGAATTATATTTTAAAACAAAATATTCTTCCATTTCACCTCCGGGACTAAGGCTTTCTATCCGTGTAAGCAATTTCCCTGTATATTTATAATCTGTTGTACTAAGAAGATTATTGGAAGAACCATAAACCTTCCAGTTGGTTTTTAACCCATTAGCATACTCATACGTTGAAATGGACTGTAAATTATCTTTATTGTCATATTTTTCATTTTTTAAAATATTACCATCAGAATCCAGTATAATTTTTTCATAGGTCTTCAGATTACCATCAGAACCATAGAATTTTTTTATACCCGATTCAGGACTGAAATAATTACTGACTATTGATTCCTGAAGTTTATCATCTGAACCGTACAGGTCTTCTTTCAATAATAGTGTTCCGTCATCATTATAAGTGAAAACACGGTACTCATCTTTAGCACCATCTCCAAAATACGACTCCTCTTTTACAGGATAATAAACTGTAGTTACAATCTTAACCGGTTCTTTTTTAACTGCCTCAACAACAGCACCGGATGTATCTTTTACAACAGCTGGTTCTGAAGCCTTTGGGGCTGTAGCACAAGCTGTAAAAAAAACGGATATAAAAAAAATGGAAGTAAGAATTTTTAATACTGATTTAAATTTCATGTAAATCTCCTTAGGTGGCCATAGGCAAGCAGTAAGCTCACGAACAACCAGCTTTAATCTATAGCTCTCAATTATTATGCATAACATCATAAATTGCAACTTAAAAATGTTGAGTTACATAATTATTGTTGTGGAAAAATTAAGTTTTCATGATTCCAATATTACCAACCAGCCTGACAATTTTACTAACTGGTATATTTTCTGCTCTGTCATCCGGGCTTATACTTGCTGATAAAAGTGCTTTCTCAACAAACTCCCAGTCAAAATGATCTCCAACCCAACCTCTGGAAAGATTATTTTTTATCTTTTTTCTCCTTGCCTGGAAAAGATCACGTATTATTTTAAAATATAAATGTGAGTTTACATTGGGATACAGATTATGAGGAGTTAACTTCAGTATAGTAGAAGTTACATCCGGTGCCGGGTAAAACGAGCCTGATCTCAAGTCTCCCAGATTCTTAATATTAAAAGCATACTGACAAAGCATGGAAAATGAAGAATAATTTTTTGATCCGGGAGGGGAAATCATTCTTTGACCCATTTCTTTCTGGACAGTTATTACCATAGTATTGGGGATGCATTTTTTTTCAATTAAACTTGAAATAATTGCTGATGCAGAATTATAAGGAAGATTGCCTAAAATAATATCAGGCTTCCCAACCTGTTCCAAAACTTTTCCCCAGGTTTTAACAAAATCACCACTAATTACCCGGAAACCATCAGAAGATGAAAAGGCATACTCAAGATATCTGATAAAACCATAATCAATCTCAAAAACTATAAGGTTTTTTATAACTTCAAGAACCATATGAGTCATAGCACCAAGCCCGGGGCCAATTTCCCAAACTTTGGATTGTGTATCTAACTCCAAAGCATTAATTATCCTTGATCGTGCTGTAGAGGAAATTAGAAAATTCTGTCCGAAACGTTTTGACATATTCAGTTTATTTGAAGTCAATACCGATTGGATTTCGGAGACAGAATCATAGTTTTTTATTAGTTTCATAACTGCCGGAAGAGTACTCTAAAAAAAAGAACGCCGTCAAGGTCTATACCGGAAAATCAGATTTGTAACCATATTTATATTTTTTTTGAATAAGACATTCTTGCTTTTTGTATAAAATCATTACCAATCCTAATTATTAAATAGAAAATTAAAATGTACATAAATAGATAAATTGCAGATTTAGATATTACAAAAGGAAATTTTGAAAAAAAACCTGCACTTCCTTTAATTAACATATAAATAATATCCATTATCCAAAACAGAATCTTTTGTATAAAGTATGGCAGAGGTAATAAAGCAATAATCCCTATCCATATAAAGACTGTAACTAATGGAACAAGGAATATTCCGGAAACTATTCCAACAGGATAGATAGTCCCAAAATAATACAAAACAAGAGGAGCTGTAAAAATTTGAGCTGCAATTGAAGCAGAGAGAGTTGAACGGATCAGAGGAGGTACGATACCCGGTATTTTAAGGTTTATTTTTTCACTTATAAGAATAATTCCACTTAGTGCAAGATAAGATAACTGAAAAGACAGATTATAACAACTTTCGGCGTCTATAATTATCTGTATAACAAAACATAAAATAAGGATATGAAATATATCAGGCCTTATACCAGTAAGAACAAAAACACCAAGAAGAACAAAAAAAATAGCTGCTCTGGTTAAAGAAGAACCAGCGTCTGTTAAAAAAACATAGAATAAAATAGTTAAAAATGCAACTAAAAAACTCATTCTTTTACCAACAGTAAATTTAAGCAGAAATATAATACCAAAAGATAATATTCCAAGATGCATACCGGATAAAGCCAGAATATGTGAAGCTCCAGCCCTTCGAAAAGAGAGAAATAATTCACTATCAGGATTTTCTTTAAATCCGGTAAATAATGCAGTAAATAAAATTGAGATCTCTTTCTGCATACGATTAATTCTTTTTTTAAGTTGTTTAAGTATTTTTTCTCTTTTATCCAGAATTTTTAAATGCCACGTTTCTTCAGAATCCAGCAGTGTTATTTTCTTCTTATCGACAAAAATAATAGAATTACTCTGTAGCGGAAGGTTGGCCTTTTTAAGAATTAACCTCTGTCCCTTATAAACATTTATTTTTGATGCAAGAGCTAATTTACCAGAAGCACTTGTAGTAGTTAAATTCAAATTAGATGAGGATAATAACTCTACAGGGAAAATACTAAATCCCCCGTTTGTCTCTTTGGAATCTTCTAAAACTCTGGCAGAAATTTGTATTACATATTTATTATTTTGACCCGAAGAAACAGAAACTGGTGATATTTTCTGCAAAATAAAAACCCCAATTAGAGAAGAAATTGTGAGCAGTACAGCAATTTTCCCAAATAACTTAAGTTTTCGGGAAGAAAAAACTGAAATTGAGAGATTAAAAGATGCGGATAAAAAAATAATTACAAAAATTAAATAAAAACGGACAGACAGAGGTATAAAAGTTATAAGAGATAGAACTACAGGAAAAGCTAATGCAATATCAAATATTTTTTCTGTGGGCAGAAAAACAGAACTATCTGTTTGTGAGATTATTAAGAGCTTCTCTGGCTGCTTTCTTCACTGCATCAGGATAATCAAGATAACCTGAGTAGAGAAGATCATCAAATGCAACGTTATCTCCAATCAGACCAATATTATTCATTACTGCCAGTGAAATGTCCAAATCAATTTTCTGCCCGTTTTCCAATTTTGTATTCATACTACCTAAGTATTGGGTTAAACGCTCTGCTGCTTCATGAGTTCCGACAGAACCAAGACATATTATTGCTTCCAAAACATTGGATTTTGGAGATTCACCATTATTATATTCAATAATTATTTTATTAAAATGTTCTATTATCAGATCTGAGGCATCCGCCCATTTAAGTTGAGCCAGCTGCCTTATAGCACTATTTCTAAGTTCATGTAATTGTTTCTGTCCTTCTGTATCTTCAATTTTTGCATGCAAACCTATGTCCAGTGCAATTTTAAAAAGATTTCCTTTCTCTTCGATTTGCATCTCATCATCAGCAACTGCCAGTTTAAATGCCAAATTTTTATCTTTGGGAGAACTGGTTTGTATTACTTTCATCAAAGACTGACTATAACTTCCTTCAAGATTTTTTAAAGCCTGATTAGCCTTATATGTAATGTCTTCAGAATAATTTGTTGATGAAACACTAAAAACAACGGGAAATGAAGAACTATCACCAAGCTTCCCTAAGGTAACAACTGCCTCCGAAACTACTTTTGCAGAAACCTGCAGATTGGAATTAAAATTATTATTTTGCTGTTTAAGCCACTCATTTAAGTTTTCAATTACTTCAGGATCAGGAGCAAGATCGGATAGAGCACTTAAAATTTCAATCCTTACCTGGTCATCTTCATAAATATTAAATAACTGCCACAAAATAGAAGAAGATTCATTATATCCATTTATTCCTGACAAACGAACTGCTAAAATTGTAAGCTCCTTTGCAACCGTATCAGAATCAAGGTTTTCTGAATTATCAATGATAAATTGTAGTGCCTGTCCATAAAGATTACTCATATCAACATTTGGATAATTTTCTGAATCCTGCAGGACTTGAATTTTTGTTGAAATAGAACCTCTGGCAAAATTTTTCTGCATAGCTGCAAGAACAGGATCATAATCCCCTGAAAAAACAAAAACTGAACAAAATGACATTATTATGAAAATAAATAGATTTTTCTTCATGTTACTGCCCCCATAGCTTTTACCAACCCTCAAGTACAGCAGAAGAATTTTTTACATTATCAGGATTCCGCTCACCAAACAAATTATAAACATATGCCAGTATTCTATTTTTTGTTCTTTCGGAAAGAGGAACTGCCTGTATATGTATTATGGAAGTATTCTTATTTTTCTGAAAACTAACTCCCTTCACAACACCGCACATCACCAGTAAGGTATCAGATAGTTTAAATTGAATCTTAACATTCATTCCAACTTTTCCATGCCCACCTATTAGCAAAGCAGCTCCATCTTCTGATAAATCCTGAAGACGGCATCGTATACCTCTCTTTTCCTCCACTTCTTCCGAGGCCTGTCCAATTACCTTCAAAGGGAATAACTCTGCAGGAGCATTAATATCCACCCGGATCGAACTTCTTTTCTGGCTGCGAATAATTGAATCAGAATGAGCTATATACAGTATAGGAACTTTACGATCCATATGATCCTCCAGGACTCTGGACTCAAACACATACCCCGCATCATCTTTGCGCCAAAAATAAATATGTAATTTTTCTCCCTTAAACTCATACCCAGGAGGTAATTTAGGACCTTCCGGATAGGTGATAGCAATATACCTTCTCTGGTTTTCAACAACCTGGGAAATATAAACACCTGCTCCAGGCAGTGATATTTTCAAAAACTGCATTTTAGTTATTTTTCTTGTTGTTTTTAGGCCAATTGTATATTTGGGGAGTTTTAACTCAACAGCTTTTCTAAAATCAAAAAGCTTTGACAAAAAAACCATATTATTAAGCTCATCAAGGACACCTTCAGATTTAAATCTGATTATTGTTCCCCGTATAGATCTGTCCAGCTGTTTAACTGACCAAAACAGTGAGGTAGGATTTTTTAATCTGCCTTCTACCGCAACCTTCCTTAATAGATTCACTTCACTAAAAGAAAACCCGGCTTCTTTTCCCTTTGCATAAAAATGGATCCAGGGGAAAGATCCTCCTCCTGCTCTTCTTAACAAAACAATAAAGGTAACAACAATAAGCAGTAATACAAACGTAACAATCATTAGAATCATAGTATTATTATCGAATTCCTTCTTCTTTTTATTATTCTTTTTCTATAAACTTATAAAATCATAGTTTACAATACTATCATACAGTGTAATGATACACCAATAATGGAGCAAATAAAACATGTTTTTTCGTAAGATAGCAAAAAAAATTGATTTTGCAGATAAAAAAGAGCCATTAATCCTGTTTATGATCTTTTTTTTACCTGGTTTTATAAGTCAGACAAAACTGATGGACGGATCAGTTTTTAATTCCCCATGGTTTAATCTAATGTACCTGATTACAGTAATACCTCAAATGATGCTTATTTTATATTTAATCGGGAAAAAAGAGTCCTCTAAAAAACTTCTTTACGGACTGGATAAGATTAAAAAAAAGGACTTATGGAACAGCATTATCTATCTTATTGGAATTTTCGCAATTGTTATAATAACCGGGATATTTTCATATCTTATAAACGCCCTTATATCAGGATCAATGGACAGTATTCCTGAAAAATTACCTATGTGGAAGTTTGACAATAAGATTCTAACCCCATTAATATTTCTAACATGTATAGCAACAGGCTATAGTGAAGAGCTATTTTTTCGCAGTTACTTACTGACTGAATTCAACATACAGGGGAAAGAAATATTCCCGATTATTGGAATATCACTTATTTTTGGTCTTGGTCATATATACGAAGGTCTCAATGGTTTCCTGGGAACATTTGCAATTGGGATATTTCTTTCTATAATATTTGTAAAAAACCGTAGACTACATAGTATTGCCATAGCTCATGGATTGTATAATTTTACAGTACTTATGATTAGTGGAAGTATATCGTAAATAAATACTTGATTTTTACTATATATATATTTATGCTACTTAATATGAAAAAGATAATATTAATACTGAGCATATTTACCCTGGCAGTCATTCTTCTTCCAGCCCAGGAAACGCCAAAAATGTCTCCAGTCCAGGAAAAGCTTTGGAAAGCAGGATTTGGAATCCCTCAAAATGCAATGAGCGCTCCTGATTTTAGCGTAACTGATCTTGAGGGGAATGCAATAAGTTTAAAAGATTTAAAGGGAAAAGTTGTTTTATTAAACTTATGGGCAACATGGTGTCCTCCATGCCGTGCAGAAATGCCGTCTCTTGAAAAGCTCCACCAAACTCTTAAAGGAAGTAATTTTACAATTCTTGCTGTTGGTACACCTACTCCTCCCAGAGAAACAAGGGGAAAAATAATCAATTTTATTAAGGACAATAACTATACTTTCCCGGTAATTGTAGATGAATCACACACAGTATCCAACATGTATGGTTCAGGGAGTATTCCAACATCCTGGATTGTAGATGCAGAAGGAAAAGTTGTAGCCAGATTTGTAGGTGGAATGGATTGGAATTCTGATTTTATAATTGGTATATTACAGGATCTTATTCCCTGATTATGAAAAAAGCACCGTCGTTTTTTCTGATTTTTCTTTTCCTTTTTTTAAGTACAACAGCTATGTACTCACAGGAAAAAGTAAAAATAACCGGAAAAATTTCAAAACCTGAACAGTCAACTGCGAATAATTACAGTCTGACTGTAAATTTTGAAATACCGGAAGGCTTTCACCAGACAAGAGCAGATGATTTTTTCTTTATTGGTTTTGTAGACACTGATCGGTTCAAAATAGATAAAATTGTCTATCCTGAAGGGGTATTGCAGGACGGACTGGAAAACTACTATGGAACTGTAGAGCTTAAGGCTAACTTCAGTATTTCCAAAAGCATTCAGGAATCTTCTAAAACAGCTAAAATTAAAGCAGCCTGGCAAATTTGTAATGAAGATGGAGTTTGTTTTTTCCCGGAGGAAAAAATAATTGAAATTCCACTGGAAATACCTGAAACAGCTGTAGATTCAGAGTCTACCCCTTGGGTTCTGCTTCATTTTCTTTTGTTTGCTTTTTTAGGAGGTCTGCTTTTAAATGTAATGCCCTGTGTTTTACCTGTCCTTTCGATGAGAGCATTAAACCTGGTCAAACAAAGCCAGAATGATCGCAGGAGTATTTTAATTGGATCACTGCTCTATGGTGCAGGAGTTCTTGCTTCTTTATTAATACTCGCTGTAATTGTAATAATCCTTAAAATGACTGGACAACTTGTCGGTTGGGGGTTTCAATTTCAAAACCCTCTGTTTGTTATGAGCTTAATTACAATAATATTTATTTTTGCCCTGTCACTTTTTGATGTTTTTCTTATTAATGCCCCTGGTATGACCAAAATGGCTGCTGCTTCAAATAAAAAAGGTTGGGTTGGCTCATTTTTTAACGGTATATTTGCTGTTCTTCTTGCTACTCCTTGTACTGCACCTTTCCTTGGGACAGCTTTGGGCTTTGCTTTTAGTCAGCCTCCTCTTTTCATACTAAGTAGTTTTACAGCAATAGGATTAGGATTTGCTCTGCCATTCATTTTTATTGGCATCTGGCCTAAGTTAATTCAATCCTTACCAAAACCCGGACCATGGATGGACACTTTCAAAGAGTTTATGGGATTCCTGCTTTTTGGAACTGTTCTTTATCTTTTCAGCTCTCTGAGATTTCAGATCAGTTCAGATTCGCAGTTTAAATTTCTTATATTTCTTACCCTTGCTGCATTAATAGCATGGCTTTATGGGAAACTTAGTAAACCCGGATCAAAATTTCCATCTCCCATTTTGGCACTAATAATTTCCTTTATTCTTTTAGGAATATCTTCATATTTTCTTATTGATACAAAACAAAATATACCGGGTATAGAAGAATCTAATCTTAGAAAAGGATGGGAAGAGTTTAGTTCTTACAGTCTGGATCAGTACCGGAATGAAGGTAAAGCTGTATTTATTGATTTCGGAGCAAAATGGTGTTCAGTATGCAAAATAAATGAAGGAAGAGTTCTACTTACAGAACGTGGTGACAGTTTTT
>Ga0190306_1000323_pt1 | contig 17416 bp, 29 predicted proteins | sample 48700734_MG_FD_161657 | JGI IMG/M metagenome (GOLD analysis project Ga0190306, IMG submission 161657) | Hydrothermal vent sediment bacterial communities from Southern Trench, Guaymas Basin, Mexico - 4870-07-3-4_MG | ecosystem: Environmental > Aquatic > Marine > Hydrothermal vents > Sediment ... | reverse complement strand
AGAGCAGATACGACCATTGTCCTCGAGCTTGAAGCTTGCCCTTATTGTGGTGGAGAGCTCAAGGAATTGAAGGATGTACGGGTGAGATATGAGGAAGAAATCATCCCAATACCCCTCTTCGTGATTAGATACATCATCAAGCAGGGATATTGCAAGCACTGCGACAAGGTCGTTTATCCTGAAGTGCCGGAGACGATTGGCAATCGCCACTTCGGCATTCGTTTCCTCCTTTATATCACTTACCTGAGGTACGTCATGAATCTGCCCGAAGAAAAGATAGCCACACTCCTGAATGACACTTACGACGCTCACGTCTCGGTAGGAACGGTAGTTGACTATCTTAAAAAGGCTGCTGAATTGTTCGGTGACGAGTACAGGCGCATAAAGTGCGAGATGCGGGAATCTCAGATCTGCAACTACGATGATACCGGGCAGCGAGTGGATGGGATGAACAGGTGGCTTTGGGCTTTCGTTTCAAAGGAGATGGTGCTATATCTCACGAGCAAGAACCGGGGGAAGAAGGTGGTGATAAAAGTCCTCGGTGAGGACTATGATGGTGTGACCGGGCAGGATTTCTATCCTTCTTTCGACCGCGCACCGGGACGGAAGCAGAAATGCTGGGCGCATCTATTGAATGATGCGAGGGAGCTCGTTGAGAAGAAGCAACCACCGCCCGAATCGCTTGAATTCTATGAAGGACTCTCGCAGATATACAAAGACGCAATGGAGGTAGTGAAGGGACTCGAAACAGAGGAGGAAAGGCAGAGTGTGTATGCCCAATTTGTGGAGAGACTGGAGAAGTTCGTGACGCAGGAGGGGAAATGGGAGCATCACGCAGTGAAAACCCTGGCGAAGCGTGCACTGAAGTACATGCATGAACTCTTCACCTTCATACGCGTGCCCGGGGTTGAGCCTACAAACAATATCGCTGAACGTGCTTTACGACCGGCTGTGCGGCAAAGGAAGATATGGGGATGCTTCAGGACAACGGAAGGCGCTAAAAACAGGGACATCATGATGAGCGTGATAGAAACAATGAAAATCCAGAATAAAGACTTCTTCACCGCCGGAAAAGAATATATCCTCAGCAGATTAAGTTAAAAAAGGTGAATAGATACGTAAAATCTTAAGCAAATATTTTATAGTGGAGAGAGAGTTTTATCCACCAGAAAATATGTGGCATTATTTCTTTATTTTAAGTGTGAAAAAATGAACATCTGCATGTTTGCTAAGGGCTTGCCTGTGCATATAGCGGGAAAAACATCAACAATTTATAGTTTTGAGCAAGATACTATAGAATTTTGGGGTGCACCCCAGTCCACTTCCACATCCCGCTTCACATATAAAGAAATCTGATTCCATTATATCAGCTAAATACCTATGAATCTTTGCATATTTGATACCTCTTACTGTTGAAACCCCGCTCATCTTAACATTTCTGAGCACTTTCCCTCACCTTTTTGAAATTTGGTCATCATTTCTTGCAAGAATCCTAAGAAAGTGAAAAGTCCTTTGTAATAAAGAACAAGAGGAAGTAACATAAGTAACCATGTATATATTCTTTTTGAGAAAGATAGGTAAATCATATACGACAATCCCATGAGTAAAGGAGTTATAAATAACAACACAAAATCAGGTCTCACTATAAATCCTAATAGGATAGAAATGGGAAGTACAGAAAGATAAAATGAACCCAGCAGTCTTAGAATGTTCTTTAAATCAAATAGATACTTGGGATTTGCAAATGCTTTCCCATACCACATGCATTTCTTCCAATATTCTCTAAATGTTTGAGCCTGTTTCTCTTCAACCCTGTATGTATCAGCAAGCGGAAATACGAAGCCTCTTCTCTCAAACTGCTTTTTAATTTTCCATAATCTCCTCCAGTAAACGGCATCTTCTCCTACTGCCATATCCTCATCAAATCCACCGACTTCATCGCAAAACTCCCTCCTCATCGCAAGTATTCCTATATCCGCAGTGTCGTAAATTCTCCTATCTCTTTTCAGCATTATATCCTCGTAAAGCATCACGAGACGAGAAAAAAATGAATTCGCAGATGATTTTACAACATGCCTCGCCTGGACGCCCATGACCTTGTCGGAATTAAACGCCGCAACAATCTTCTCAACAAAATCGGGAGGAATATAGCAGTCCGTGTCCACGCCTGTTATTATGTCGCCGGTTGCATTTCTCAGACCTTCATTCCTCGCCGCACCCACCCCTTTTGGCTCCTGTCTTATTATCTTAAAAGGGAACTTCGAATTTCTTGCATATTCCTCTATTATTTTTTCTGTACCATCATCTGAACTATCAACAACTACGACCTCTATATCTGGATATGTCTGGCTTATTATGCTATTCAAACATTTCCTTATCGTGTTCTTTGCATTCCTGCTGACCACTATTATTGAGACTTTCATTTCCTCTGCCTCCCTGTTATAAATCCCTTCCAAAAGTAAATCACATCTAAGAAGTAATCTAAAAGTTTTACAGGAGGAACGAGAAAAAGGACTTTTAAATCTTTCTGCACTTTGAAAGCTCTCACAGCATTTCCAAATATTATTGTAGCAATGTAAAGGACTCCAAGTATGCGAATAGGATTGAAAGGAGAAAATAATGTGATAATTGCAGCAGTTTTGAAAATCTGATTATTTATATCCCAAGCACGAACCCTGTATTTTCTAAATAAGACTCCTTGTCCCTCTGAAAGTTGTGGATTTTTTCTGAACAGGATTGTAGAGAGACCAGTCGCATGGGATGAATGCATGTGATAAGTTGGTAATGGTAGTGATAATATCTTATAACCTTTCTTCTGCAGCTTCTTACATATATCCACATCCTCACAAGCTACTCTATAAGTTACACTGTCAAGTCCCCCAACCTCTAAAAACACATCCTTCTTAAATATATCATTCTTTATGGGTGTGTAATCTACTTCCCCCCCATATTCGTAATTTTTCACTTTCTCAGACCAAAGTATTTCCCAAGAATGCAATGCTTTTTCCCAAAATCCCCATTTATTCCAAACTTCTTTAGGCACTATTGAAGGAGCGGTAACGGCTGCTACGGTATCATCAAGAACTAAATACGGGATCATTTTACTAAACCATTTTTTATCTAGTACTATGTCTGAGTGAATTATGCAAATGTAGTTATAACTAGCATGTTTGACGCCATCATTAACGGATTTTGCTAAACCCATATTGCACTCATGGCGTATATATTTTAAATTATACTTCTTTGCTAAATTAGGTGTATCGTCTGTAGAATTGTCATCTACCAAAATCACTTCCATATCCCCTTCATATTCTTGATTAAATATAGATTGTAGAGTTAACTCCAGCGTTTTTGCATCATTATATGCTGGAATTACCACAGAAATACTTGGATATTTTTCAAGTTTCTTCTCCTCAAATCTTATTTTTCCCCTCATTTCACCCTCCATCAATTTTCTCTAAAACCCAACGAATATGTGGCTTAAAATATCCTAAAAGGAAATGTTCGGTAAACTCTGGTCTGAAATTATAAATCCTTTCAAGCCATTTAAACTTTTGTTCTGTAAGTATTATTATGCTTTTGTTAATGATTCTAAATTTTGCTTTGCTATAATAGCTGTAACTAGAGGCATCAGTGAAATAGTCCATTGTTGCGATTGTAAAGAAATTCTTGTGTGTTGGGTCTCTAAATGTATCTAAACTTTTCACATGCGGCACTTTGATCATCACTTTTCCTCCCGGCTTCAATACACGATGGACTTCTTCCGTCGCTTTGACCAAGTCATCAACATGCTCTAATACCTCGGAGCATATAATTTCATCTATGCTTTCATCCTTGAATGGTGGGCGACAAACCTCAGCAATGATATCCGCTCCCCGTGTCCTTCTTATATCAACACATATCGAGTTTGGTGCTTTCCTATGCCCACATCCGATGTCGAGAATTACCATTTCATTCATTTATAACCTTCCACCATCTCTTTGCAATTACATCTATACCATAGTGACTTACTGCTTTTTCACGACTTTTTTCTCCCATTTTCTTTCTTAGCTTTTCATCATTTGCAAGAATATTTATTTTATCCACTAACAAGTTTTTATCTCTTTTCTGAAGGAGAAAGCCGTTCACACCATCGTCAATAATATCTCTTGGTCCCACGCTATCAACTCCTATCACAGGTAAGCCACAAGCCATTGCTTCGATTAACACGATGCCAAAAAACTCCTCTGAGAAAAGAACAAAAATATCAGCCTGATTATACACTTTCGCAAGTTCACTTCGACCACTTATAAAATCAAAATGTTTAACAGGATATTTCCCCTTCAGTTCCTTAACAATTTTAGATAGCGGACCCTTACCAATAAACCAGAACTCAACTTCTTTAGGGTCTGATTTTTTTGCTATATCTAGCAATTCCAATACCCCCTTTGATTCTACCATATACCCTACAAACAAAACTTTTACTGGCTTACTCTTTTCAATTTCCGGCATTGGTCTGAAAATATTCGTATCAACTGAATGAGGGATATGATATGCCTTTGCACCATATTGCTCTACCGCCTCTTTTGCTGACTTTGTTACTGCAACTGTTTTCGTCCCGTCCAAAAATCTCTCCCACATCGTTATTTGTCTTGAGAAATATGGCTTTTTTACATAGTGATCTCTATCAAATTGGGGTGCTGATGTATGGTATATCAGGTTGTTGTGTTTTTTTAATTTGAGAAGATATAAGACTAGCATGCTATAAGGTGCAACACCTGCAATGATATTTTGATTTGATTGCAATGGCATTTTTATTAGCCTATGAACACAGCACAAAGCATCCAAAGAATTCTTAACAAAAGTTCTGTGCACAATCCCCTCACCGATATGGCGTGGGATAGAATATAGTATACGAGTAATATTGTCCACATATCCTTTCTCTTTTAGATAATATATCGGATCGTCATGCCTTCTTGTTCCGCATTGCCTTAATATTATGATGTTCATTCGTTTATTCCCCGCTTGTTTATCTCAGATTTTCCTATAAAAACCTTTTGATTATTTTCCTGAGCAAATCTGTTTTTGTTCCCAATTTTTCATCTATCGCTCGCATTATCGTCAAATCCTCCTCTTCAAATCCTTTTACAAGCAAAAGCAGGAAAAAGTAAATAACGATAAATGCAAATAGCATCCCAATCAAAACAAAAAATGAAGGCCCAATAAAATATTTCGTTATTCCATAAACGATTAAAACTGCGAAAATAGAAGTAAGAAATGGTTTCAGATGGCTAAACCGAAATGGCTGCATTTTTGCAATCTGATACACAAAAGCGAATAGAATAAAGCTCCGAACAGCAAACGATGAGCTTGTTGCAAGAGCAGCACCTGTTATTCCATAAATAGGAATTAAATATAGATTTAAAACAACATTTATAGCGGCGGTAAAAAAAGTGCAACCCATTATTACTTTCGTTCGACCATACGCTTCAAGAATTGGATTAGTTAGACCAAATAGAGAAATGAAGAGGTATCCTGTGGTCAATATTGCTAATGCCGATGCTCCTCCTTCTGTATATTCTGTGCCAAAAATTATTCTAAGCACGGAAGGAGCGAATAAGACCATCAAAAGAAAAGCAGGTATGACTAAAGAGAGTATCCATTTCGTTACTATACTATACATGCCTTTAATATCCTCATATCTCCCACGGGAGAAGAGTTCCGAGATAACAGGCATAAAGATAACAGCAAAAATTGCTGGAATCGTTTGTATTAACTTAGCAGTAGGTAAAGCCGCATTGTATATTCCCACATCTGAAGATGTTGTAAAATAGCCAAGCATAAGCGTATCAGTCCATTCCAATATCAAACCCGAGAATCCAACGAGGAGGAGAGGCCAAGAGAAAGCGAAAAGTTCCTTCCCCATCGGCTCCGGCTTTGTTTTTGTCCTGAAAAGAGGAAATACTCTTTTTTCTAGGAAATAAAGTGCTAAAAAAGGTGTACTCATGGTTGCTATGCACCAACCCCATGCGGCACCTAATAAACCAAAACCTAACGAAAGCAGTATAACAATTGCAATCAATCTAACTGCATTTTCTGATACATCATGAACATAAACCTTGTATCTTAAATCCTGAAATCCTATCATGGCACTGGTGAAAATTCCAGCTGAAACCGAAAAAGGAATAGCAACGGAGAATATTTTCAAAATAGATGAAAGTATTACATTGTGAAATATATGGATAGAAAGCCAATCTGAACACAAATATAAAAGTGCTGAAAAGAGTAAAGCAATAGGGATATTTATTTTCAAAGCAGAAATAATTACCCCTTTTATCTTACTCCTCTCTTCTTTACCTTTAAAATAAGAAATATATCTTACAACACCGCTTCCTATTCCCAAAGATGCAAATACGGTTGTTATACTATATCCTGCAAGTCCAAGGTTTAATAGACCATAAAAATCTGCACCAAGAAATCTCGCCAAAATTATCCTTGTAAAAAATCCAAAAATTCTACTGCTAATTGCACCCACGAAACCAAAACCTACTCCTTTTGCAATCTTCTTAAGCGATTCGTCCAAATAATCTGACTCAGTTGCCATACTTCGCTTCACTCTTCATATTTAAAATGATATCAGCAACGCTATCCCATGTGTATTTTAAAACCGCTTTCCTACCATTCTCCCCCATTCTCTCACACATATTTTCATCTCTCAGCAATACTTCAATCTTTGATGCAAAATCTTCTGCATTTCCAGGCTCTGCTAACAAACCGCATTTATTTGCTGAAATGATGTCTCTTATTATTTCCAGATCGCTCGCAACTATCGCTTTTCCACATGCCATATACTCAAAAATCTTAATGGGGGAGAAGTAAAAGCCATGCTTCTTCATTTCCTCACTCGGTTTATAAGGTGCTATACCAACATCAGCAGCCGATATGAACTCAGGCATCTCTTCATGTTTAACGAATCCAACAAATACGAATTTGTCTGCTACCCCCCTCTCTTCCGCATCCCCCCTCAACTTCTCTAACTGCTTTCCCACAAGCAAAAACTTCACCCCCTCTTTCAACCTTTCCGCAATGTCTAAAAGCATGTCCGCACCGTGCCACTCGCTCATCTCTCCTACATAAACCACAATTTTCTTATCCTCCAGCCCATATTTCTCCCTCACTTCCCCCGCATTCACAGGCTTGAATTCCGCATCAACACCCGCATGCGTCAGCACAACCTTATCATGAAACTCTTTTGGAATTATATCTTTTGTGTATGCTAATATCTTATCCGCAAGTTTCAATTGAAGCCTGCTGAAGTCCGTATCAATTACCTCAACAACCGCTTTAACACCAAGAATTTTAGCGGGCAGAACGCCTATGCACTTCGCAGAATTCCTCTCCACTACTAAATCAAAATCACGCCTGCATAAAATCAGAGAAACATAAAAAGTGAGAATCATGCGGTAAAATATAAAATAGAGTTTCTCAAAAAATTTGGATGACTTTTTCTTCTCGCCACTCCCGCTTCTTCCCGCGCCTCCTATGGGTAAAACCAATCCCCGATAGATTCTCCTTGTCGCTATTCGCTCTGAAATTTGTTCATATTTGCGCTGACCTCGCATCCTTCTTGAAATTATGAAAACTTCACAGCCTCTCCTCGCTAAGCTCTCCGCTACTTTCAAGACATGCGTTGAGCCTCCCAGGAACTCGCCCGTGTGCGGCACCGGAACATCAGGTGCAATGTAAAGGACTTTTCTCACGTGCACTCCCTTAAATTAACTTCACATTCCTCTTTTGTTTTACCCTCTCATATAACTTCCTATCCAGAGTTAGAAGGGGCACCTTCTCCCTCTCTGAAGCAGCTATAAAGAGAGCATCATATATTGTGATTTCATCTTCTATTGCAATTTCAAAAGCATCTTTCAGCAACTCCTGCGAAACAATAACCTCACATACCCCCATAATAAAATCTATACTCTTATTCAATGCTTTTAATGCAATTTCCTTTTGTTCGTCAAAAAACACCACTCTCTTCCAAGCAACATTTGCTATTTCTTCAATCGCAATACCAACAGTTATCAACTTATAATCCCTCAACGCCTTTTCTGCCCTCTCAGAAGCTTCTTCTTTAAAAAATATCGCCGCTATTACACTTGAATCAAGAATTACACTATCTCGCATCCCTGTCTTCTCTTATTAATTCCGCTGAACTCACACTAATCTTCGTGTCTTCTCTTATCTCCTTTGCCTCAGCCAGTAGTTTCTCTCTGTTTTTATTCCTCACTAACTCCTCCACTGCCCTCCTTATCTCCTCCTGCCAGTTTATTTCCTTCATCTCCTCCATCATCTTACGTAACTCTTGTGGTATCCTTATACTATATACAGTAGTAGGCATACTGTATTGTTTACTTTAATAGTATAAAAATGTTATCTGCCAGAAACAATTTCAACGCTTTTCACTGCATTCTGTAGCTATTCATCAGATAAGAAAATTGAAGCATCTAAAACTATCATCTCAAATCACGCCATTTCCTGACCTCTTTTGCACCGTTCCACTTTTTTGACTTCTCTCTTAATCTGTCTTGGGTTAAGATCGCCTTTTCTATCCTGCTTCTGTCCCTGAGCCTCGCCTCCACAATCATCAATCCCCCCTCTCTTATCCTATCCATCCCTTCAACATTCATTCCAGCCATCACCTTTCATATAGGGGATTGATTGTGAAAGTATAAAACCTCCCATCCTTCGCAGGCATCTCTCCCCTCTTACAAGTGAGCCTCATCCTCAATATTTCTCATATTTGCGCTGACCTCGCATCCTTCTTGAAATTATGAAAACTTCACAGCCTCTCCTCGCCAAACTTTCCGCCATCTTCAAGACATGCGTTAAACCTCCCAAGAACTCGCCAGTGTGCGGCACCGGAACATCAGGTGCAATATAAAGGATTTTCATTTCATCAACTTTTATCCTCTTCTCCATCTAAAGAAGCTTCTGCAACCTATATCATTTCGACCTCCCCTGAATCGAAAATTATCCTATCTTTAGTCAGAATCCCCGCCTTATAAAATCTTGCAGTAGCAACAATGATTCTATCATGTATCTCCGGAATTTTTGTACGCATAACTTCTTCTAAAATTTCTGGAGTAAAACTGATTATCTCAAATTCAGGTTCATTCTTTATCAATTGATACATATTTTGAAAATCAAATTCAACTTTGCCTTTCTCAGCAATGGCTAACGCCTCCGCAAGAACAATCGTGGGCACAAGTAAACGACCCCCCTCATTTCGAATCCCTTCTATCTTCTCCTTAAGTTCTCTTTTTAAACGCTTGCTTCCTATGAAATACCAGATGAGAACGTGTGTATCCATTACATAAACCATTATATATCCTCCAATTCCCTGAACAAATCTTTCTTAGCGTCTTCTATCATCTCATCGGTAATATCTCCCCCGCAGACGCTACCAAAGAGTGAAGGTTTCTGTTTCGGTTTTTCCTCTAAGCGCAAATGCATTAAATCCCTTTTTATGTATTCAAGTTCACGCTCTAAAACCCCTATCCTCTTCAGGACTTCTTTAACCTCCATCTTTACCCACCTCCTTATTTATCAATTATTATCTTATTAAAAAAAATTTAGGAGTTTCTCAAGGAAATAATTTTTTTCTCCTCCATTGCTTGACGGTTTACCGGGAATAGGTAAAATCAATCCTCGATAGATAATCTCGTAAAAATATCCTCGCAAATTTTCTCATCTCTCTTCTGCTCTCTTGAGACTCTTCCTGAGATGATAAGCACATTGTTCCCTCTCTCCGCCAAACTTTCCGCCACTTTCAAGACATGCGTTAAGCCACTCTCGCTCATCATGGCACATAACTTCACACATCCTTCTTAAATTTTACCAGCTCTCTCACCGCCATTTCAATAATTTCCTTGGTTACAAACAGATTACTGACCTCGTAGAGGGCTCTTAGTGCATTCTCCGCCTCTTTTAAGTCCATCAAGCATTCCCGGTAGGCTCTGGCGATAATACCGACTGAACCATGAACTTCGAGTCCGAACTTCTTGCCCATCTCCCTCGCATCTAAATCGTCCGTGAGAAATAGATTCACTCCGGGGCTCTTGCACAAGCATAATGCTTGTAACTCCCCTTCTTCAAGTTTGAGACTGCTTCAGCCATGTAATCCCCACTCGATATCCTCTAATACCGCCTCCTTCTGTCTCTCAGCAGGTATAACAAGGTCAAAGCCCACCATCTTTATAGCCTCCTCTCTTTCGATTTCACCCTTGAGGTATTGCCCAATTATCGCTTCCCTCTTCATCTTTGCAATACCTATCTCAAGAGCCTTAGCCAAAATCTCTGTCGTTTTCTCACTTCTAATCCTCGCCAGTAACTCTAAATCTTCTATCAGTTGCATATTTTTACCTCCTTACAATTTATTCCCCTTGAACATAAGATAATAATTCGCCCTTTTAAAGTCTTCCACCGTCCCTACATCTATCTGCTCCCCCTCAATCGTTCACTTATACGGCGTATAGAACCAGTCCTGGGGTTTATCTCTCGTCATCCGCTCTTCAATATCCTCCGGAAATTTCAGCAAAACTCAACCATCTACACAAGGAAAAATAAGACAAAACGATAGAAAAGGAAATGTTATTGATTATAAACTTCATAATAAACTTTCTCCATCATCTCCACTACTTCATCCCAGGAATGAACCTTCGGCGCATCTTTCGGACTTTTCAACGCCTCCTTCACCGCTTCCGCAAGATTCCCCGCATCGTAACCGCTGAAAATATACCCGTGACCTTTCACCCTGCTCCTCAAAGCCCTGCTCTCCGAAACAACAACCGTTTTGCCACGCGCCCACGCCTCCGAAAGAACGATTGAGAAAGCCTCCGTAAATTCTCCAATGCTTGGTATCACAACCACATCCGCAGCATCATAGGCTGCAATCTTCTCATCCTCGCTCACAAATCCCAAGAAAAGAACACTGTCTTGAACGCCTTTCTTCACCACAAGCCTCTTCAATTCTTCAACATAACCCGCATCTTGCCCCAAAAATACCGCAAATGCATTCCGATACGCCCCTAATATCTCAGGCATCGCCTCCACTAATAACTGCGGACCCTTTAAAGGATGAATCCTATTCACAAACAGAATTATCTTCTTCACAACTAACCCATACTTCCTTCTAAAATCTATCTCGGGCTCCAAATTGAAGTAATATTTCGGTATTCCGTCAGGAATTACAACAACATTACGCTTTATTTTCCTCACCAACTCAAAATCTATATCATTCTTCACCTGAACGAAATCGGAAATCGCAGTGGAAATGAGGGACATGAGCTCTATAAACGCCATAAAAGGTCTCAAAACCCTCCTTGGATGCCTTAAAAGTGCGAGTGGCGTGAATACCGTCGCAACAACAGGCTTTTTTGATATCTTTGCAGCGATTGTGAATAAGAAGGTGAATATATCATCCGTTGAAATCACATGAACAATGTCAAATTGCGAGAGTTCCGGAATTTTCAGGGGAATCTCAACTCTGAATGCAACAAATGCAGACTTTATTCGCTCAACTTCAAATCCCTCCCCCTTTTTTATATGATTTATTCGCTCACCGCTCGGCGTTCTGTCCGTTGTGAAAACCTTAACGAAATGACCTCGCTCCGCTAAACCCCTCGCCAACTCGTAAACTGTCCGCTCCCTCCCGCCTCGCACACCAAAATAAGGTGCGACGATTGCAATCTTCATTATTCTACTCGCTATTATGCAACTACTGCCACTGCTTCAAACCTTTTGAACCTGCTTCTCAAATATTTCACCGTAAGACCCAGCGATTTCACAATGAAACCCCGCTCAAACAGCTCTTTATCGCTCACAACCCTCTGCTTTTGTATCTCCCCCCTCTTCTTCATAAGATTCCCCATATTTTTCAGAACCCATACCAGTGCCTTAACATCGCTCAAAGCGAGGGAAGGATTCCTGAACAGTAAGAAAAAGATGGATGCGAATTCAAAAAGTATTCTCAGGGGCAAATATAAAATCAGATTCCTGAATTCATAGCACTTTATCATTGAAGCGATTGTGTTTTTCTGTCTGTGGAAGAGCAATTTACCATCTTTAAATGTGCCACTTCCCTTGTGAAGCACGACGGAGCGAGGCGAGAAATAGACCTCATAGCCCAAAAGACGAGCACGCCAGCACAAATCCGTCTCTTCAAAATAGAAAAAGTAGTCCTCGTCAAAGCCGTTAAGGCGTTCAAATAAATCTCTTCTTACAAACGAAGCCGCTAATTTACCACCAAAAATGGGAATCGGCTCTTTTGGTTCTTCCATAAAAAACCAGTTCTCTATTGGTAATCCTATCGTGCTGATGCAATGTCCTATGCTTTCAGGGATGTTCCTGTCTTTAAGAGATCTAAGGTTTGATTGCACTATACCAATATTCTGTTTTTCAAAAAGTTTTGCTGGTTCATCAAGCCAGTCCTGATCTACTATCGTATCATTATCAATAAAGGCTATAATATCTCCGTCACAAAGATTCTCTTTGACGATAACATTTCTTCCTATCCCTCCAAGATTTTCCTGATTCCTATAAAATCTGAAATTTTTAAATTTCGATTGCGCATATTCATAACTCCCATCTGTGGATGCGTTATCCACAAAAATAACCTCAAAGTCTTCGTATCTCGTATTCGCCACGGATTTCAAGCATTTATCAAATAAATCACCAAGCTTCTCCTTTCCATTCCAGTTTATTATCACGATTGAAAACCCGATTTTATTATTCTTACTCATTGACTATATTACTCCACCAGCCCCTTTCTTCTCAACTCTTCATGTGCCCTCTCAAACATATCCTCAGCCTCAACGCTTTCTCCCCATGCTACAAGTTCCCTCATTCCATCTTCAAGTAGAATCTTTGGCTTAAATCCGAGTTTGTTCCTTATCTTTGTTATATCTGCAAAACAATGCCTTATGTCCCCGGCTCGATACCTGTTCGTGATTTCTGGCTTTTGTTCCCCTTTATACATGCGCAGTAATAATTCAGCTATCCCTAAAATAGACACTGACTTTCCTGTTCCCACATTCAACGCTTCATAATTCGCATTCGCGCTATCCATTGCCCGCAAGTTCGCCTGAACGATGTCATGGACACTCACAAAGTCCCTCGTCTGTAACCCATCCTCAAATATTAACGGCGGCTTCCCATTCTTTATCCTCGCTGAGAATATCGCACAGACGCCCGTGTAAGGGTTGTTTAACGATTGTCGTGGTCCATAGACGTTAAAATACCGAAGTGCAACAGTAGGAATTCCATAAGCTCTCCCTACCGTGAGACACATCTCCTCCTGGTCTCGCTTCGTTATTGCGTAAATCGAAGTTGGATGCAGTGCTTTATCTTCACTTGTCGCGACAGGTTTAACAACTTTACCGCATACCGGGCACCTCAGTTCCCATTCCCTCCTCTTCAATTGCTCCTCTGTCCTCAGTTCTGGATAAACAACACCGCAGTCCTCGCATTCATAAGCGCCTTCACCGTATATGCTCATTGATGACGCAACAATTAATTTCTTCACATCATTCTCCTCGTTCACCAGAATGTCAAGCATTCTCGCTGTCGCCGTCGTGTTCACCTCAACATATCTCTCTATCTCATACATGCTCTGTCCAACTCCTACCGCTGCCGCTTCGTGGAAGATGACTTCAACGCCTTCTATTGCCTTCTTTAAAACTCCCCTGTCTCTGATGTCGCCGAAGACATATTCAGCCTCTTCGTTCAGGTAGTTCGGCTTCTTTGGATGCACTTGCGGCTCTAAATTGTCCAGAACCACTACTTCATGCTTCTTCACTAACACATCCACCAAATGCGAGCCGATAAAGCCCGCACCTCCTGTGACGAGTACTCTCAATTTTTCTCACCCCTTCTGTATTCTGTATAGTCTAATAAGAGCAAGAGCATAATATATACTTATCATTCTTTCACCGAATTAACCAGTTTAAACCATTTCTTTGCTATTTCTACCCATCTAAGCTCATCAGGCGCCTTGAACTCACCCCGTTGTTCATTGAATACATACCTCAAAGCCTTTGTTATATCCTCTACACTTCCAGGGTGAACAAGAACCGTTCCTTCGTATTTCCCCAGACTCTCTTTCAGCCCACCGACCTCAGATGCAATTATCGGCATTCCAAAAGCCATTCCTATATGCGCCACCCCACTTTGAGATGCACGTGTGTAAGGAATTACTAACACATCCGAAGCCGAGAAATACAAAGACACTTCATCATCACTCACATATCTATCAACCACCTCGATTTTATTACTGAACTTTGATTCTTTCACAAGCTCCTTCACTTCTCTATCCCCCCACGTCTCACCCACAATAAGAAGCCTTGACTTTTCGATAAAATCTTCAGGCAAGTTTTCAAATGCTTTTATTAGATATTTAACCCCTTTATAAGGTCTTAATAGACCAAAAAACAGGATTACAAAATCCTCTTCTATTCCAGCGGTAGTTTTAGCTTCTTTTCGCTCTATCTTTTTATAATGGTCGTAAATGCCATGTGGAATGACCTCTATCTTACCCTTTTCTATCCCATAATTTTTACTTATGAGTGCACTATCAGCATTCGAGTGCACTACATAACGTGTGGCGAGTCTCATTATTAATTTACCTATTACCTTTGAATAAATCCGTATTGGTAAAACCGAACCTTCAAGCGGGTCTACAACCTCGTGGAATTCTATTATTATTGGTGGTCTTCTTCTAAGTCCAAAATTTAAGACCTCGAGCGCTAAATACATGTGTGCAACGCTCGAAGTCCACCATTGAAATACTATTACATCTGCTTTTTGGGCTATTCTAAAGGCTCTTAGCCATGTGATAGGGTTATACCAGTCAAGCATCTCATAAACTTTCACTCGCTCATTGAATTTCTGTCTCGTGAGTTCTTTACCAACTCTCCGCCAGCCAGGGAACAATCTCTTGGGTAACATCCTTCTAAACAGTATCGCTTTAACCTCCACCAACTCAGAAAGAGCATTTGAAAGTCTTATTGTATAATAGCTAATGCCCGAGAGAAATTTTTTTGATGGTCCAATAATCACAACCTTTGTTTTATGCATTCGCTTTCATCCACTTTTTTATTGTAACTCTGCGTCTTAAATCGCTACTCCTCATCTTTTTGTTCAAACTTTTTCCAAAAGTTTGTAAATAAGCTCTTTACAAATCTATACTCCTTGTTCGTCGAATACCCCATCTCGCTTCTTGAACCCGCCAGCGCTTTCAGCACATCCGCTTTAAAACTTAAATTTGAGCCGAAGGTGTTTGAAAAACTCATTTTCATTCTTTTTGTATATCCTCAAGGTCATAGCAAAGGTATCCCTCCTCCTTTAATTTTTCTTTCCCCTCTAATCTCTTTGCAATCAGCCCAAAATGCTCCTGCCGCTCTCTTTTATTCCAATCAACAAATTTGGATTTCTCTTCCAATTCCTTCAAGTGTTTAAATAGTTCATCCTCATGCTTCCGTATCGCATACATCGGGTGCGATTTTTTAGAGATGTTCCAGTGGATAATATTCATTTTTCGTTAGCCAACTCCAAGGTATGGTCATAAAGTTCTCTGCGTATCCTAATTCCCTTTTCTATTAGCTCGTCCAACAAAGGCTTCAATTCCTTTATAATTTCTTTCTCTTTTGCATCTAACAGAACACCTATCGTTCCAATAACGTTTAATCCTCTAAGTTTTGCTATTTTTCTTGCTTTTAAGCCATCAATTAACAACATCTTTTCTCAATATATCCAGCTTCCTAATTTTTGCAAGTGCGATTAAAGGAGAGGAATTAGATACTATTTTCATTTAATCCCTTTTATTCCCTTCAAAAATTTTATCTCCCCATTTAGTTCCTCTTTTGAATACCTTACCACCTCTATTCCATGCTCTGATAACGCTTCCATAAATTCTTCTTTATTTTTCCCCGCCAATTCCGCCGCCTTTCCCAAAGATAAGGCGTTCATTTCGTACAGTTTCATCGCCGTGAAAAGTTTCATCTCTTCCACAAATTTACCTTTTTCTATTCCTATTAACAACTCCCTCGGAACTTTTATTTCCAGCGTCTCAAACTCCATCTTATCATCACCTCTTAACAATATGAATATATGGATATTTATAATTTATATCTTTCCTTTTCCTCTTCTTAAAATAGATCGGAAACATAGGCATCCCCCTTCAAGCACGTAAACAGGATAATCGGGATACCCCTTCGCTCTTTTGAATGCTTCTACAAATCTCCTGAAAACTTTTAGTTTTCGGGTAAGCAAGCTCAAAAATCTGTTTCTGTCGCTTCCGCGAAGCATCTTCCCCCAAGGGCTTTACGACCCGAAGGGGAGTATAAAGGGCTTCTGCAAACATCCTGTGCGATTCATGCATGTTTGGGGAGTGTATGAAAAGGACTTTAGCCATTTTTACCTCCAAACTTTTTCCTTTTCTACTGTCTCGAAAAATCATATCGCTACCTCAATGGATACTGCCTTAGTAGAAGGCTCAGGAATAGCTACTCCTTCTTCTTTTACTCCTTCAATGTGGAATTCCATCGCCTCTTTCATTCTCTGTATTGTTTCATCTACTGTGGAACCAGTAGCGATGCAACCTGGTAGGTCAGGGCAGTAAGCTGAGTAATTGCCTTCCGCTTTCTCAATAATAATGGTATATTTAGGCATCTTCCTTCTCCTGCTTTAATCCTGCTTGCTTTAAAATGCTATTTAACGTCCCTTTCCCGATATCGTCATTTAAGTGCCCTGAAATCGTAACCAACCCCTTCTTAGAGGAATGTTTGTATTGTCTATGACTTCCTTTAGCCCTCACTAAATACCACCCATCCTTTTCTATCATCTTTATCACTTCTCTTATTTTCATTATGACGTTCCATATATAAAGTCTCATCTGTTAAAACATATCATAAACTTGTCAAAAATGTCTTCCTGCCCCAATATATTGAAGCCTATCCCTAATCGATGTGAGAAACCGATTTTGGCTGTGAATATCGAAAACTACCCATTCTTCACCCCTCCTTAGTTCTACTGGAACAATTGGTAAATACCTCCCCATATAATTTATATATGGAAATCTCATAGGAGTGGCACAACCTCCTCCTCTGTTGGAATGTAAAATATTGCAATCTTTTCCTTCGGATATTCCCTCCTCGCCTCTTCATAAGCCTTAACTCTATCATCACCAATAGCCACTATCTTCCCTTTGACCATCGCTATGCATTTGCCAGAATATCTAACTATCTCTTCACTATGTTTTAACCCTAACTCCGCATCACTTTAGGGAATACATCAAACCCCAGCTGTTTATCGAGTTCAGCCACTTTCTTCGGGATCTCTGAAATTACCTCCCGCGCACCATCCGATACGATATAAACCTTTGAGA
>Ga0190306_1000321_pt1 | contig 17443 bp, 20 predicted proteins | sample 48700734_MG_FD_161657 | JGI IMG/M metagenome (GOLD analysis project Ga0190306, IMG submission 161657) | Hydrothermal vent sediment bacterial communities from Southern Trench, Guaymas Basin, Mexico - 4870-07-3-4_MG | ecosystem: Environmental > Aquatic > Marine > Hydrothermal vents > Sediment ... | reverse complement strand
TAAATATAACTGCGCTATCAAGGTCAGGCAAAGCACCTAAAGAAACAGTGGCACTACCTGTTGAATAGTCAATTGTGCCGCTGCCATAAGCAGGCACTGCACCAGCTATTGTGCCATCCCCTTGATCGGTTAACACATACCAATTACCTTGTGCTTTATATTTTATCACTACACTTCCTGCCGCTGGATACGGCAAAAGAGTAACTGCCAAAACGCTTGTCCTGGTTTCGGCCGTAATAGAATATGCCATTGTGCAACGCTTTATGCGTGGCCGTGCCGCAGGGATAGCAATTACTTTAACGTGCAATGAACCATCATGAGATAGGGTTATTATCCCTGTTTCATAGTCAACAGTGCCATCATAATAGCCCGGTATATTGCCTCCACCATCATCATTATAACCGTTTACTTTCACACTCCCAGGCAACAACCCTATTCCACAATAAACTGTGATAACCCCATCAACACTGTCAAAATCATCATCAACCAGCGTGTATTCTGTATTGTCTGCATTTGTGGCTTGATAACTGCCATAACTGCCTGTTGCATCTCTATTTGAAAGGGCATCACTACTTTGAGCGCATGGCACAAGATTGTGGAATATATCATCAACTTTCACACTATCATCACCCTTATTTGCAGGGGTAACAAGCTTTTTGATGCTATAATAGTGCATTGCATCCTGCACGATTGTCATGTAGAAATATGTATCTATAACAGTTCCCCCACCTTGCGTATAATGAAACCCATCGTGTTCATATTGCGTTTGTGCCCAGAGTGTCAAACACAATTCTCTCTTTTTGCTGTCTTCTTTCTGCACTTCAACCTTTTTTATCTTTATAAATTCGCCATCTTCGCCATCTGATTCTTCTAGATATAAAACAGAGTTAACAGAAGGTATCTCATCTTCTATATCTTGCTGCACAAGTAATGCCTGAGAGCCTTGCACATGTTTCCCCATCAGTATGTATGAAGTCAATCTATATCCTTGCACAACATACTCTTGAATACGGTCCACTGCATCTTTTCTGACATCAGTAGAGCTTTTTGTTGTGCACATACAGCACTTGACTTTTTCGTCCTCAGCGGACTTAGTGATAATCACATGCCCACCATAAAAAGGATTAGTTGTATTGGTTAGCACTGCGGGAAAGGCCTTTCTTAATTGCACACGGCCATAAGTCCTGTCAAGTCTTGATATATCAGGAAAAAGATTGTTTATCTCTCCATCTACAACCTCATTCCCTGTCATCCTCCCGCCGCCCTCATCACTGTCATCAAGCCGCTGTGATTTCATCAATTTTATATCGTTGTAGGTTATGGCCATCTTAGACCTCCATCAGTCTAATTGTCACATTGTTGAAATATTGCAGGTTAGGTAAAATAGGGTCTGCACTAAAGGGCCCCTGTTTGTATCTAAATCTTACATTGAAGCTTGTATTATCCGCAAAAGTTAACGTCATATTTTCTCCTGCATCCGCAAGTTGTTGCAGTTTATCAAGTATATTTTTATCAACCCATGCATAATCAACTCCCCCTTTTAGGGTTATCGGTCTCCCTTTTGTCTGTGTGGCTGTTTGAATAACAAGATTGCCATTCAGAGTCACTTGCACATTTTCTTTTGTTTGTGTCCATTCATATTTATCAATCCATTCTAAGTCATCAGGCAAATTGACTGTTACTGTGCTATTTTCAAGTTTCATTTACGCATATCCCAATGCTTTTAATTTTTCTATTTCTGCAAGTAATCTATCAACAACACTTTTTTCTGCTTTAACAGAAAAAGTCCTATCCCCAAGCAAAATATTTAAATCCACCATAGACTTTGGGGTTTCACTTTCTGTTTTTTCTTTTGTGGGGGCTATGTAAGTGTATGGACCAGGCACTTTTTCCTCTGTTTCTACACCTTCGAGTGCTCTTGCTATCTCATCTTTATGCAATTCTCTTTGTTTTTCCCACCACTTAACAAATTGCCTATAAAAACCATCAATACCCATAAAAGGTTGATGCCAACCGCCAAGAGTCCGCCAGGCCGCATCCATAGCTGTTTTAAGCTTACTATATACCTTTCTCGCTTCTGATAACTTATCTCCAAGTAAATTGACAGGCCATGAAAATTTAGCTTCTCTTTCACCCGGCCCCATAAACCCCATACCTAATGTATACGGTACGACAACACCACCTTCGCTAAAATGCTGAATTATTTTAGGTAAACGCAAATTATTGATTGCATAAAGTAAAGATAAATACTCTTTTGTTGCCTCTTTCTTGACTACAAACTCTCCAGGCTCAAGTAAGGCAGGCACAATATCCCCACCACCATAGCCTGCTATCTTACCACCTGAAGCATGTTTTTCAGCTCCTGGTGCCTCTTCTTGCACATACTTAACATGAATGTATTTTGTAATAGGGATAGCTAGCTTATCTAGTTCTGTCTTTATTTCGTTATAATTATTTACATTAAGTGTAATATCCTTTTTCTCGGGTTTTGTAAGCTCACTCATTAATTTCTGTATAGTTTTTATCTTTTCCTCATAATCAGTTTTCATATCTTGAGCATGTTTCTTTTCTTCTTTTAAAATTTTTGTTATCACGCCACTTGCTTGTTGTATTCCTGAGACAGCTGTTTCAGTTGCATCCTTTAAATTAATAACCACTTCTTTGTGTCCATCTTCCGTCGTCTTATAGACAGTCGTTGATAGATCTGCGTATTGACGTTTTGCCTTTTCTGCATATTCCTTAGCCAATTCAAAATTACCCTCATGCAGTGCCTGTTCTGCTTTTGCAAGATTTTCTTCTGCTTCTCTTCTTCTATCATACCAGGCTTCTTCCTCAGACATAGTTTTACGTCTGAGGGAACGGATTAATTCTTCAGTGCTTTGATTTTCACGCCTGATTAACTCCTGATACATAATTACTTTGTTTTTCCATTCCTCTGCCGCCTTACTTGCGTCCTTGTATGCCTTCTGAAGTTCCTTTCCTAAGGCCTGGGCATCAGCTATCGAAAGCAAATAGACAGGGTGTAAGGCTTGCATTGAACGACTCACTCCTAAAACACTTGTATGACCAACGTCCCTAACTTGATGCAAGGCCTTTACAATATTCTTTAAAGTTGCCTGATACTTTTCTGCATTTTTTTGTGCTTCTTTGGCTTTTTCTGTCTGAAATGGTAAAGGAATGCCTAATATTTTTTTTGCCTGTGTGGCCTCCATCTCAGCCGCATTAGCCTTGTATGTGTAGTATTTCATAGCCTCTATGAGCTCTCTTTTATATGCTTTTCGTTGTTCTTCCGTCAGATTTAATATTTCTTTTTGAGATAATATTTGCACATTTGCTGCTTCTTTGTAATTCTTTGCCTGTGCTTTATAGTGATTGGCCAAACTCTGATTTTCTTTCATGACATCATTTAAACTTTTCATTTCATTAGCCAGCTTTAATACATTATGAACTGCCAGCGCCGTCGTAACTCCGAACACACCCAACATAGCTGCTTTAGCTAATGTTAATTTAGTCGTGAATAAAGTAGTTAAGGGTATAGTTGTATGTAATTGAACAATAAGAGACCCTAGCCCTGTCACTATAGACCCAAGACCTGCTTTCCACAAAGCAAAGGCTGCTCCAGCCCCTATCAATGTTTTTATGTATGCCCTTGTGGGACCATCCACTTGTTCAACCGCCTGTATAAACTTGTTTATCTGTGTTACAACTGGCAAAAGTGCATTGGCTATAAATTCACCAATTGAAATCCCAAGCCTCTCTATCTGATTCTGAAACATTTTTAGCTTATTTTCTGGTGTGTCTTTCATTTTATTATAAGCCTCTGGCATTGCCCCTGCTCTGTTTTGAAACACACCAACAGTATCAGTCAAAGTTTTAAAATTCCCTGCAAGGGCCAAAACAGCCGTTCTTGCTCCCACATCTGGGATAAGTTTTCGCATCAGTTCTGGCTGGTCAGCATATTTAGCCAGCTCTTTAATGGTTGGAATAAGCCCTTTCCATGTAATCCCAAGCTCATCCATCACTTTTTTCGCTTCGACCCCTGGAGAAGCTAAAGCCGTTAGAGCCCCACGCAAATATTCTATCGCCTCTGGGGTTTTGATACCTGCCTTAGTCAAAGTAGCAATAGCAGCCGAGAGGTCTGAAAAGTTTACATTCGCACTTTTGGCAACAGGCAAAACCTTTCCGATGTATTGGGCAAGTTCAGGAAAAGTAGTAACACCCTGTTTTACTGTCATAAAAAGCGTGTCATAAACATCACCTAGCTGGTCAATACTCATTCCATAAGCATTGATAACACTAACGCCCACCTTAGCCGCTGTTTTGGTATCTGTAAGACCCGCAATTGCCGCTTTTGCTGATAGTTTTAAGACCTCCACGCTATCTTTTAGTTTTACCCCAGCACTAATTATGTCATACTCTGCACTTGCCAATTGGCTGGCGCTTTGAGGTATTTGTGTTGTCAAATCAAGGATAGACCTCCGCAAATTATTGAGATTTTCTTGTGAAGTATTGAGCAGTGTATTTACCTCGGCCATCCTTGTTTCAAATGCACTATAAACACCAAAGAGTTTCACTAAAGAATAACTAGCTGCCGCAAGGCCGAGCAAGTGATTTTTAATCTGGGAAAAAGTCCCTGAAAGTGTTTTTGTTGAGCCTTGTAACTCTTGCATCTTCGCCTTAAGATTTGCCTGGGCAACTGCGTAGTCTTTCGCAGTTATTTCACCTTTTTTATACGCAGCCGTCAGTCTATCAAAAGCCCTTTCCATTTCCTCGGTTTTTTTCTTAAGGGTAGCAACAGGGGTAACATCCAGGGTTTTTAGAGCTTTTTTAAGAGATATGGTTTGCTCCTGGGCCTTTTTGATGTTTTGTTGAGATTCTTTGGCAATAGTTGACAGGGTTGGCTTTGTTTGTATGGCTTTGATTACAAATTCTAAAACTTGTTTAGCGCTTGCCATTTTGTTCTCTTAGAAGTTTCATTGTTTCTTCATAGGACATTAAAAAAATAGGAAAAGGGTATTGCCAAGCCTGTGTGTGGCCTGCCAGTATCAACTGGCAGACCGCCCGGGCTAACTGTTTTGCAGCGTCTTTTCCTGTAATTTGCGAGCAGTCTCTAGAAGCTCGTCTACTGCTTTTGAAAAAAAAGGGTTCAGCTCTCTTATAGCCTCCCTTACTTTTGCCAATACATGTTCAGGCATTTGTTTGATTTCCTCTTCTGAAAGCCCTGTCGTTAGCTTTATGATGTATTCATCCAGGTCTTTGAATAGAAAGCTAATACTACTGAGTTTACTTTCTTCAGTGTTATTAAGCCTCTGCAAAATATCCTCCACCTCTGCAACCGTGAGGTCGTGCACTTCTATCTTTTTGCCACTAAATTCAAGCGTTTTTATTTTTCGTGGGAACATAGGCTATTACTCCTCATATTCAATGTAATATGGCTCATTCTTCCCTTCTGGAGTAAGCAAAGTGCCTTCAAGTGCCAAAGTGGCAAAATCATCTGCCAAAAAATCAACTTCTTTGGTTGTTTTTAACCTCGCCTCATGAACATAAACCCTGCAGGGTTTACCATTAACCTGGTTAATACCATCAAGAATTAAGGCTCCTTTAATTTCTGCATTTTGTGAACCTAGAATCTTCATTCCAGCTTCGTCATAATCATAGGAAACATTTAATGTTTCTCCGTCTGTTATGTCACCACTCTCGAGCGCCTTAAGTAGTCCAACGTTGGTATTTACCTCATAATCTGTTCCTTCCACATAAGTTGTCGTCCCTCCGCTGTCTTTCACAACCACACTAGAAAGCCCACTATGCGCAAGCTTCACATAATTGCCAATACTAGCAGTTACTTCCTCATCTGTAACATTCCCTGTGCCTGCCCCTTCCTCCACGTTTCCTCGCAATGCTGCTGCAAGATTGTTTGCATTAAAATCATCCATTTCAATGCTGATTTTTGCAGGTTTTGGGATAGCAACTCTGTCAAGGGCTTGTCCATAAGTATCTGTCTGCCTGGAAATCCTTTCTTTGATTTCTGCATCTGACTCATCTATAGCAAATTTAATAGCATTCCCAACAGGCAAATATTTCCCCTGCTTATTTCTGTCTAGATATACTTGCCCTTTTCCTAAAAATCCTGCCATTTTTTATCCCTCCATCATAATATTTATTATAGCCAGTACATTTAGGCTTCCTCCCTTACTTCTGTCTCATATACCTGCCCAAAGGCCACTATGCGCTCATCATGATACAGTAGCCTTTCCCTGGTAATACTCAGGGGCGTCATTTTAAAATCAGCGAAACGCACATCATTTAATGCCTCTTTAGTTGCTTCTAAAAATGTATAAACTTCTTGTCGAGCCTTATCCTTTCTGAAACTCTCACATGCCACAATTACTGTCCAACGCATCCGCCTTCTGAGTATTAAATTTTGTCTATCAAAATCTCCCCCCTCATACACTACTAATGCACAAGGCATAAGCCCCAGTATTTCTTTATAAGTTTGCCGTGCAAATTCTCCTTCATATCCCTTGACTGTCCTGAAATCTGCTATTGTCTTAATTTTATCTACAATCGCTTGCTCAAACTCATTCAGCATTACACCTTCCCGCCTGACATCAAGTTGTGTAAATGCCTTTTTAAAATAGCAAATACTGCTTCCTCATCCTCACTTGGCAAATATTCATCTGGCAGAAGCCTTCTAATGGGCATATATTTAGTCCCAAACTGATGAAACCGTGCATAAAACCCATCTTCATATGTGCCAATTCTAGCACTCTCTTTATCTGCTTTTGGTGTAAAGCTGTCCTGCATTATACCTGTATCACGTAAAATCTGTGCTACTGGCCCCGACCCCTTACCTTTTCTTCTTCTTTTTAAAGTGCTTGGTTTAAGTGGTTTCCAGGGCTCACCGTAAGGGTCTTCCTCTTCACGCCACTTAAGCTGCCAATTTGCTAAAAGCTCTTCCGCTATCTCACGCATCACAGGTGTTAAATCAGAAAACCCTGCCTGTAGCCTTCTTAACATTCCTTGCACACGTTCTAGGCCTTTGGGTTCAATTTCTATATACATTTAAAAATCCTTTAAGCTTCCTCTAGTGAAAATACGTTCATTAGCCGTAATCTCTGGTTTATTCTCTTGAGGCACATCCACCTCTTGAGATATACCTAAAGAAGCTATACCCTTAGCAATATCTTTCAAAAACCTCACAGCATCCTCATAATTTTGCCTTCTTTCCTCTGTCGGCGCCCTGCGTCTGCTCTCTAAAAAATACACCGTCATATCAACCGCTATCTTTTTAAGAACTTCAGGCACTACCTCCAAAGGCAATTTATATCGGGCCCCGAGATAGCTATCTATAATAGCCTCTGCCTGACTAATACAGGCATTCACCCGCTCCGTATTGATAGACCCAAGTTCTTCATCATCCGTTAAACTTATCAACTCCTCTTCACTTATCTGACTAAAAAGATCATCTTGTGTTATATAAATACCCATCCTAACCTCTTCTTAAAAATCGCTTCTAAGGTGTTCAAAACGCGTTATAAACAGGGGGTCGGAACAAAACAGGTAGAAGAATATACAATCACCCCCTCCTCTTTTTTCTGAGCCGTTTCTGTTTCTATTTTTTTATTTTTTCCTCTACATTTTTGTGTTAATTTTGCCCTAACCCCTATTCAAACCATAATTTTTTAATCAAGGTATGGCACTACTAAAAGGTCCACTGCCTTATACAGCACGTTAGTAGAACCGTTTATCTCCCGGCTATGAAGCAAGGTTTCAGCTGCATCTCTATTAGAAGGCCCCACTACCATCAGATTTGGTGTAATTCTTAAGGGCACGCCATGTTCATTTTTAATACTTTCCATTGCCTTTCTTGCTGCCTTAAAATTAGTCTCATCCAATGTTGCCTTACTGCCAAATGCCTGCATCCAAAAGCCATAGCCAGCATTACCTCTGTAATCCACGCCATAGAGAAATTCTTTTCGCAAAAAGACATTTGAATCTGTAGGTCTATCAAGGGCCACAAACTCCGGTTGCCGTCTAAACTGCATAATCAATGGTTTCACTGGCTTGGTGGTATCAAGCAGAAACCAAGCCGCTCCACTTCCAGTCTGTATGTTGCTATAAGTAGTCTTGCCAATTTTATGGCTGTCATTAAAAAAAGACTTCTTATCAAAACACTTCCTGCTAAACCCTTCTTTCAGCAAAGTAAAAACAAGTTCATCTGGATGCTGTTTGGCCGCACTAGCCAGCTGTTGAATAATTGGTTTGTAAACGCCAATGTTATCATCTTCAATATCATCTCGATCAACCGCTACAGTTGCCTCAAAAGGCTTATTTACAACTTCATAAGAAAATGCCGAAAGATTCTTAACCTGCCTTTCACCAATCCATTCTCTCAGTGTAGGCAGTGCCCCCAACCATTTGTAATCATTACTTTTTGTTGTAGATGGCACCCTGGTTGCCACCTGTTCCCAAAAAGTTTTTGTATTTTCAAGCTGCTGATTAAAAATGGTCTTAAAATTTACATAAATGCCTTGTAATGTTTGCTGATTTATAATCATCTCTTATCCTCCTACTTATAAAATTCTACCCAAACGCCTTCATCATCCACATCAAACACCTTGCCGGCCACACTCCTTGTGCCACTGCCATTTGTCTTAGCTACCGTTTCATCGTCAACTAAATAGCAATCGCTCCCTATATCAGCCCTGGTAATTTCATCATCAGAAGAAGAATTGTTATATCTAAAAATCCCCCTTCTCACATTTACAAATACATCTCCATCACTCCCGTCGCTATTATCCACATATTCCTCCGCCCGTCCAATACAAACTAATCCCGTAGCCTCCGCAGCCGGTTTGGCATATCCGCCATCAAGGACTACCATGCCCCCGGCATAAATCTTCACCCCTCCTTTAACAGGCAATTGCCTCAGAAACGTATAAAAGGGGCAAATTTGCGGTGTGTCTCTATCTGCGCTTAAACTCATCTTATCCCTCCTTTAAGGCATATTTTTTTATATCATCAACACTTATTTCCATCTGCTTGGCAATCATAATGGTTGCATCATCAAGGCCATCTGCATTTTGCTTAACTGGTTTAGCTATGCCATCACCAACAGGCACTATTTGAGGTGCCTTCTGGACATATACCTTAAACCCTTCAATGTCCTTTCTGGCATAGTCTAAGGCCCACTCTTTCTGGGCAGGTGTAATCTTGCCCTTTTTTAAAGCCATCTCTACTATCTCTTCAGTTTCTTTTGCCAAAAGTTTTTCTTTTAACTCCTTGACTTCTTTTGCCAAATCATTACTTGTCTTCATGCCCTGCTTAAATGCCAAAATGGATGCTTTCACCTCAGAAATACCAGCATCTTCTTTTAACTCAAGCAGCTCCAGGATCTCTTTAGGAATAGCGTCTTTCTTTTGTTTATAGGCCTTAATAGCCTTTAATGCCTCGTCTTCTGACGATACCCCCAGGATTTCCAAAATTTTTTTCATAGCTTCCTCCTCTTTTTGTTTATTTATTAAAGGCTTTGCATTCATGGTGGCAGGAAGATTGGTTAAGGCCACCGTCTGGATATAAATCGCCCGTCCACTCTCCTCATCAACATAGACTACAGGTGAAAAATAGCGATATTCTTTGTTAGCAATATATTGTTTTGCCCTTTCTGTCCATTCAACTTTTGCATGAACGCCATCTTCCCCTACATATAAATCCTTAATCCAGCCCGCCGCAGGTGCTTGTACATCCTTTAATGTTTGATGCTCATAATCAATCACAATATCATTCCCAATCTCTCTAAAAATAGACAAAACCAAAGCCGCTGCTTTCTCATCAACTACATATTTACCCTTAGTTGTTTCCACCTCTCCAAAGGGCAAAAGCAAAATATCTGTTGGCACATCGTTTTCTGCTTTAAAGGCAAGGGCCTTTGCAGTCTGCTTCTTTGCATCAACTAGCTCTAAGAGCCTGCCTGCCGCTTCAAAAATATCCCTCTCTCCTTGTTGCGCAGCTCTTTGCCTAATAGCAATTAGCCCACTTCTATATACATTCCCGTTTTTCCCAAATGGATACTTCCAAGCCTCTTTAGTTTCAGGATTGGCATCTGTGTCATGACCTAAAAACCACTTTTTATAAACATCATATTTAGGTGGGTCTCCCAGTAAGGCATTGCCATCATCAGCAGAAAAGCTCCAGGCATCTTTTTTATTTACCTTCCCTTGTCTAATAAGGCTTAAAGCATGCCGATAGCCGGCCTGATTTAAAACAATAGGCATATTGCCCCCCTTCTATTTTTAAAAACTATAAATGTTAGCTTAGCAGCGTGTGTAAAATCTGCTAAAAAGAATTGGCGGTTGACAGCCTTACTAAAAATCATTAATATAGAAATATGCAGGAGAGTTTTTGGGAACATAACCCTAGCAAAAAAGAGATTGAAAAGCTTTTTGGTGAGTTAAAAAAAGAAGAAATTGAAAAACGCTTAGGTCCTCCCCCTCATTATGCCCACATTGTTGATTTATATTATCTACGTGGGCAAGACGAGAAAGCAAAAGAGTATCTAAAAAAAATGGGTTTAACTTGGGATCGGTATATTGCTAATGCCCACTTTGACGTTTTTTTAGAAGAAAATTGATAAAAGGTTCCCATTTCTTTTTGAATTCTTCTTCAGATACCTCCCAGCGTGTAGCATCATACATCATATCTCTCAATTTCATTTTAGAATCTAACGAATCAATATTTAACTTTTCACTCATATAACTCTCTACATCAGAAGATTTTATTAAAGTGCCTCTTTTTGACAATTTTAAAAGAGGCCTGGCATCTAACTTAAGACGCTTAAAAAGCCAGCGGTTTTTTTTAACCAACCAGTCATATCCATAGCCTTCATTTAAGGTTTTTGTTGCGAATCTAGGAGTATAACCAAAAGCCTGTAAAAGTTCCCCATAAGTTAGCCTTGCCCGCCATTGATGGAAGGTTTCCATAATAAGTGTGTCTTTTTCAGGTAATAAAAACTTGTCTCTTATGCTTTGGCAGCTATGCAATATCTCATGCCATAATGACTCAAGTGAATATTCTTCGTTAAAAGTAAGGGGAGCACCCTTTCTCATTTTCTTTAAAGCATTCTTTAAATCCTTATTGGGGCAAAAATTATTATAATCATAGAAAGTTATATTGCTGATTCTTATTTCATTATCTCGTGTGCAAGCCATAAAATAGCGTTTGCTCCTCACTGTTTTTATTTCCCGGATATTAAGATTAAGTCTCTCATTTAGGAAATCCTTTAATTCAGAAATCGCCTGGGGAATTTTTTGTGGTGGTTTAAAAATTTCAGGATTTATTTTAAAAAGGTCTTTATATTTTTTTCTATATTTCTCTATATCTAACTCAAAAATTACCTTCCCCGGATTATACTCAAATCCCTGATCTGGTTTAACCTTTACTCCCTTTCCCTCGCTTATTTGAAGCCCTCTGCTCTGAACCTGCCTTTTAGAAAGGCTCACCACCCTACAGCGGCAGTTAAATCCATTTGGTGGATACCAGGTTTCCCAAATCGGGTCATCCGCCCTAAATACCTTGCCATCCATTGCCGCATGACTTGGTCTTGTGCGGCTGTCATTGACCGCATCATACATCCAATATGGTCTTATATCTGCCATTTCTTTTTGCTGTTTATACCTACCTGCTTGATATGCTGTTTGCACATTTGTCCTAAAAATTGTCTCCAGCCTCCAGGGCCTTTTAAACTTAGGGTCATACCAGCCCCGTCTTTTCATTATCTCTTCAAAATCTTTTTTAAAATTTGCCAGCGTTGTCCCTTTGGCAATGGCCTTTTGTATTTGTTCATAAATATCAGCCAACACATCAAGCCTCATCACACCAGCCACAGTAAAGGCCTTTGCGTGCATCTCTTGCCAAATCTCATCCCATCTTTCAGAGAGAACAAGTCCTTTTTGCTCAAAAAACTTAATTGCTTCTTCCGGAGGCAAGGGTTCTAATTTAAGCATGTTTTACTTTGCTGAAAACCTTCCAAATAAATCCGCCATAAACATGGCCCTGGCAAGTAATTCCTGCAATTCTGCTGGCGTATAAATCTCACTAAAAGTCGTCATAATCTTCTCTTCCATTTCCTCATAACTTTTGCTTTCAAGCACAATCTTTACAATCGGGTCTAAAAAAGTGCCCATTTGCTGATTGGCTAAGTCAACCGCTCTTTCAACCAACCCCTCAATACTTTGCTGTTCAGCAGTATATTGCTTTAAATTCTTTGTCTTTGCCTTAAGCACTTTAGGCATCTGTAAAGGCACAAGCGTATCTTCTTCATCTTTTGGCGGTGGGATATTAAACTTGCCATAAATCCAGCTTTTACTCATCGGCACACCTACATCTTTAAAAAGAGTGCTGACCGTTTTTGCTTCTCTCTCTTTATCTTCTGGCTTCTTTACCACAAACCCAATATATGGAACGGGTGTATCAAAGCCAAAATTCCATCCCACTAGAGGTAGAAAAAGTTGTTTTCTAATTGTCTTGGCCATCGCTGTCGCATCTGCACTCAAAAGGTCAAGCCTTACTTCATTATGCACTTTAGCGGCAGCATAGCTGCCTCTATCGCCCACCTCAACACTCAAAGTTTGCCCCAAAACTGCCTTTGAAACCTCGGTATTAGATAATTTAACCAATCTATCATACACATCCACTGTGGCCTGTTTGATCGCTTCCACAAATTCAATCTCTGTGTCTTTTGATATGATGCCTGCGGCATCACTGCCAAGCTGCTGGATAGCCTGTTTAAGTGCCTCTTTGGCTGGTTCTGTAGCGGTCGGATCATACTTGCCAAGTCGCAAAGGCATCCCATAAACTTCGCTAAATGCCACCCAATCCTTTATTGAATAATGCTTAAAAAGAAACATCCAGCAGCACACCCGCAAAATTGGTGCCCTGTTAGGATGCCCTGATAAGGGCTTATACTTATGGAACAAGAACTTAAAAGGCGGTATTTCTATACCATTTGGGGCATCTTCGGTAATAAGCCGGGGATATGGTTCGTCCCACGGCCACACAAACCTTTTTTGTTCAACAAACTTAACCTCTTTTGGCACAGCTTGTCCTTCTGAAACATCCCAAATAACCTCCGCACTAGCAAAACCACGGGGCACGGCCGTCTTTAAGGCTTCTATCACTTCATCCAGATCAACTTGCTTCTCAATTACATTTTTGACAAACTCTGCCGCCTCAATATCTCTTTTCTCTTCACTAAAAGGTTCAATCTCATAATCAAGAGTAGAAAGGGCATTTTCTCTTTTGGAAGTTTCGCTTAAAATATGCCCATCTTTCTCTAACACCTCTTCAAAAAGTTCCGCCTGTCTCAAGATATAGCCCGCATCGGCCTCTCTAAAGATGCGTGCCAGCTTTTCAGGTGTTAGTCCACTACTAGGATAACTGGACCAACGGTCCCTTATTGAAGTTACAGCCAGCTCCCTTTTTTCTGGCCTTAACCCCTGTGTGTTGACCGGCCGTCCAAATTGGTCATAAATAATAATATTATTGGCCATTACCAAATACCTCCCCTTTTGTTTCTATATCTGCGCCTTGCCACCGTTTCATACTCTACTGGCCCACTTCCAGCACTAATAAGGGCTGAAACCGCCATCTCCAAAGCATCTGGCAAATCATCGTGGTCTTTTGGGAAGTTCTCTAGTTGTGTCAAAAGTAAAGTCTGCTCTTTTCTGAATAAAACAATACCTGCCTCAATAAGCGGTGAAAGCTTACTAATTCTGAATTTTTTGTTGCTTGTTTGTTTAACTCCTATCACAGGCAAAATGACATTTTGTTTTAAGGCTTCTCGTAAAAGCTGATTCCTGTAAATTTCTTGAAAACTTTGGTCTTCAAACATAATTTTGCCTGGCCGCCAGAGTATGTATTTAGTAATAATCCTATCTATTAACGTTAAATCCGATATTTTCGCTCCCTCCGCATCTAGCACATATAACATGCCACGCTCACTCAATCCCACCACAACAATTGCCGAATAATCCCCTGTCTCTTTACCTGTGGCCGGATCAACCGCCATCACTTTTACCAAATTTCGCAAATTCACATCCTCAAGCTCAAAATAACGAAACCACTCTTTCTTAAATTTCTTCTCCTCTTCAGCTATCGGTTCATTTTCCCATTCTGTAGCATAAATAGATACGCCTAATTCCTCTTTTTTCTTTGCTAAATCTGTCAAACTCCATCGCTGTGGCCATAGAGGTTTACCCGCAGGGGTAATAGCTGAAAACCTAAAACCCACCCAATTTTTCAATTTGCCACCTTTTATTTCTTTTAAAAGACGGCTGGGCAGGTCATCCGGATGCATAATTGTATTAACTACAATAATAAGTGCCCCTTTACCTAAATTCATTATGACCCGCTTAAACCATCTATAAAGCGACTCCCTCAAACTACGACTTTCCACATCTTTGTCTTTCAGTAAGTCATCACAGATTATGTGTGTTGGTCTTCTATATTTGTCTTTGATGCCCCTTATTCCTTCATTTGCTCCAACTGCCGCAATAGCATTGCCGTTTTTGAGTGTGATTTTATTTTTCTTCCAGGTACGCCCTTTTAAATCACCGAAATCCTCTAAAATTCTATCATTATTCTCAAGCTCAAGCTTGATGCTCTCTATAAAATTAGTAGCGCTTTCCCTTGATACTCCAACTACAACAGGGAAAACCCCTGCTCTTGTCAGCACCAACCACAGTGGTAACGCTTGAGACATACGAGTAGTTTTGCCATGATCCCGGGGTTCTAAATCTAAAATACCTTCAAGTTTTTCTGAAACTTTAAGGTAAATATGCCTGTCTTTTTTAATAAATTTTTTAAGAGATTTTACATCTACCTCTGTAATGGCCTGTTTATTAATAATGTCTATGATAATCTTTTGATATTCTGCAAAGGGGATAGGAAAAGCTTCTTTAAGATAATACTGGCAAAAATAGGCAAAATCTTGAGTTGCCCGTTTGATGCGGGCTTCTTTCTCTGGATCGGTCGGGCCGATGAGGTCTTTGATAATCATTTCTGAATCTCAACATTTTGGATAATCTCTAAAAGTCGTGCCTTTAAATCGGGGTACTTCTCTATCTCTTTTGCTACAGCTTGCATAATCTCCTTTTTTGCTGCCTCAAAACCCTTTTGATAATCAAGCCGTAACTTTGCCACTCGCACCTGTGCTTCAGAAAGTTGATTAACTGCTTTGACAAATGCCATAGGATTATCAAAATCAAGTTCTTCAACTGACTTAGCAAACTCAAAAAGCTTATGCGCCAGAAGTGAATTGGTTACCTCAACTACATCTGTATTGGGATTATCTCTAACCGTCTCTAAAAGAACCTTTGCCTCTTCCAGGCTCCTTTTATATATATTAGCCACCTCTTTGGCCGATTTAATGCGTCGCCTGATGCTCTCCCTGCTAATATCATAGCCTTCACTGCGTAAAATCTGCTCAATCTCTGCAATGGTCTTGCCTTCCTCATACAGTGCAAGCACCTGCTCAACCAGTCCATATATATCTACTTTCGAACGTCTTGACATTTAATCCTCTAAAAGCACACCTTCATCCCTGATGGTGCCTTCATAAATATCAATTCCTTTGGCTGTTAACCTATAAAAAACCTGTTTTTCATAACGATGCACAGGATGCAATCTCTTTATTTTTTCTACATACCCTTTATCCACAAGATATGCTAATGCTTGCCTAATATGCTTATCACGATAGTCCTGATAAAATACCCCAATTATATCCAGCTCAAGGACCATTGTGGGGTAGACACTTTTTAAAAAGTCCAGAATTAAACCACGCAATGCCCTAAAACTCTTCATTTTTTTTGTCCTTTAATTCCTCATATCGTCCTTTTAAATAAAAAAACTCTTCTCGTAAATTATCTATCTTCGTAAATAGTGTCTTTACATCTCCTCGCCAGCCAGAAATATCTCGATATAAATCTTCTTTCCTAACATAACTCTGTTCGATAAAATCAGTTTTACCTTTCAGCTCCTTAAATGTATTTTCCAGCCCTTCTATTCGCCTGCCAATTTCTTTATTAAAAAGGACAATTAAAACACATAACAAAATCAGTGCTGGTGCTGTGCCATATTGTAAAAGAAGTTTTAAAACAGTAATCTCCATACGCCTCACACTAGTTTCATCAGTCTTTCAAATTTCTTTATCAGCTCCATGAGCCGCTCAGCAGTTCTGCGACATTCCTCAGGGTCTTCAACCTCGCCACACCTAGTCCTGGCCTCCAAAAGCCAAGCCTTAAGCAGCGTCACAAAAGCCCTTGCTCTTGTAATTTCATTTTCCATTACAACACACCCACAAACCTCACCATAAAAGGCACAACCCGCTCAATGAGATCTTTACCTACGAGCGAGCCAAACCGTTGCCACAAGCCTAATAGTTTGCCCTTCTCACATTCTGTGAGGTCTTCGACTTTCTTGCCCTTAACCGTCACTTCAATTTCGTTGAGGATTTCCATTGCCTCTGCAGGCATCTTGCCAATATCCTCTCCGAGAGCTGCCTTCCAGTAGCAAACTGAAAATTCGCTGTGCTCACACAGCACAGCGGCCAGCTTGTCAGCCTGCTTCATGAACTTGTCATAACTCTTAGAAAATCTCATGCGAGTAGCACATCCTATTAAGGCAAAACATAAAAAAAATATGCCTATTACTATTACTGCTATCTTCATATCTCCCTCCTTATCTTTTCTCTACGAAAAATATATGTTGACCAATTACTTTGGTCATTCGCATCCCTTTTACCCATTCAGGCATAGCACAATAAATTGCGATGTAATGTGTGGCTCCTGTTGTAATATCTTGGCATCCTTTCATAACTGCTAGTGCACACGTATAACAATCAAACAGTGCTCCTTCTCCTAGTAGTGTTTTATCAAGCCGATTAAAAATTTCTTCTGTAAGTATATTCTGCTCTTCTTTTAAACATTCAATTTTTTTTGCAATGCGTTCTAATAATTCACGATTTGGATCTCCAGGATTGAAACAGCTAAATTGATAAGGTTTAAGAATTTCAATTTTGTAATTTGTGTTGTTTTTTATAACTCTATTTCTAACCACGCAGCCAACAGCTAAACGGCCACAATGATCTAATCCTCTAGCTTCTCCAAAGATAACGAGGGTCAAAAGTTCTAATTCATTTAATTTATCTAACATTTTGAATATAAAAGGATAAAATTAAACTAAAATAGGTGTGTAAAATCTGCTAAAAAGAGTCTTCCCAGTTGAACGGATGCCTTCTCTCAAGATACTCTAATAAAGATGAGCGAGGGACTCTCCAGCGGCCTGCCACTTTTGTGGCATCAATTTCGCCTATCACCACTAAGCGATAGATGGTGAAGTAGTCAACTTGCAAAAAATGAGCAACCTGTTTGAGTGTTAAAAAATGTGG
>Ga0190306_1000320_pt1 | contig 17445 bp, 18 predicted proteins | sample 48700734_MG_FD_161657 | JGI IMG/M metagenome (GOLD analysis project Ga0190306, IMG submission 161657) | Hydrothermal vent sediment bacterial communities from Southern Trench, Guaymas Basin, Mexico - 4870-07-3-4_MG | ecosystem: Environmental > Aquatic > Marine > Hydrothermal vents > Sediment ... | reverse complement strand
ATGGCATCAATAGTTTCAGGATTGTTATAGTATATCAATTTCTGATATACCGATGCAGTTTCTTGGTTTAGAGGATAAGAGGCAAAATGTTTTGAGAATGCAATAACTGCATTTTCAGCCTCAGGAGTATGAGATGAGAGCATTGATTCAATAAACTGAAAACCGGAAAGATCCATATGAAAAGTATAATACTCCTGAATAATAATAGCAATTTCTTATTAGAGCTTTTTGCGCCTGTCTCATTTTCTATCTTCAAAATAATTCTTTTCTAATATTTTGACTCTACGCTGGCGAAAAAAGCTAAAAACCAGGATGGAATTTATATTAATTGAAGTCCCATAGGAACAAAAGATGTGAAATCCGTGATATTCTCTGTAGCCAATTTTGTATTATTTATAATTGATGCAGCTGCAATCATCGCATCTACACGAAGATTTCTTTTCCTTCCGGATTCATTGAACAGACGAGCTGCTTCAGCTGACTGATCCGCTGTAAAAGGAAGTACCCTCTCTTCAAGAAGTGAATACACAACTATAATCCCCTCATCATCCACGGGACCGCATAGGAATTCATACCAGGCTACCCCTGACGTACAAAGAACCTCATCCATTTGCACCCAATTAATAATTCGCTGTGCTTCCTGTGTTTCAGGAATAAGAGATCTTATTAGATAATTAGTATCAAGAAGAATCACTAATCGCGGCCCCAGGACGAGCGGTTTTCTGCAAGTTCACGAAGATAATTGTCAGCAATTTCAATATTCATTTTGTTGCTTTTCTGATACTGCCTTAATCGATCCAGCTTTTCTCCTGTTTTGTCATTCATATCACTTTCTGCCTTTTTAATAGCTTTTCGTACAACGTCGGCCTGAGAGGTATGCCAGATTGTCGCTAATTTTTTTAACCGAAGAATAGTTTCTTCATCAAGTGAAAAAGTTGTTCGCCTGCTCATTATTGCCATACCATAAGTATGTACCACATGATAATAGTTGTCAAGTCAACTCCCTTTAAGTAATTTCCGTTTCAGTCTTTTTTTGCGATAATCCAGTTTATCAAAACCCTTCTTGCTAAGTAAATATATATCTTTTTCCATTAGTGTAGTTACAATTTTTAAAGCCCTGGGTATATCCTTTACTTTATGCTCATAGTATTTTGCAAGTTCAATTCCCTGAAAGATATCCTGTCTTTTCTTCCACATTTCCTCCCAGACAGCAACAGCTTCTACTATACTTCCCGCCCTTTTCAAATAGAGGCTTAAAAATTTACCAGCATCATAGTCTCCATCTTCCCAGCTTGTACGCAGAAGAGTTAATCCCTCAGTTCTTTTTTTTAAAAGCAATAGTTTCCCTAAAGAAGTTTTGTCTTCATCCTGACAATGCTCCGGCTTGTTCCATAGTCTTTCTATATGAGAAAAAAGAAAAGCAAGAGATTTTATATCCTGAAGATGATGTTTAAAAACATCTTGCAGTTTATCTGTCTGACTGTTTTTTAAAAAGTTAAAATATACATCCGGTATATCAATTCCGGGGATGTCCCCCACTCTATGAATATCCAGAATATTGTTTTCAATTACCCCAAGTCGGCAGGACGGGAGTCTGTTCTTCCACAACCGTCTTGAAATATGAAGAAGGTCGATTTCAGATAATACAGGCATCTGCATACCCTTCAGTAAAAACCTTGTTTTAAGAAGAGGATGATCGAAACTTTTACCATTATATGAAACAAGTATTTTATTTTCTGCTAAAAGCTCTTTTATACGAAGAAGGAAATCAACTTCCCCGGGGAAGTCACTAAGAAAATACTGATTTACGATTAAACGGTTCTGTTCTGTCCATCCAAAACCTGCAAGAAAGGCAAGAGTTCCCGCTCCTCCGGACAATCCTGTCGTTTCAAGATCATAAAAAAGTAATTGTTCAATATTAAAATCATGACTTCCTGTTAAAAAAGGAGCACCTTCTTTTATAATTTTTACAGAGCCAAAAGGGGACTCAGAAATATCCTGCCTGTAATATACAAAAGAGCTCAGCTTCTTCCATCCCGGTAAAAACTTTTCATTAACAGGCTGAGTTTTCCGGTTTACTTTCTTATGATCCTTTGAGCCCCTTATTCTCCCGAGCCGGGAACCTAAAGACCCGGTTCCGGAAGCAGATGAGGAGGGCATATCAGAAGGGTGCCACAGTTGTTGAAATAATACTGCTTACCCAGGATTTTAAAAAATCCGAAACTTCTGCTTTTATATTATCCTGACCTTTTTTACTCACGGGGCCAATACATGAAGGGCAACCATTTTCACAATTACATCCGGAAACAAGGTCACTTGCTGCATTTAAAATTACAGGAAGTTTTTTTATAAAACCTTCTGCCAGTCCAGTTCCACCAGGACAGGAGTCATAAAAATATAGAGAGGGCATTCCGGTATACTGGTCTTTTAAACGTTCAGCAGCAGAGAGGTCATGACTGTCACACATTAAAAAAACAGGAGATACATTCTTAATTACTGTAGCAGTTCGGCTAATTACTTCTTCTTTTAGGGCATCATCAACCTGGTTAAAGGCCTTACCGGATTCTGTATCTTCTCCAAAAGAAAGTATTGCAGACCTTGTATGCATTTCTTCTTCGGGCAGATAAATATCACCATAGCCAATATTTTCATGAGTGGAAAATTTGAGTTTTTTGTACTTTGAAACCTGAGTTCTAACAAGAACATCACCAATTATCGTTTGACATGCACAGCTTTGTCCTTCAACATCACGTTGAAGCAATTTTATATCTGTTTTTACAATTGAGTCAGTATAATAGTTAAGATCAGCTTCTTCCACATAGCAGCATTTATTTTCTATATCAAGTTCCTTTGATAGATACTGTTCTCCCCTATGAAGATACACAGCATTCTTAAAAAGAAGTTCCTTGGCAGAAGGAAGATCCATTTCGCCAATAACCACATTTTTGCCCTTGCTTGTATTTATTATAACTATATTATTTGATGAAGCACTTCGAAGCCCAATCTGTTCTGCAGGATAGGATCTGTCTGCCCAATACCAGCTTCCCCCGGATAAGCGGACAACACCTTCCTCTTCCAGATATCTCATATATTCTGCAACAGGTCCTGCAAATTCATCATTTTCTTTAAAGGGAAGTTCAAAAACAGCACATTTTAAATGATCAAGAAGTATAAAAACATTGTCTGGATTTATCCATGCAGATTCGGGACTTCGACCAAAAAAATAATCCGGTTTTTGAACAAGATACTGGTCTACAGGTGCTGCAGAAGAAATAATAATTGATGCAGAAACAGTATTTCTTCTCCCTGCCCTTCCTGCCTGCTGCCATACAGAAGAAATTGATCCCGGAAACCCTGCTAAGATTGCTAAATCAAGCCCCCCAATATCTATTCCAAGCTCAAGAGCTGTTGTCGAAACAACCCCCTGTATTTCCCCGGATCGTAATCCTTTTTCAATAGACCTTCTTTCTGAGGGAAGATACCCTCCTCTATATGCTTCAACCCTTATTTTATTATTATCATTATAATAATTTCTTAAATTTTTATTTATATAGGAAGCTATCAGCTCAGTCCTTACCCTGGAGCGGGCAAATATAATAGTTTTTATTTTCTCTGATAAAAACTGAGTAGCTATTCTACTGGATTCCAGAACCACACCCTTACGAATTCCCTGAACAGGATCCACCAGAGGTGGATTATATAAAATTATATTTTTCTCTCCTGCAGGGGCACCGCTTAAGTCAATAAGTTTAAGATCTGCTTCAACAATTTGACTGGCCAGTTCCAGAGGGTTACTAATTGTCGCCGAACAGCAAATAAAAACAGGATCAGAACCATAGAACCTTGCTATTCTTTTTAACCTTCTTATAACATTTGTCATGTGGGAGCCAAATATACCCCTGTATATGTGAACCTCATCAATAACAATATATTTTAGATTACTTAAAAACTTTATCCATTTTGGATGATTTGGAAGAATACCGGAGTGAAGCATATCCGGATTACTTATTACTATACGACCGGAGTCTCTGGCAGACACCCTAACCGAAGAAGGAGTATCACCGTCATAGGTGGAAACTTTTAAGGGGATATCTCCCATTCTGATAATTTCATTTAATTCTGCCTGCTGATCCTGACTTAGCGCCTTTGTAGGAAAAAGGTAAAGAGCCCTTTCTTCTTTATTTTCGATAAGATTCTGTAGTACAGGAAGATTATAGCAAAGAGACTTTCCGCTGGCAGTAGGTGTAACAACTACAATATTCTCACCACTCCTTACACTGGAATAGCTTTGTGCCTGATGAGAATACAGCTTCTCTATGCCCCTCACAGATAGAGCCTTTTTAATAACAGGAGATACGTCGAAGGGAATATCGGAATATATACCCGGAAGAGCTTCTATCTTCTCCCATCGGGTAACATTATCTGTAAACTTTTTATCCTGTTCAAGAATTTTCAGCTTATCTTTCAAAATAGTCATGTTCATAATTATAGCATATTTTTAAATGCAGCCAATAGATGCTTTACTTAAAAAGTTTTTTGCGCTGTGTCACATTTTCTATTTAAAAATCTGCTCAATACCCGCCTGCCAATGGATAAAAACAATGCCTTTTTCTTTACGGGATATTAAATCCTGCGAAAAACAATATATGTCAGTACATTTTAAATCTTTTGCAAGATTTCCAAGACTGGTGGTATTAATGTGTGAAGACTCATCTGTCGATTTGATCTCAATACAGGTAAGTGACTTATCGGGTTTTTCTACAATCAGATCAATCTCTGCACCATCTTTTGTTTTCAAATAAAAGAGTTTTAAATCTGTTTCATGATAGTGATTTATAAAAAATATTTGAGTTATTATAAAATGTTCAAAAGATTTTCCATAGGCAAAGGTTCCGGGAGTCATTGTGGTTTTTAAAGTATTATCCAGCGCCCTCTTTATACCCGGATCAATAAAATAGAATTTTGGAGATAAAATTAACTGCTTTCGAATAGACGAACTGTAGGCATTCAGTGTAAATCCCAAAAGAGTATCAACAAGAATCTCATAATAACTCTGCACTGTTTTGGCATCAATTTTTATTTGACTGCTTATTTTTTTATAATTTATAATCTCTCCATTTGCTGCAGAAGCAAGTTCAAGAAAAGAACGAAAGGGATTAAGTTTCCTGATCAAATGTTCATTCCACACCTCCTCTTTCAAATACATCAACCCATATGATTTCAGGTACCTTTCTTTGTCCGCAGTATCCGTAAAATGATAAACCCCCGGAAGACCTCCATAATGAAGATAATCAGTTATATCGAAAGATGAATCCAGTTCAAAATATGTTAATGGAAACATATTATATAAAAAAGCTCTTCCTGCAAGTAAATCAGCACCTCCTGATTTTAGTTTTTTTGCACTGGAGCCGGTTAAAATAAAAAAGAAACGATTTTCATTTTTTTGCATATACTGGTGAATTATATCCAGAAGAGCCGGGACTTTCTGAATCTCATCTATAATTATATGAGTGTATTTTGAATCAAGCTGGTCAAGAATTGCTGTCAGCAATGATGGCTTTCTGGATAACCTGTCTTCAATCTCTACATCCAGTAAATCCAGAATATATGTTGAGTCCGGAGAAAAATACTGCTGAAGATAAGTAGTTTTACCAGTACTCCTTGCACCAAATAAAAAAGAACTATAGTTTCTGCTAAGATTTAAAACTCTATCATACATTTTTAGATTATACGCCATAAATTCATCTTTGTCCATATTTATCGTCTAAATAAGGAATATACTCCTCATTCAGACTACAGATATGCACTTAAAGCGCAAATAAAAAAGCCCCCAGGATTTTACTCCCAAGGGCTGATTATAATTTAATTTTAAAATTATTCCCTTAGCCAATAACCTCTTTATAATCATGAAGTAAACTTGCCTTAGCTTCAAGAATAAAAGACATATTCATTTTTATTCTCGGAACCATCTTTTCAATAAAAATTTCTGCTACTTTGAGTTTTCGTTTGGAATGTGCCGAATCACGCAAAAACAAATACCCAATAATAATATCTGTAGCCATTTCTACCAGGCGTCTTGAATGATAAGTTACATAATCAGCACCCTGAAGATCCTTAATCCCTACAAGAGTTTTTTCAAAATCATGACGTGCCTTAAGAACCATTTTATGAAGCTCTTCTGCATGAGAAAAGTCTTCCCCCTCATATTCATCCATCACAGAAATTGCTGTACCGCTTGTTACACCACCAATTGCTGCTACAATCTGGAGTTGGGTTGTCCCTTCATAGATACTTGTAATTCTGGCATCACGATAATGACGTTCTGCATCAAACTCCTGCATATATCCGGTCCCACCGTGTATCTGGATGTTATCGTAGGCTACTTTATTTACCATCTCTGTATTGTAGGCTTTTACCAGTGGGGTAAACATACCTGCAAGTCGGGAATAACGTTTATGATCTGTTTTAAACTCTGCTTTACGATCAGGATATCTTTCCTGCATCTCCTCAAGACCTTCTTTTAAATCAACAAATTTTGCAGTTTCATATAGGAGGACTCGTCCGGCTTCAATTGATATTTTCATCTCTGTAAGCATTTCAAAAACAGGAGGGAATTCCCTAACGGTCTTTCCAAACTGAATTCTTGCAGCAGCATATTTATCAGCTTCTCTGTATGCTGCTTCTGCAACACCAAGGGCCTGTGCTGCAATACCAAGACGGGCACTGTTCATTAACCACATAGTATATTTTGAAAGACCTCTTTTTCTTTCTCCAACTAAAGTAACAGGTGCATTATCAAACTGGAGTTCACAGGTGGGAGATCCATGTATTCCAAGTTTATGTTCCAGACGACGGATTTTCATATGTTCATCACGTTTATAGAGGAAAAAGGATAATCCCCTGGCACCATTTTGACCATCTTCACTTCTGGCAAGAACAAGACCTATTTCGCCATTTCCATTTGTAATAAACCTTTTTACCCCAGTTAGAAACCATTGACCACTTGCAGCCTGATGAGCCCTTAGATTAACAGCCTGAAGATCCGAACCTGCATCCGGTTCTGTAAGAATCATTGCACAACCAAGCTCACCGGAGGCAAGCTTAGGAAGAACCTCTGCTTTTTGTTTTTCAGATCCAAATTTATTAAGGGTTTCACCAATATCCTGCTGCAGGCCAAAATTCAAAAAAGAACCGTCAGCTCTGGAAACAATTTCTGCTGCAACTGACAGCATAATTGCCGGAAAGTTTAGACCATTGTATTTTCGGGGTAGAGAAAAGCCCATTAAATCAGCTTTTGCAAATATATCCAGCAGCTGCTTTGTGCCTTTTGCATACTGAACTTCCCCATTTACAAGTTTAACCCCCTCTTCATCAATTTCCGCTGCAAGAGGAGCAAGGCTATCCCCGCAAATTTCACCAACAATATTAAGTACCTTTTTATAAGAGTCCTTAGCATCATCAACATCAATTGGTGCATAAGAATATTTCCCCGCATCTTTAAAATTATCTTCTCTTTGAGTAATAATTCTGTCAATATCCATGTGTTCAAGATGGAATAATATATCTTCATTATCCAGTAAAAAATTTTCCATAGTATCTCCTAATTCTTTGCCTTAAAAGCTTTTATGAATTTCGGAATAACATCATTAAGATCTCCTACTATTCCATAATGAGCAATCTGAAATATCGGCGCTTCGTGATCTGTATTTATAGCAATTATTCTTGCAGACTCATCCATACCGGCTCTATGTTGAATTGCTCCTGAAATACCACAGGCAATATAAAGTTTCGGCCGTACTGTTGTCCCTGTCTGACCAACCTGATGTTCCTTGGTAACAAATCCCGCATCAACTGCAGCACGGGAGGCTCCAACCTCACCACCCAGAACATGAGCCAGTTGTACTATTAAATCAAAATTTTCTTTAGAGCCAACACCCATACCACCGGAAACAATAACCTGGGAACTCTTTAGATCAATAAGTTTTTCCTCTTTAATTTTTTTTATAACAACAGAAGGGAAATCAGAATCAGAAAGATTTATACTATAAGGAGTAATTTTACCCTTATATTCAGGATTTGGTGTTCCAACCTTCATAACACCTTCCCTGACAGTTGCCATTTGGGGCTTCTCCTTGGGGCTTACAATTGTAGCGACAATGTTTCCCCCAAAAGCAGGGCGAATCTGATAAAGAATATTACTATAGTCTACTCCCCCACTGGAATAGTCACCAATCTGAAGACTGGTACAGTCTGCTGTCAGTCCAACTTTAAGATTGGACGCAACCCTGGGCCCTAAATCTCTTCCTGTTGTTGTTGCACCATATAAAGCAATTTGCGGTTTTACATTTTTAATTACATCGATCATTATTTTTGTATAAGGCATGGGAGTATAATTTTCCAGCCTTTTATCATCTATTAAAAATATCTCATCAACACCATAAGGAATTAGTTTCTCGGCTTCTTTATTCATATTACTGCCCATAAGAGCACCAGTAACACTTACATTAAGCTGATCTGCTAAATCTCTGGCTTTTGAAAGGAGTTCCACACTTACATCTGCTACCTTTCCATTATCCTGTTGAATGAAGACCATTACACTGTTATTTGAACTCAATTTTAATCTCCTTCCTAACCCAGAGTATGGTCAGTAATAAGTGAGTGGACCATATCCGATATAGAATCTTCTGTATTTTCAACCATTTTAATATCTTCTGACTTTAGAATAATCGATTCGATTTTTTTTACTTTTGTAGGAGACCCTGCAAGACCACAGCTTCCAACATCCGCACCAATGGCATTGATATCCCAAAGACTTATTGCAGTTTCGCTAATTCGCTGTACAGAACTATCAATATATGATTCATCATAGCCTTTTTCTGCCATTTCAGCAGATGCATTTTTATACGCCATTACACGAATTACAGACGGCGGTCTGGGAGTGTATCCCTCATCAGTAATGGTAAGCAGAATAGGAAAAGGTGCTTTTATAATCTCATACCCCCCCTCAATAGATCTCCTGGCCTGAATAATCTTCTTTTTAACATCAATACTCTCAATTTTTGATACATTTGTAATCTGATTAATTCCCAGTTTCTCTGCTGTCTGAGGTCCGACCTGAGCAGTATCACCGTCAATTGCCTGCCTGCCGCAAAAGACAATATCATAATTACCTGTTTTTTCTATTGCACACTTGAGTGCATAGGATGTTGCCAGAGTATCTGCTCCCGCAAATTTGCGATCAGATACCAGAGCCACAAAATCAGCTCCCCTGTATAAAGAATCTTTCAGCACCTGTACTGCTGAAGGGGGTCCCATAGTAATAACAGATACTGTGGATCCAGGGTTCTCATCTTTAACAACAAGAGCTGATTCCAAAGCATGAAGATCCTCAGGATTGAATATTGCAGGAAGGGCTGCTCTATTAACAGTTCCATCCTCCTTCATTGCATCTCCACCTACATTTTGCGTATCAGGAACCTGTTTCACAAGGACAATTAGGTTTAGTCCCATTATTTCCTCCTTTGACGTTATAGTCGGGCAACTACATAAACATAGCCAGGCAACAGACGGAGTCTGTAACCAGGCAGTGAAGTTGCGACAAGACTATCTAAATTATTTTCCAAATTTCAATTGACTTATACTAAGTCAAATTATTTTTTCGGTTACCGACCGATAAAATTATAATAAAGATTAATCTATCACAGTACAATGGTTCTGGCAAATGATTATACAATATTTAAGCAAATTTTCATTATTGCTATTGCAAACCATATATTTTTTTACTACTCTGTCCAATATCATGAATAATATAAAGGTAATAATAATAAGTGTCAGATAATAAAAAATGGATAAAGGTTAGAAATTCCAATCTAAAATACTATGAAGAAGTCGAGTTGTACTATAAGAGCCCGGGGGGCAATATAGTACTCTATAAACCTGAAGGGATGAAGTTTAATAATAAAAGTCTGGATAGAAAATACATTGATGATCTTTATATTCAGCCAAAAGATAAAATAAAATGTCTAAGGGCTGCTCAAAAAGGATTCAGTGACAATCTGATTAGTAATATTGTTAAGAAAGATACAACCAATGTAAAGAATGAACTTGTAAATCTGGTAGATGAGACCCTTTCCCAACCCAGAAGCGGGGGGCTTGAAACAGCCCCCGGCTTAATTGACAGTATAATAAGCGGATACTCAACTCAACCGGATGTTATAAAAAATCTTGCCCGAATATCATTTACAGATTACACAACAACAATTCATTCTATAAATGTAATGGCTTTAACCGTTGGGTATTGCTTTTATAATCATATACCGGAGAAAGAAACCAGACAATTTGGCCTGGCTGCCCTTCTCCATGATCTGGGGAAAACAGAAATTTCAGGGGAAATTCTTACTGCAAACAGGGGGCTGACAGATCTTGAATTTACAAAAATGAAAAAGCATCCGAAAATAGGCTTTGATATACTCCGATATACAGGGATTGATATGAAAACAGCAACCGAAGGAGCCCTGGAACATCATGAAAAACTAGATGGAAGCGGTTATCCTGAGGGGAAAACTAAAATATCAGAATGTGGAATGCTTTTAGGAATAATAGACTGCTACGAGGCAATAACCAATGACGACCGTCCCTACCGATCTGCAATGCAGCCTATATCGGCTTTACAAATCCTTAAAGGTGATGTTGATGCTGGCAAATACAACAAAAAGATATTTGAAAGTTTTGCATACAGCCTTACAGATTTCAACCGTAGTGGAAAGTACAAGGATTTTTTCTAGAAACAAAACAGAAGATCAGTGCCGGATCCTAAAAATCCAGAACCATCAGACCCGGAACTACTTTAAAGTGCTTATCTTTACTTAGCAGGATCGATCCTGTCTCCATAGCAGTCGCTGCTATCCATATATCATTTGTGGGGATGGGCGTTCCATGTTTTCTAAGTTTCTTGGTAATAAAACCGTACCTGAAAGAAATCCCCTTATTTATATTAATAATGGAGACTCCCGGTTTTGATAAAAAAGCATCCAACTCAGTCAAATTTTTTTCTGTTAAACTGCCAATCTGAAATCCCGAATAGAGTTCTCCCAGGACAGTTACAGAGACAAGTATCTCATCGGCATTTTCTAAAATATCCCTTATCTTTTCATTTCCATTCTTAAAAGCCGAATAAATATTTGTATCAAGAGATAATATCATATTCTATTTCCATATCTCAGGATCAATCCTGTTAAACTCCTCTGTATTTCGTTGAAACTCTTCATACTGATCCCTACTCCATGTACCAAAAAGTTTACTTAAATCCCTTTTTTTATCAGAATTTTCAGTTAATCCCTGGCTCTTCATCAATAGCGAAAGAATTGTTTTATTGAGGCTGGTTCGATTTTTAATTGCCATACTACGTAATTGCTTATCAAGAACTACAGGAATTTTTCTGAGTGTAATTTGACTCATCAACTGCCTCCATGACTCATATTATACCTTAAGAATAAGACTAATACTGTAAAAAGTCAAATCTCTTAAAAAATTTTAACTATTATTAATTTTCTGCCTGACATCCAGCCCGGATATTGACTGGTAAACAGCAAGATCAAAAAACGATATAGAAGCAAGTAGATGATCAAAAATATCAGCCTGAATATTCTCATAATTTGCCCAGACCTGATCACTGCTGAAAACATAAATTTCAAGAGGAATACCCTTCTCTGACGGCTGAAGCTGACGAACGAGAAAGGTCATCCCAGTATCAATTAATGGATGTTTATGAAGATATGCAGCTGTATAGGCTCTAAATACCCCTAAATTTGTCATTCTGCGGCCATTAATTAACAATTCTGTATTAACATTTTCTTCAGAATTATTTTTATCAATTTCCTTTTGCCTTTCAGAAATATATTCCCCAAGAATATCAATCTCTTTAAATCGTTTTAACATTTCTTCTGAGCAGAATTTAACACTGTTCATATCTATATTTAAATGCCTTTTAATTCTTCGTCCCCCGGAATCGCTCATCCCTCGCCAGTTTTTGAAAGAAGAAGAAATGAGGCTGTAAATAGGCACACTTACAATAGTTTTATCAAAGTTTTGAATAGAAACTGTCTGTAGTTTAATATCAATGACATCACCATCAGCACCAAAATCAGGTACAGTAATCCAGTCACCTATCCTTATCATATCATTACCGGAAAGTTGTATAGCTGCTACCAAACCCAGTATGGAATCTTTGAACACAAGCATCAGTACTGCAGATAAAGCACCTATTCCTGAAAGAAGACCTAAGGCTGATTTATCCAGAATTGTTGCTATTATCAGAATAATTCCAAATATAAAAAGAAAAACTCTGATAATTTGGAGATAACCCTTTATTGGTCTGTTTTTTGATATTTTATAGCTTGAGTAAATTATATTTACAGATGAGAGAAATGAGCTCAACATCAATAAAACAACAGCAATCATATAAGATAAAAGAATACGCTGTAATAAAAGAATTACTGTTCCAGTTGTGGGGAAAATTAAGGGTAAGGCATAATATATTATTAATACAGGCACAATATGTGAGAAACGGTTAAATAATCCCTGTTCAACAAGAACATCATCCCATTTAGTTTTAGTTTTATGTGTAATTTTGTTTATTGAAGATAAAATAATTTTCTTTGCAACAAGATAAGCTAAAAAACTTAATAAAACTATACCAGCTACCAATACAGTTTTATCTGCAACCAGCACATAGAAATCCGAAAATCCAAGATTGATAAAAAAATCATCTAACATAGTAATCATTGTACTGCTCCTGTTTGCCAACAAAAACAGTGTAAATGACCGCTATAATAAAAGTCAATAAATTAGCAATAAAGTTTTTATTCAAAAAGCTTTCTAAACTCTCCATAACCTTCCTTCTCCAGGTCTTCCTCGGGGATAAACTTAAGAGAGGCGGAATTAATACAGTATCTTAAGCCAGTTGGTGAGGGGCCATCATTAAACAAATGCCCCAGGTGAGAATCAGCATCCGGGCTTCGAACTTCCGTTCTGGTCATAAACAAGGTTTTATCAGTTTTTTTTATTATCTCTTTATCGTCAATGGGTTTAGTAAAACTGGGCCATCCCGTACCGGAATCAAACTTATCTATGGAACTAAAAAGAGGTTCACCGGAAACTACATCCACATATATGCCAGTTTTTTTATTATCCCAATATTCATTATCAAATGCTCTTTCTGTTCCGTTCTTTTGGGTCACCTCATACTGGAAAGGCGCCAGAGTATTTTTCAGCTCTTCATCACTGGGCTTTATATAAGATTCCGATGATCCCCAGACTCTTTCCCTGTACTGATCCCTTCCTGAATTCATCCTGTAAAAATTGTATCTTTTAGGATAAACTTTATAATAATTCTGATGATAATCTTCTGCAGGATAAAAATTTGTATACTCTCTGATGGAGGTAATAACTTTCTTATCAAATCTGCCCGAAGCCTCCAGTTCTTTAAGTGAGGCTTCCGCAAGTAATTTCTGAGCTGGATTATTATAGAAAATAGCTGTATGATACTGACTTCCTCTATCTACGAATGATCCGCCATCATCAGTGGGATCAATCTGCCTCCAAAAGACATCCAGTATATCCTTAAAGGAAATAATATTGGGATCATATGTAATTTGCACAGCTTCCACATGGCCTGTAGTACCTGAAGACACTTCTTCATAGCTGGGATTCTCAACTTGTCCACCGGAATATCCGGAGACAACATCTACTACACCATCCAATATTTCAAATGGATGTTCCATACACCAGAAACACCCTCCTGCCAGTGTTGCCGTTTCAACATTATTTCCATATGGTTTCATTGCAGCTTCCTTATTTGTATTATTTTCTTCTGTATTTGCACATCCGCTTGGCAGTAAAGCAGAAATTAGAATGAAAATTATTTTTCTTATCACTTTCCCGCCCTCCAAGATCTATAATATAAGAATATATTACAAAAATGGGAAGGTATTATATTTCATATTCTAATTTTATATACGCATAAAGAAATATTAAACAACGTGAGGAAATTTTATCAAGGAAATTCTCGAAAAGATAGCTAAATTTACATTTTTTCTACATCCATCCCCAATAGTGCTTTAAAACCATTTTTACTAACTTCCCGCGCTTTTCCTTAAACAGATTCTATTGTGAAAATCTTCAAACGAACAATTCACTCTGCTCGTAAACCTGCATACTGTCATTCTTTTAGCAGGATAGTACTCTCCCAGCGACTTCTTTTTGCACTGGTAATCATTGCCAGCACAAGGTAATTACCATTTTCACCATCCGGATTACTTGATAAAACCAAAGCCGGTCGTAATTTATGTACAGGCTTATCCATAAAAGAAAAAGGCACAATTACAATTTCACCGGGTTTATAATTCATCATCAAGCTCATCTACCCATTCAAAATCAACCATGGGGATTCTTCTTATAACTGCGTTTTCTTCATTAACTTTACAGGCAAGAGAATCACCTTCATTTAAGATCGGAAATTCTCTTACTTTTTCAGGAACAGTAACCTTACCTTTACTTGTTATTTTGGAAGTGATTACTTCCATATCTCCTTACTTCAAGAACAACCCTTTCTTTTTGCAAAAGCAAGATTATATTGTTCAAGAGCTTTTTTACTCTCCTTAACATTTAAAGTATAGACAAAAAAAAGGAACAGTACTATACTTAGTTCGTCTAACTAACTTTCTAAAGGAGCTATTATGAAGATAAAAAAAACAAAGAAATCTGTTTTTCGAGTAGTAATTCAAATAATTTTTCTGGGAATATTTTCATTCCTTATTTTAAAGGGTAGACTTCAACTCTGGATGCCGATATTTGCTGGAGGAGTCCTTTTTTCCCTTATTTTCAGTAGATTCTACTGTGGTTGGATGTGCCCCATGGGAACACTTTTTCGACCAATAAACTGGATCTATGGCAAACTGGGGATTAAACGTTTTAAAACACCAAATTTTTTAAATAAAAAAGTAGTAAGGTATGTAATTCTCCTTTTAATGGCAGCTGCCCTGATCCTTTCTATGAAATTTAAAATTCGAACCAATATCCTGATTTATGTCACAATCATTTCTATATTTATTACACTTTTCTTTGAAGAATCATTCTGGCATAATAATCTATGCCCCTACGGAACAATATTGAGTCTCTCTTCCCGTCCTTCCCGACTGAGTGTAAAAATTGACGATAAAGGCTGTACCTCCTGCGGTCTCTGTCAGAAGGTCTGTCCGGTAGATGCCATTATTACCCTTGAAACAAAAAAAAGGCAAATAGTAAAAAATGAATGCCTTGTATGTTTTAAATGCCAGGAGGTTTGCCCTGTGGATGTTATACAGTACAGGTCATGAGTAATGAACGAGTATTAATAAATCTACTTAAAAAACTAATGGATTCCGGTGCAGGCCAACCGCCTGCATCCCAAATAGGCCTGTCACCTACACAGATCAATATTATTGATTTAATACATATCGAGGGAAGAATCTCAGTTCAAAAACTGTCAAAGTCCCTCCACCTTTCTCCACCTACTGTAAGTGTTGCAGTAAAAAAAATGGAAACCGAAGGTTTTATCCTTAAAGATCCTGATAAAAATGATGCCAGAATAATAAATATACAACTTACCAATAAAGCCCTTTTACTTTACAATGAAATAGAGCAATATCGCCTGGATAAAGTAGAAAAACTACTTTCAAATCTGGATTCACCGGAACAGACTCAATTCCTGCAGCTTCTAAACAAAGCCTTACTTTAACCAAAGTAATTAGAACTCTCTATTAATATAGACTTTATAAAGTGAATATTTTACTAAATCCAACTCTAACAGCTTCTAAATCATGTATACTTAAAGCTCCGCGTTTTTCTCTAATAATTACAGCTTCAATAGTAAATATTTTCCAGCGAACAATTGATTCAGCCTTTAGACCAGCAGCCTGCCAATCTCTCAGAATAATATCACTTTCCCAGCGGCTTCTTTTAGCACTGGTGATCATTGCAAAAACAAGATGATTACCATTTTCACCATCCGGATTATTTGATAAAACCAAAGCCAGTCGTAACTTTTGCACGGGTTTATCTATAAAAGGAAAAGGCAGTACTACAATTTCACCGGGTTTATAATTCATCATCAAGCTCATCAACCCATTCAGTTATAGAGGATAAACTACACAAAATGATGGAGTAGAATCGAACCTGCATAGATTTTGCACAAAAAAATCAGGAAATTATAGATAATTACAACACAGAAGGTTCCTCCAACAAAAACTACTTTCTTAGCCTATGCGTTAAGGACTTGCAGGGCGCGCAGCGATCCGGGTTTCCCAGGGTTGCATGGACGAACAGGAAGTTTGGTTTCAACCAACCCGGATATAAACAGCTTAGATGCCAAATTTTTCAATTATTTACCAATATACTTGCCAAATTATTGGTTTTATGTATAGTTAATAGAGATAATCCAGAAAGAAGGAAGAATATGAATAATATGTACATAGAACGTTCACTGGAGCTGAAATATGTATTAAAGCATAAATCCTGTTTTCTCTTTGGACCAAGACAAACAGGAAAAACATGGCTTATTAAAAACAAACTGGCAAACTATAAATATTTTAATCTTCTTAACACCAAAACATACACACAGTTTGCTTACTCACCATCTATTCTTCAGGAACTTATTTCTGACAAAGATAAAGTGGTTATTATTGATGAAATACAACGGTTGCCCATTTTGTTGAATGAAGTTCAGCTTCTGATTGATGAAAAAGATATTCACTTTCTTTTAACCGGCTCAAGTGCGCGTAAAATTAGAAGAAAGGGAATAAATTTACTTGGAGGCCGAGCCAGGATAAGGAATCTCCATCCCCTGATATTTTCTGAACTTTCGGATAAGTTTAATTTAAACAGAGCTTTAAACATAGGATTACTGCCCTCTATCTATTTTTCTGATGAACCAAAAGAAGATCTGGAAAGCTATATTGGTACATATTTACAGGAAGAAATAGCCGCAGAAGCACTGGTTAGAAACATCCCTGCTTTCAGCAGATTTCTAACAATTGCAGCTTTAAGCAACAGCCAAATTATTAATTATTCAAATATAGCAAATGATGCACAGGTTCCAGGTTCAACAATTCAGGAATATTTCCAGATACTCAGAGACACATTGATAGGATCTGATCTGCCTGTATGGAAAAAAACAATAATAAGGAAGCCTATAAGTACTTCAAAATTTTATTTTTTTGATATTGGCGTTGCCAGATTCCTCCAAAAACGAGGAGAACTTTCTTCTGGAACAACTGAATACGGGGAAGCGTTTGAAACATATATTCACCATGAATTAACAAGTTATCTGGATTACAGCAAAAATGGTAGTCTTTCATACTGGAGAAGCACTAACGGACAGGAAGTAGATTTTATCATAAACGACGAAAC
>Ga0190306_1000319_pt1 | contig 17448 bp, 13 predicted proteins | sample 48700734_MG_FD_161657 | JGI IMG/M metagenome (GOLD analysis project Ga0190306, IMG submission 161657) | Hydrothermal vent sediment bacterial communities from Southern Trench, Guaymas Basin, Mexico - 4870-07-3-4_MG | ecosystem: Environmental > Aquatic > Marine > Hydrothermal vents > Sediment ... | reverse complement strand
AGGAGCAACTGGAGCGGGAACAGGCCAGGAAGCGGGAGCTGACCCAAGCCCGCGACCTGGCCTGGGAGACCTACCAGACCCTGGCGCGCAAGGAGGCCGAGGTGCAGGTCGCCACCCAGGTGAGGGACACCGAGGTGCACTTCGCCGTCCCCGCTGTGGAGCCTAAACATCTCGTGGCCCCCAAGAAAAAACTCAATATCGCCATCGCCGGGGTGTTGGGGCTGATGGTGGGGGTATTTGGGGCATTTGCGGTGGAGTATTGGGAGAGGACAGGAGAGGACCAAGGAAGGGGGAAATAACCCCCCGTTTTCAAAGGAGGGCACTTAAATGAGCGATTGAAGCAAAATGTAGGGCAACGTTAGTTCTAAGTGTAGTGTGTGACAGGTTCCCCCGGGAACCTGGGATTCCAAGGAGGTAGCCATGTTCCGAAAAGTGTTTCTCAGGCCAGCTCAGGCGAGGGGATTCCGATCGGGGATGATCGTCCTTTGTGCCATGGGGATGATCCTGCTCGTGGCTGGGGGGTCGTCCCCTCTTCTGGCCGAGCCGGGCACGGTAACCGTGCGGGTGGACCCGGCCACCCGGGCGGCGCCGGTCAACGGGACCTTCATGGTGGACATCGTGGCCGATGTGGACACGGAGATGGACCCAAACGGCCTGGGCGCCTACGAGTTCGACCTGGTGTACGATACGAACTACCTGGAAGTGAGCTCGGTGGACGATGCCGGGGAGCTGGACGACACGGGCCGGACGGTGAGCGAATTGGGGCCGGTGAGCATTGCTGCCGGTCAGACGGCGTTTGGGGCATACAGCTATTATGAGGGCACCCCCCAACCTGCCGGTCCTGGCGGCACCGTGGTGCTGGCCAGAGTGACGCTGCAAGCCAAGCGGGCTGGCGTGACGACGCTGAACTTGGAGAACGCGCTGCTGACGGACACTCAGGCGAATGCGTGGCCGGATGCGGTGGCGGGGAGGCACCTCAACGTTGCTAATGGTAGATTATGGACCATCTTTGACGGGTTCTTTGAGGGCACCTACGACAATGCCGGAAAGCGAATTGGAACAGATTACGATGGTGATCAGATCACCGATATGGCGGTCTGGGCTCCTGGCTCAGGCAAGTGGTACATTAAAGGTAGCACAGGCCAGAATCTGTTCCCGACGTGGGGTGGTCAGAATCAGATCCCGGTGCCAGGTAACTACGATGCTGACGGAATCACTGACGTTGCAGTCTGGGACCCAGCAACAGGTAGATGGTTCATCAAACTAAGTGGTGGCGGGGGGTTCTTCCCATGGTGGGGTGCCCCTGGTATGTTCCCGGTGCTAGGCGACTACGATGGTGACAGAATAACCGACATCGCGGTGTGGGATCCTAATACTGGCAAGTGGTACATCAAGATGAGCGGTGGTCAGCGATTCTTCCCCTGGTGGGGTGGTCCTAGCAATATCCCACTCCCAGGTGACTACGACGGAGACAAGATTACTGACGTAGCCGTTTGGAACCCGGCGAATGGGAGATGGTACATCAAGGGCAGTACTGGTCAGAAATTGTACCCAACTTGGGGTGGTCCGGGGCTGATCCCAGTGCCAGGGGACTATGATGGTGATGGAACTACTGACATCGCGGTGTGGAATGCAGCAAATGGGAAATGGTACATTAAGGGAAGTACCGGTCAGAGGTTGTTCCCCATCTGGGGCGGCCCGGGCATGATTCCGGTCCCTGGTGACTACGATGGTGATAAGATTACCGATGTCGCGGTCTGGAACCCGGCCAATGGCAGGTGGTACATTAAGGGGACCAAGGGGCAGAACCTCTTCCGAACCTGGGGCGGTGCAACCAATATCCCGGTCTCTGCACCATGATGATATTCACTCTTTTGGTAAACCGTACGCAGCATGCCCCCGTATGGGCAGTTGCGTACGCTGTTTCAATATGAGCAACTCTATTGGGAGGCTGGGGAAGCACTTGCTTCCCTTTCATATGGTTTGAAATTATGCTTAACGAGTGTCAACGAACCAAACGTATTGCTCTTTGGTTACTCCTGTCCACCATTATTCTTAGTCGTATCCCTGGTCGTATCCCTGCTGTCTACAACCACACAGCGAGAAATATAGGGATTACGCTCCTAGCACGTGCCAAGTATGTGGCTGACATAACATCCCTCGGGCAAGCTCACTCAGATGCTTTCGCATATGCTGAAAACTGGCTGCACGAAGCTCTACGATGGAGTAATAACGATCCCATATCACACCAGGGATTGGGATGGGCGTGTGATGCTAAAGGTGATTTGAGGGCAGCAAGCACCGAATGGCAAAGGGGGAACCTTTCAGCCGAGATGTTTTTCGGTCTAGGTGATCAAGCTCTCGATGCTGGATATTTTGAGGAGGCAAAGGCCAATTATGAACGTGCTTTCGCCATGAGCCCACAGTATAGAAGCGCTTACTATTACCGTCAGCATCTTGTAACGGCTCGGATGGGCCAAGAAGCTCCAATGCCAAGTGCACTTAAAGCAGCTGTTACCATTGATGATGGTTGGTTGAATACCGATGAGCGGGTTCGCGCCTGGGTAATTTGGGGGCTATGGTTCTATGACCAGGAGCGATACCCGGAGGCGGAAGAAGCGATAGAGGTAGCGATATCTATCGCTTCTAGATTTTTGGGGGAGATACAACCCTCCTTACTTTCGGAAGCATATTATTGGCTAGGACGAACTTTATCTCAAGAGAAGCAATTGAAAGAGGCATGCGCTGCATATCAGTCGGCGATCTCGAGTAACCCAACAAATGTGGATGCTTATATGCACTACGGATTAACAGCATGGTATTTGGGAGATTTGGATGAATCCATCGGTGCACTCGAAAGAGCTTTGAAGCTGAGCCCTCGAAGACCATGGACGCATGTATGGCTGGCAAGTGTTTTATACGAACGAGATCGAGATATACAAGAGGCGGAACGATTGCTTAAACAGGCTATCCAACTCGGTGCTGACGATCAAGCCGTCTTAGAATCTGTCATTAGCTTTTGGAAGAACACGGTAAAGGATGAGAGACGGACTAAAGCCTATTGTAAGAGCATACGAGATTTGAGCAATGAGGTTGTTTACTCTAGCTTAAAAGCGCTATGCGAGGAATGAAAAGCGAGTGAAACCGATCAGTGCTGAAAGGTCAATTGAATCACCAACTCTATGGGCGAAGAACGGTGCATTTGCAATTTTAGACCAAGGGCTTTTCGCAGGAGCGAATTTCCTAGCGAACATTCTACTCGCCCGCTGGCTTCCGCCTGAACAGTATGGTGCCTTTGCGGTGGCGTATTCAGCCTTCCTGCTCCTGGGCAGTTTTCACACTGCAGTCCTCACGGAGCCCTTGCTAGTATTCGGTGCAGGCAAATACGCCAACCACATCCAGAAGTATCTTGGACTACTCCTTTATGCGCATGTGGGCCTTGCACTGGTGGTCAGCTTGTTTCTTGCGATGGCGGCGCTTATCTTCTGGCAGCTTGGATCAGCTACGCTTGCTCAAGCACTTAGTGGGCTAGCGTTTGCATCTCCGTTTGTGTTGCTCTTATGGCTGGTCCGGCGGGCCTTCTATGTATCCCTACAGCCCCAGTGGGCCGCAACGGGAGGCGCGCTTTACATCCTGCTGATGTTGGCCGGTATGTATGGGCTTTACCAAAGGCATATGCTCTCCTCGGGCTCGGCGTTAGTGGTCATGGGACTTGCAGGGCTGGTAGCGGGTCTGTGGTTAACCTTCCGCCAGCGACCACAGTGGCGATTCAGCAGAGAGAATCCGACACCAAGAATGGTGCTTGCCGACCATTGGGGTTATGGAAGGTGGGCAGTTGCTACTGCTGCCCTGATATGGGTTCCGGGCAACATCTACTACGCACTTTTGCCCATCTGGCTGGGGTTAGAGGGTACGGCCGCACTGCGGGCAGTTATGAACCTGATCATGCCCATCCTTCATGCTAATTCTGCATTATCCCTGCTTCTGGTTCCGGCATTTGTAAAGGCATTCAGGGAAATGGGGCGTGCAGGGCTCCGCCGTAGAGTGCGTCAAGGTCTTATTCTACTCGGAGCAAGTTCGGTGTTATATCTTGGCTTTCTTATTCTCTTCCGTAGCAAGTTGATGGCCTGGCTTTACGGTGGGAAATACGGAGGCTATGGCAACTTATTACTCATCGTAGGTCTGTTGCCTCTGTCCGTAGGTGCTGTTGCCGCATTAGGGGGTGCCTTGCGGGCAATGGAGCAACCAAACCGGGTCTTTTGGTGCTATGTCGTATCCACTGCTGTTACTCTAACGGTTGGCCTTTGGCTTGCTGCTACTTTGGGTGTGAGCGGCGCAGTCATAGGTTTGCTGGTTTCCTCAGTGGCTACAGCGGCCAGTATGATCTTCTTTCTTCGTGATGTGATTTTATAAACCAGCGGGAGGACTCATGAGGATAGTACATTTCTTACTGGGGCGTTGCAATCCCGACAGCGCCAACGGTGTGGACAAAACGGTGTACCACCTCAGCAAAGCTCAGGCTATGCTGGGGCACGACGTCGCCGTTTTCTCAATTACGGCAAAGCCTGCTATTCCAATAGATCGAGTCACGGTAAAGACCTATAGTCCAGAGAAGCCACCTATCAGATTGCCCAGAGGCCTCGTCGAAGACCTTCTTGAATGGAAGCCCGACGTCGCCCACCTACATTCTGTCTATATCCCTCAAAATGCCATTCTTGCCAAGCATCTGCAATCATGGGGGATTCCTTACGTCGTTACCCCGAATGGGGGACTATCCCCTTACGTTCTTAGACGCCGATGGTATCTCAAGGTAGCCTACAAGTTGCTGGTGGAACGGCCCTATCTAAACCGAGCTGCATTCATTCACGCGGTAACTGATCAGACAGACATACGAGACTATGGTGTCAAGGTGCCAATAGTGGTTGCTCCCAACGGAATTGATTTAGCCTTGATTCCAGATGATTTGAACCCAAATGCAATTGTCAACCGCTTTCCGAATTTAGAAGGCAAGAGGATATTCCTCTTTCTTGGCCGGCTGGATGCATTTCATAAAGGGCTGGACCTTCTTCTACATGGCTTTCAAAAAAGCCTTAAAGACACTAGTGCAGTTCTTGTTCTGGTAGGACCGGATTGGCGCGGGCATCGTAGGCAGCTAGAGAAACTCGCACAAGGCTTGGGCATTACTTCGCAGATCTTCTTTTTAGGGCCTGCCTATGGGAAGGAGAAGTTTGACCTCCTGGCCAGTGCTGATGTCTTCGTGCATACATCGCGGTGGGAGGGAGCATCCTTTTCCGTTTTAGAAGCCCTCGCCTGTGGGAAGCCTTGTCTGCTTACTCAGGCAGCCGATCCCACAGGCCTGATCGAGCAACAGGGAGCAGGCGTCGTTGTGCAGCCCAATGTGGAGGATATCGCCAGGGGCTTTCAGGAGATGGCCGCATTGGATCTATCTGAGTTACGAACCATGGGCAGCAAGGGGCGGACTATGGTGGAATTGGAGTTCAACTGGGAAAGGATAGCAAGAACGTTGACGAAGGCCTATCTATCTTATGCTGTATCGAAATAGTGAGGAGAAGTCCGTGGAAAGGGTTGCTATTGCTGAGGCCATTGCTGAGGCATGGAACCAAAAAGGGATCAACTACGCGATTATGCATGGACTGGAGGAATATCCTGCCTCGATCGGCAGGGACTTGGACATCTTAGTTCAGGCAGGTCAAGAACAACAAGCTCTTATGGTGGCAGCGAGGGTCTTTCAAGAGCACGGTTGGTCTGTTGTTCATCCCCCTGCTATATGGGGTGAACGATTGGTTGCTTTCCTTTCTTGGCGTCAGGCGCTGGAGATCCATGCTTTAACAAGGCTGTCATGGAGGAATGTGATCTTTAGAAGCCATCCCGATCCCATAGCTTGTAAGGGGCCCTTTAAGATCGATCCGTGGGCATCATTTGTCAAGAGGATTCTCATTCCCCTACTGGCTGGTAATACGGAGCACTTTCTCCGAAAGCCATATGAATTAACCTTTCAAGAACAGGAATGGGAATTTGTGCCCACTCTATTACCACCATTTTTGGGCAGCGCACTGGCCTCTGTTTTTGTGGAAGGAATTAGGCAGAATGACATAGAAGGGATAAAACAGTTGCTGCCGAACTTAAGGCGGATTATGATGGTGCGCGCCTTTGTGAAAAACCCTATAACCTCCACAGAAGCTCTTCTCTGCTCTGCTTGGAGAAAAGTTCTTCAGCCTTTTATGTCCTGCACTCCCATTTTGGCCTTTGTAGGGCCAGATGGAGTGGGAAAATCCACGCTAATAAGGGCTTTGGCTGATGATCCCTCTATATTTACTAAGGTGGTGACAAGACACTGGCGGCCTGGTTTACTCCCCCGGTTAGGGACTTTTGTAAGACAGCCATCATCTCAGCCAGAACCTGATGGATTGGTTCTGCCACGTAGGACGCCGGGAAGGTTTCACTGGCTGCGGTTATGCTACTACTTTGCCGATTTCTTACTAGGACATTTTTTGAAGGATCGGATTGACTCGAGCCGACAGCGGTTGGTTCTATATGACCGTTGTGCTCTGGATATGGTGGTAGACCCTGTACGCTACGGCCTCTCATCATCGCGAGGTACCAGAATTCTTTGGCGCTTAATACCTAAGCCTGACTTGGTAATTCTACTTTACGACGAACCAGAGCGTATTCTGGCTCGAAAGTCAGAGCTGGAGAAAAGCGGAATTGAATGTCAACTCAGAGAATGGTTGCGGCTTGCGGAGCAAGGAGAAGTAGATGTGATCATCTCTGTGGATGCTACGCCGGAGGAGGTAGCTAATCGTGTGAGGGATCTGGTCGTGGAAGCATTCATTGAGAAAAACGACAGTGTATTTTCGCCTGAGAGAACCTCTGAAGGGGACACCGGCTGGCTTGCCTCTGTTCTCGCGGACGGGGACGAGCAAGTGAGAGTTGAATATGCAAAAGGACAATCAATGCTGGCGGAGGATCATAGATGGGATATGATTGCCGAACTCGGACTTGTCTCATTGGGGGATGGACGCGGCTATTTGGTTCCCTTTGCCTCCCGCCGGGCAGCATCGGCTGGCTTCAATTTGTACAATGCCCAGAGCGCAAAAGCCTGGATCGTAAAAGGAATACTGGCAGCGGGACTTAGGCTGGGCTTCGCCCAGCCATTTTTGAGGAAGGTTCGGCTTAGAGTAAGTAGCAATCTGAATGGTACTGAACGAAGCAGAGTCTTGCTACTGGACCATCTAAAAGAAGTCTTGAGGCGCGACGATTTGACCTTTGCCATCTCCCTAGGCACCCCGGGGCCTCACCGGAAGCCCGTGATTCAGCTTATGACGCCAAATGGCGGGATCTTAGGGTATGTGAAGGTTGGTTGGAACAAGGCAACAAATATGCTGGTACGCCATGAAGCGGAGGTTCTCCGGGAGCTGGCTGGCATCCCTTTTTCCTCACTTATAGCACCCCGCTTGCTCTATAGTGGCTGGTGGGGAGAGCATCTCCTTTGCATCCAGCTCACTCCGGAGGGCCCACTGGAAGCTCCCCCACAAGAGTTCACGGCTCGACATCTTGAGGTCTTAAAGGAAATTGCGGCGATTCGGACCGTTTGGACATCCCTTCAACAAAGTTCCTTCTGGAAGGCTCTCAAAGAGCGTGTTCAAGAAGTTCGGAGTGCTTACCATCGGCATATCCTACAGCAGGGCATAAATGCGGTGGAGGCCTGGGTCGGAGATACGCCTCTGCCCTTCCACTTCCGTCACGGTGACTTTGCTCCCTGGAACATGAAGCAGGTGAATAATCGGCTATTCCTTTTCGATTGGGAATACGCCGCTTTTGAAGCACCTCCAGGGTGGGACCTGTTTCACTTCTTCGTTCAGTCTATGCTGCTGCTCAAGAAATGGCATGCCGGCCAAATCCGTGCCGCTTTCCGAAAGGGGCAACTCCCTTATCAATGGATAGAGCACTATCTAGCAAGCCTGGGTTTAGAAGCAAACGCCGTGAGTCCCCTTTTCTTGCTGTATTTGCTGGAACGGCTGACCTTTCACGCTACGATGGGTTGTGAAGATTTCGGACTTCTTCGCCAGCTCAGTGCTATGGTAAGTTTGCTTGTGCTCACAGAGGGCCACTCATAATGCCGAATCGTCTGAAGGTCCTTATCTCTGCCTATGCCTGCGAGCCTGAAAAGGGCTCCGAGCCGGGGATCGGCTGGAACTGGGTGAAGCAAGTTGCGCGGTTTCACGAGGTCTGGGTTATTACCCGAGCAAATAACCGAGGGACGATTGAACGAGCGTTGACCCGCAGGCCGATGCCAAATGTGCACTGGGTCTATTTCGACTTACCTAACTGGCTACGTTTCTGGAAAAAAGGGCAGCGAGGTGTGCAGCTTTACTACTATCTCTGGCAGATTGGTGCTTACTTCGTGGGCAGGCGGCTACACCGAGAGGCGAGCTTTGATCTGGTGCACCACGTTACGTTCGTGAAATATTGGGTGCCGAGTTTCTTGGTGCTGCTGCCGGTGCCGTTTATCTGGGGGCCTGTGGGTGGAGCCGAATCAGCGCCCAAGGTTTTTTACCGGGAGTTCGGTCTGGGAGGGAGGATTTACGAAGCCGCTCGGGATTTTGCACGATGGATGGCTAACCACGATCCGTTTGTGCAGCTCACTGCACGACGGGCGAAAATCGTCTTGGCGACCACCGAAGAAACAGCCCAAGCTCTTGGTCAATTGGGAGCTATTGGGGTCAAGGTTTGTTCCCAGGTAGGAATTCCAGCCGATGAATTGATAAGGCTATCATCTATACCCCTAAGAAGCAATAATCCGTTCCGCTTTGTAAGCATTGGGCGCTTGTTGCACTGGAAAGGGTTTAGTCTGGGGTTAAAGGCGTTTTCCTTGTTCCAAAAAGGGTGTGCCAACAGTGAATACTGGCTGCTCGGGGATGGACCGGATCGGAAGCGCTTAGAAACTTTAGTGAACTGTTTGAGCATTGGCGACAAGGTGAAGTTCTGGGGGCACCTGCCGCGTGCGCAGGTGCTAGAAAGATTGGCAGAGTGTGATGTTTTAGTGCATCCCAGCCTCCACGATTCAGGTGGCTTGGTATGCGCGGAGGCCATGGCGGCAGGCCGTCCAGTTATCTGTCTGGATCTTGGGGGACCTGGCCTTCAGATCACGGAGGAGACCGGGATTAAGGTGCCCGCCCTCTCACCGAAGCAGGCGGTGATGGACTTGGCAGAGGCAATGAAGCGTTTGGCCGAAGACCAAGAATTGAGACAGCATATGGGTAATGCAGGAAGAAAACGTGTCCAAGAACATTTCTCTTGGGACAGGAAAGGCGATTACTTGGCTGAGTTATACAACAAGGTAGCTGGGCAATGATTGATAAGGTGTTTCTCCGGAAAGCTGTGGCGAGATTTGACATAGTCATTTTCCTTGCGCTAGGAATTGCTATATTTGCAGTTCTTATGGCAGAGACTCTCCCAATCGTTATTGCCGCACTTATTGCACTGTTGTTGTTAATGCTCGTGACTGTAGCTACTTCGCTACATATGTTGACATGGAAAAACGCCACTTTATTTCTTTGGACTATAATGGTTGCTCATCGAGCGCTTTCCCCTAGAGTCGAATCGGTAGAAGTTGGATCCCTGGTTTGGAATCCATATATAATTGCGGAAGTATCAGTTACTATTGCAATTTTCTCCGTTACCTTACTTTTATTCTTCCTCTGGCTTACGCACTTCCGGACGATAAGAATGGCGACTAGCCTAAAACTGCTTTGGGCCTATGTATTGGTGGCGTCGTTTTCCTTATTGTATTCTCCATCGCCCTTATACACGGGCTTTTGGCTCCTGCGCTTGGTTTCTGTGGCTCTTCTCTTAACAATGTATTTTAGTGCAGCAACCCTAGCGGATGCGGAGCAATTTGCTCATATCACACTTCTCGCTATGTTGCCCTACCTGATGCTTCCTTGGCTCGCATTTATCCAAGGTAAGATCCTTCCTGGTAGCCGTGTTATGGGTTTTTGGTTGCATCCAGGCCAAGCTAGTATGATAGGATATGCCGTTGGAGCGGCTTATCTTGTCAGGTGGTTGCTCTCTGCCCGCAGACTAAAGACGATAATGCTGGCATTGCTTGGCTTTGGTTCGGCCTTCATTGCGGCAGGTAAGATAGGCGCTGTATCAATGTTGGTTGTATTGGCTCTTATCTTCGCTGGCACTTGGCGGCGATGGTTTTCCACACGGAGAATGGCAGGCGTCCTCTTTGTTGGACTAGGGCTTGCCCTGTTAGCGAGTCGAGGGGTCGGGCTGTTATCTCACTTGCAATATTATCAGCAGTTGGCATTCGCTACACTCAAGGCACGGTTTCTACTATGGGATGCTGCAATTTCCAGATGGTTGGAATCACCGCTGGTGGGAATGGGATTTGCTTCAACAAGGGTTATCAAGCTGCCGGCGCGGGACATTGAATGGATCACAACCCACGCTCATAATTCATTCCTAGAATCCTTGATTGAGGTGGGATTGCTTGGAAGCCTTTCGTTATTTACAGCGATCGGGGTTGTTATCTGTAAGTTATTTCGCCTTGGGCTATCCATCTTTCGAGTAGAGTCAACTGGGCCAATCGCTGCGGCCTGGGGTGTGTTGTTGCTTAGCAGTGTGGCAGATCTCGTTTTCGGGGGCATTCTTCAACCTCCAACCTACTTGTTTATAGGGCTGTTGATCTCCTTAGACGTCCTGTGCAAAAGGACTCCGCCCACTGCTGGGCATTGAGTCATAAGCCTCGGGGGAGAGACAGAATAGTGGCATCTTCCACCTTGCCAGTCTGTGAAATATGTGGCGGTGATACCAAGCTGTGGGGGGAGAAAGCTGGCTTTAGAGTGTTAAAATGCAGTTTCTGTGGATACGGCTTTGTCTACCCAAGGCCATCCCCACAGGAACTCGCCCGGTTCTATGGCCAGGAGGATTCCACTCCCGCCCAAAGTGCTAAGATGCAGCGTTATCGGGCGGAGATTCCACCTTGGAAAGAACCTGAACAGATAATGAACAAGCTCCGAGCTATGGGATTGGACAAAGGTAGACTGTTGGATGTAGGAGCAGGATTTGGATGGTCTACTGAGTACTTTAACAGACATGGCTTTGCAGTCACTCCCCTGGAACCGAATCCACTTGCTGCTAGAAAAATTGAGGAAAAAAACCGGCCTGACAGTAATCAGGGACTTCTTTGAGACCTGGATCCCGGAGAAATCCCTTATTGGGATGTTCGATGTCATCATAATGATGCAGGTCATTGAGCATGTCCTTTATCCCCAGCTTCTATTCGAAAAGAGCCGTGACCCATTGCGGCAAGGCGGCGTTCTTGCTGTCAGTACGCCAAACTTCGATTCATTGCTGATCAAAGTTCTGAAGGTACGGGAAGGTCATATTTGCCCTCCAGGGCATCTTAACTTCTTCACTCTGAAGTCATTGAGACTGCTTGGCAACCGCTATGGTTACAGATTCGTTCAGGGTTATACCAGGAGCAACCTTACTCGTTACCTGGCTATAGAGGGGGCCAAAGATTACCTGCGAGACCGAGGGGCAGTCTTGGCTAAGATCACCGGGACGGTGGCTTGGATAGCTCTAAGCATAGCTGATAGGCTGGGAATAGGACGATATCTTTTATGGGTACTTCTTGCATGAACATCCTTCTTCTTCATAACTACTACCAACAACCCGGTGGGGAAGACCAAGTCTTTGAAGCCGAAAAGGCCCTACTGAAAAGGGCTGGCCACCAGGTACTGACCTACGAACGGCACAACGATGAAATCAAAACCTACTCCCTTGCCCAAAAACTTGGCCTAGTAAAGCGCACCTTATGGGCCAAGGACAGCGCTCAAGCCATCCGGGACATTCTGAAGCGCGAGCGCCCCGATGTAGCCCACTTTCACAATACCTTCTTGCTTATCTCACCCTCGGCTTACTATGCTTGTTGGGAGGCCCGGGTGCCAGTGATACAGACCCTGCACAACTACCGCCTGCTCTGTCCTGCAGCTACCTTCTTTCGGAGTGGGCAGGTGTGCGAGAATTGCTTAAGCAACACCCCACCCTGGCCCGGAGTCGCCCACGGCTGTTGGCGAAGTTCGCGGGCCAAGACGGCCGTAGTGGCTATGATGCTCGCAGTGCACCGTTGGCTGAAGACCTGGGAGAAGCAGGTGCACCTCTACATCGCCCCCACAGAGTTTGCGCGAAGGAAGTTCATCGAAGGAGGGCTGCCGGCGGAAAAGATTGTAGTGAAGCCGAACTTTGTAGACAGTGACGAATTACAGGTGACGAATGACGAGTGGCGGAAAGGGAAAAGGGGTTACGCCCTATTTGTGGGGAGGTTATCGCCTGAGAAGGGGGTGCGGACGCTCCTTCGGGCGTGGCAGAAGACGAAGGAGATCCCATTGAAGGTCGTAGGCGATGGGCCGCTGATGGGGGAGGTGCAGGCGTTCCTGGAGCGAGAGGGGCTGGAGGGTGTGGAGGTACTGGGCCACCGGGAGCGCGAGGAGGTCTTGCGGCTCATGCGGGGGGCATGGTTCTTGGTGTTTCCGTCAGAGTGGTATGAGGGATTCCCTCTAACCATTGCCGAGGCCTTCGCCTGTGGCGTACCAGTGATCGCCTCGCGGCTAGGGGCGATGGCGGAGATCGTGGAGGACGGGCGCACGGGGCTCCACTTCGAGCCAGGGAACTCTGAGGACCTGGTGGCCAAAGTAGAATGGGCCTGGACGCATCCCAAAGAGATGCAGGAGATGGGCCAGGAGGCACGGAGGGAGTACGAGGAGAAGTATACAGCAGAGCGGAACTACGAAATGTTGATGGAAATATACCAGCGGGCAATGGAGGAAGCGAGGAGCGGGGGTTAGAAACCCTCGCTCGATATTTCCTAATTTCAACCTATGGAGGAAGAACTTGAACTGGCAAAATCGTAAAGTCTTGATCACCGGCGGAGCCTCTTTCATCGGCTCCCACCTCACCGATGCTCTGGTGGAACGCGGAGCCAAAGTGCGTATCGTGGACGACCTCTCCAGTGGCAAACTGGAGAACATCCATCCGCATCCGGCCAATGGCACCATCGAGTTCGTTCAGACTGACCGTGGGAATCCAGCATCGTCCACATGACCATATTGTTGAAGGAGAAGACCCTATGAAAAAAGCGTTGGTCTGCGGTGCCGGTGGATTCATCGGTGGGCATCTGGTGAAGAAACTCAAGCGGGAGGGCTACTGGGTCCGGGGCGTGGACATCAAGGAGCACGAGTTTGCCCCTACCCAGGCCGATGAGTTCTTGTTGCTAGACCTGCGGGATCCGGAAAATTGTCGCCGGGCGTTGACCCTCGAGGATGGCGGGACGTTCGACGAGGTCTACCAACTGGCTGCCGATATGGGTGGGATGGGTTATATCCCCTTCGCCGAATGCGAGATTATGCACAACAACGCTCTTATCAACATCCATATGACCCACACCGCCGCCGAGATAGGCGTGCCGCGTTACTTCCTTTCCTCGTCCGTCTGCGTCTACCGGAATATGCAGCCCGGCGAGCCGCCTCTAAGTGAGAAAGACGCCATACCCGCCCATCCGGATAACGAGTATGGCTGGGAAAAGCTCTATGCTGAGCGTGTGGCGATGGCCTATGGCCGTCACACAGATATGAAGGTGCGCATCGCTCGTTTCCAGAACTGCTACGGCCCGGAGGGCACTTGGCGTGGTGGGAGAGAGAAGGCCCCTGCTGCCATCTGCCGCAAGGTGGCTGAGGCCGAGGACGGCGGCACGATTGAAGTGTGGGGCGACGGGACGGCGATTCGAGCTTACACCTACATTGACGATATGATTGAGGGTATCTATCTCCTGATGCAATCCGACCTGGAGGGGCCGGTCAACATCGGCAGCGATGAGTATGTGACGGTGGATGAGTTAGTGCGGACGGTGATAGAGGTCTCAGGCAAGACAATCCACGTCAAGTATGTGGAAGGCCCGGTGGGGGTGCAGGCGCGGAACTTCAGTAAGGCGCGCATTCGCTCACTGGGCTGGGAAGCCAAGGTATCCCTCAGGGAGGGAATTAAGCGCACGTATGCGTGGATTGAGGAACAGGTGAAGCGTAGCAAGTTCTGACATAGGAAAGAATGTATGGACAACCCTTCACGGGTCAATATTTTGGGCGTGGGCATCAGTGCTATCAATATGGACATGGCCCTTGATCTTATCGAAGCCTGGATTGCCCACCGGGAATTCCATTACGTCTGCGTCACCCCAGTCCATAGCGTAATGGAGTGCCAGCGCGATCCCGAGCTGCGGCGCATCTGTAACGCCAGCGGGATGACTACGCCGGATGGGATGCCCCTCGTCTGGCTGAGCCGATTCTATGGTTACCATTATGTAGACCGTGTGTATGGGCCGGATCTGATGCTGGCCCTATGTAAGCGGTCCCTAGATAGCGGCTACCGGCACTTCTTCTACGGCGGTGCCGAAGGTGTGCCGGAGCAACTGGCAGCAAATCTCCAACATCGCTTCCCTGGCTTAATCATTGCAGGAACCTACTCGCCTCCCTTTCGCTCGCTGACGCCAGACGAGGATGATCAAGTTGTGCGAATGATCAATGACGCCAACCCGGACGTGGTCTGGGTTGGCCTCGGCTCCCCCAAACAGGAGCGGTGGATGGCGACTCATATCGGCCGCGTAAAGGCTCCGGTTCTTATCGGTGTTGGTGCGGCCTTCGATTTCCTCGCTGGTCGGAAGAGGCAGGCACCGCGTTGGATGCAACGCAGTGGCCTGGAGTGGCTCTTTCGGCTGCTGACTGAACCCCGACGGCTGTGGCGGCGGTATCTGATCAACAATCCGCTGTTTGTATTGCTGGTGCTGGCGCAAGCCTTAGGCTTGCGAAGGTACTCGCTGGAGTGAATTAGCGCCATGTGTCTCGGTGCTATATTGGGCATCCTTGATCGGTAGCAGACGAATGAGTTCTCAGAGAAGCTCAGTTGACATACGTATTCGTGCTCGTACACGTTTGTCTAAGCTCGGAGCATTTCTGGACCTGGCCACCAATCTACTATACTGGGTGGTCATTTCTCTACTTGCAATTGCCTTCCTCAATGACCCACCTTTTCTGACCCTTGGATTGGCCTTCCTCGGTGGCCTCTTCATCGGCATTGAGGTGCATCGGGCATATGAACGCCGTGCTGCGGTTCCCCGCCCAGCTAAGCGTCCTTCCTTTTTGCATTGGCCTATCATCGGCCTGATCGGTCTCAACTACGGCTGGTTCGTGTTCGCGGATAGGCCGCCTGTAGCCGGGCTCGCCCTGCTTGGTGCGCTCTTCATTCTCCGTATCGCCCACACTCGCTCACTGTTCACCTGGACACCTCATGACCTGCCCATCATCTTACTGGTGCTGTTAACGCTGTTCTCAGGGCTTGTGCTGACCGTTGACCCATCCCTCAGCCTGCCCAAAGTCCATGGGGTCCTGCTAAGTGTACTGATCTACTACGAGATCACTTACGGCGTTCGGCTCAAGAGGAATCTTAATCGCTGGCTTATCGCTCTGAGCGCCTTAGGCATCGGGATAGCCGTGCTGGGCCTGTTGGGTGCCGACTGGTTCTCCGCCAAGTTGCTGAACCTGTCGAAGGTCTATGCCTTCATCCCGCGCAAAATCGCCAACGTGCCCCGCTCCATCCGTGGCGGATTCCATCCTAACGGCATAGCCGGCACCCTCATTTTCGTGATCCCGGTCTATGCCGTGCAACTTGCAACTGCTTTGCAGGCCAACAGCAGACGCCGAACACGGCATGCGGCGTTGATCACTTGTCTTACCTTCCTGGCTCTGGCAAGCGCGGTCATCACATTGCTGCTTACCCAGTCGCGAGGCGCTTTCCTGGGGCTTGCCATCGCCTCCGTGGCCCTATTCTTCGCCTGGAGACAGCGCTGGGTTCTGAGCCTGGCCAGCCTGGTGGGCCTGCTGCTCCTGGCAAGTATGCTTCTGGTGCGTTTCCCAACACTCTTGGGGACCTTTGACACAGTCCAGTCCGAACGAAAGGTTCTCTCGTCATACGAGTTCCGATTGACAGTGTGGCGCCTGGCGCTGCAAGTTCTGCAAGCCTTTCCGCTTAGCGGTGTGGGCATCGGCACCTTTGACACTGTGGCCCGCACTCTCTTCCCCTATCTATACCCAGCCTCTTTCCTGTACAACCCATCCGCCACCATCACCCACGCCCATAACGAGTTGCTTCAGGTGGCCATTGACCTGGGCATCCCCGGCTTCGTCGCCTACGTGGCCCTGTTGGGCGCCTTTGCTCGCACCGCCTGGCGGACTTACACCTGGGCGCCGGATGAGCGGGTCAAGCGGCTCATCCTTGGCCTGGGCGCGGGCATGCTGGCCCACCAGATCTTCGGCCTCACCGATGCCTTCCTGCTAGGCACTAAGCCCGGCATCGTGATGTGGCTCATCATGGGCCTCATCACCGGCCTCTACCTCAACCTGGCATCCGATCATCTGGTAACACAGGGCCACAAATGACCTGAAACCGAGCTCCCAGAGGGGTTAAAGCAGCAAGGGGGTGTTCCTATGTTCAAGAGGTTTAGCACTAGCTATATGGTCTTCCTGTTTATCACAGATCTCGTTCTTACCGAGTGTGCCCTGTATATAGCTAGTGTGCTTCGCTATCTCCTACCTTATGGCGACCGGGTTCCCTGGGAGATGGCGCGCGTGCCCCTGCCGGTCTATGGACTGGTGGCCTTGATCTGGACCGTGGTCTTCATGGCTCTATCCCTGTATAACCCCGACCGGGTATTCCGAGCCATTGATGAATTCCAGCTCGTCATTCTGGCCACGGCGCTGGCTGCTTTTAGCCTGGCTGGCCTTCTCTATCTCACTTACCGCGATATACCCCGCTATCTGTTCGTCTACTTCTCTCTGATGGATGCGGCGCTCCTTCTGGGTTATCGTGCCCTGTTGCGAGCTTTCTTCCGCCTCCGGCGCAGCCGCCATAAAGACATGACCCGGATATTGATCATTGGCACGGATTCACTGGGCCAAGAGGTTGCCCAGGCCTTGGAAGGATACCGCTATATGGGTCTGGAAACGGTAGGGTTTCTCGCTGAGGATCCTCACAAACAAGGAGCGATGCTCGAGGGACTGCCTATACTTGGCACCCTAGATCAAGCCTGTGATGTGGTGGACCGTTATAAGGTCGAAGAGGTAATTATTGCATTGCAGCGCTGTGATCGGAAGCGCCTGGCCAATCTGGTAGCCGAGTTGCAAGAACATCCCGTCCGAATAAAAGTGATCCCGGATTTCTTCGATCTGGCATTCCCCCGGGCCCGCGTGGGCGTCTTCGCTGGAATTCCCATGATCGGGTTGCGCGAACCGGCCATTGACGGCTTTCAACGCTTTATAAAGCGCCTCTTTGATCTCGTTGTCACCACCGTTGTGCTCCTGCTGATTT
>Ga0190306_1000316_pt1 | contig 17497 bp, 13 predicted proteins | sample 48700734_MG_FD_161657 | JGI IMG/M metagenome (GOLD analysis project Ga0190306, IMG submission 161657) | Hydrothermal vent sediment bacterial communities from Southern Trench, Guaymas Basin, Mexico - 4870-07-3-4_MG | ecosystem: Environmental > Aquatic > Marine > Hydrothermal vents > Sediment ... | reverse complement strand
TCATACAGATCGAAATCAATTTCCTCTAAAGAAAGTTTACCGGCTTCAATCTTTGAGAAATCGAGTATATCATTTATTAGACTTAGAAGAACATCTGCAGAATATTCAATCTGCTGGGAATATTCCTGCTGCTCTTTATCCAGTTTTGTTTCTCCCATAAGTTCCGACATACCTATTATTGTGTGTATAGGTGTTCTAATCTCGTGGCTCATATTTGCAAGAAAGTCAGATTTTGTCTGAGATGATCTTTCTGCTTCTCCTTTTTCCTTTTGTAAACGTAATTGATAAGCCCTTTGGGCTGTAATATCTTCTATAAATGCTGCAACATACCAATTTGCGTTGCCATCAGATTGAACGGAAGAAACTCTGAATCTAAACCATTCATCAACATTATTATAATTTTCATAACGATAATCTTCTGAAAAAGATGTTTTTACTCCGGATATTAAGTCATTAAAATCCTTTATATATTTTTCCCGATCTTCAATATGTATAATTTGTTTAAAGTCATAACCCTTAACTTCAGGTACATTTGGAATAAGGGATCTAAATATTTTATTACTAAAGCGAATATTCCCATTTCGCCCAAGGATTACTACACCTACGGGAGATTCAATAATAATCTTTTTGAAAAGTTCGTTTACACTCATATTATTTTTAGAAAGTGCTGCTTAATATTTCAACAGCTTTATTCTGCAGACCCTCCGGATTGAGTGGTTTTGTCATGTAACTTTTAATTCCAAGACTTATTGCTTTTATAATTGTTTCTTTTTGGGAAAGGGCTGACAGAACTATTATTGGGAGCTTTTTATTTTGTTTTTTTAAAAATTCCAGTACCTGGAATCCGGTAAGTACAGGCATCATGAGATCCAGAAATATTAGATCAAATTTTGTTGTATTTTCAGCAAGCAGAAATTCCTTACCGTTTTCAAATGTTTGCAATTCCCATGCTGTATCAGAAAAAACAGTTTTAATTAATTCTCTAATAATCAGATCATCGTCGACAATAGCAACTACAGCCTTGCTCTGGAATATGCTGTTACCGTCTTCCTTTTTTTCAATTTTCCCCCTGTCATGACCCATTTGAATAGTTTCTGTACCTTCATTTACCTGGGCACTTGAAGTTAGCAGCTTATCATGAACAACTTCATTATGAGCAAATTCATCCGGTTTAATTCCAAGTAAATTATCCATTGCATCCGGAAGATTATCTGCTATGGGAATTGATGCATAGTCAGTAGTTTCAAGATAACTGATTATTTCTTTTGAGCTGGTTAAAATTTGAATCATTCTGGGATTTGCCTGGGCATTTTCCTGAATAACTTCAATTAGTCTTCTAAGTTTTGGTCTGGCATTTTCCGGGAAATCAATGCTTGTCATCATTAATAGTATTTTGGGTTTTGTTACATCATATAGATGTAGTAATTCGATTAATTTATACTTTAAAAGTTCAACTTTTTCAGTATTTAAGCCCTGTGCAATCTCAATAAAGAGCATGTCCTCATTAAAATGTGATTCCATAATACATGGTGTTTCATCTACTTTAATTTCAATACCAATAAATTCTGATATTGTTTTAAGAAGCACATCCATATTTATTGGTTTGGACAGGATTTTTTTTACATTTGCACTTGCCATTTCCACTACATTACGCTGATCAACTTTATTTGCAATCATTATAGCGGGTATTGGTGCAGTATTTTTATTGGATTTTTTATCCGCAAGTACTTCCATGCTGCTTTTTCTGCTAAGCATATAATCCATAATTATAAGATCAGGCATTTCGTTCCGCATTTTTATAAATCCATCCAAACCATTAAGGCCAAGATATACTTCTATACTATAATCTTCCAGTTTTTTACTAAGGTAATTTCTAAAAAGTGATGAATCACCAATTATAAGTACTTTCTTCATTACTAATCTCTCCTGATTGTTATTCCATTATTACCCCAAATTAAAAAAGAATCAAATATTTTTTTTAATTTGAAAGATATCGTGTGTTGATTTTGTAATTATGATGTTGTATTTGTATTATCATGATTGTTGCATAAGGAGTGATTAATGAAATTAACAAGATCTGCAGGTATTTTACTTCATCCAGGTTCTCTTCCCTCGGATTATTGTATTGGAGAGCTTGGTCCTTCTGCATTCAGGTTTATAGATTATCTTGTCCAATGTGGAGTTAGCCTTTGGCAGGTATTACCTCTTGGACCGACAGGTTATGGTAATTCTCCCTATGCTGCATTATCCGCTTTTGCAGGTAATCCCTTCTTGGTAAGCCTGGAGAAACTGAAGAGTGATGGATATCTGACCGAAGAAGATCTTTCCACTTACCCGGGAGCTGACTTAGTCAGAGTCGATTATAACCTTGTTTCAAGCTGGAAAGTTCCTCTTTTGGAGAAAGCGGCACAAAATTTTCTGGATACAGCTTCCGAAGATGAGCAAAAGAATTTTAATAATTTTGGTATTGATAATTCAGAATGGCTCAACGATTTTTCCCTCTTTGTGGTAATTAAAGAACACTATGACCGGAAAGCTGAAAAGGAAAAAGTATCCGATTCCAGATGGAACTATTATTGGGATAAAAAAATTATTCTTAAAGAAAAAAAGACAGAATTGGAATGGATAGAAAAGTACAAAAATGAAATTGAGATACAAAAAGTACTACAGTATTTTTTTTACAGTCAATGGATTAAACTAAAAAAATATGCCAATGCCAGGGGCATTAAAATTATTGGAGATATTCCAATCTATGTGGCAGCATGCAGTTCTGATCTCTGGAGTAATCGAAAAATGTTCCATGTTGATAATAATGGACATCAGACTGTTGTTGCGGGAGTGCCTCCTGACTACTTCAGCAAAACAGGTCAGCTTTGGGGAAATCCTATTTACAAATGGGATAAACATGAAGCTGAGGGTTTTTTATGGTGGACAAGACGTATTCAGGGAATGCTCAAACTGGTGGATATAGTAAGAATTGATCATTTTATTGGACTTGAAGCCTATTGGGAGGTTCCTGCAGATGCTCCTACTGCAGAAACTGGTCGATGGGTTAAGGCTCCGGGCAAAAAACTTTTTAAGGCATTGCAGAATAAGCTGGGATCACTTCCTTTTATTGCCGAAGATCTTGGAGTTCTAACACCTGAAGTTGAAGAACTTAGGGATTCTTTCAACTTTCCTGGAATGAAAATATTGCAGTTTGCATTTACTTTTGATGATAAGGGTAAACAGGATAATAAAAATATGTTTTTACCTTTTACATATTCTAAAAATACAGTGGTGTATACGGGCACTCATGATAATGATACTACCCGAGGATGGTATAATTCAATAACTGATAGAGAGCGGGATCTTGTAAGACGATATCTGGGTCGTCCTGATGATGATATAGTCTGGGATCTTATAAGGGAAGCTCTTTCTTCAGTTTCTGACTATGCAATTATTCCCATGCAGGATATTTTAAATCTGGATACAGAATCCAGAATGAATACTCCTTCTACTCTTAAAGAGGAAAACTGGTCATGGAGAATGTCAAATACTGATATGGCCGATTTTACTGCAGCCCGGCTTAAAGGTATGATAGAACTTTATGGAAGATAGAAAAAGAATTGTAAGTGAACATTATGAGCCTCTTTTGGCAAAATATTCCAGTGGCTATGAAATTCTGGATTGGGAAAGCCTGGACAGTCAGATAAAAAGATTCGAGGTTCTTACAACCAATGTGGAACTTTCAGGAAAAAAGATATTGGATGTTGGTTGCGGTATAGGGGATCTTTATGGATATCTTAGAGATAAGTACGTAAATGTTGATTACTATGGAATAGATATTCTTGATAAAATGATTGAACGTGCAAATACAATTTATCCTGATGGAAGATTTTTTGCAGGAGATATTTTTAAAAAGTCTCCTTTTAGTAAAAAACAATTTGATATAATATTCTGTTCTGGCGTATTTAACCTGAATATGGGAGATAATTATACTTTTTTAAAAGAATCACTTCCTGTTTTCTTTACTCATGCAAAGGAGTTCGTGGTTTTTAACCTTCTTGATCCGGGACATTTTGTTAATACTCAAAAATATTATTTTTTCAGCCACAAAGAAGTTCTTCACCTAATTCGGCCTTATTCAGATAATGTGAGAACTGTTACAGGCTATATTCAAAACGATTTCACAATAATTGCAGATGTAAAAGAAGGAGTTGGATAAAGGGATACGGATAACAGGAGACGGGAGTAAGGAGACGGGAGAAATTCTTCCGGTCTCCCTTTTCCATTCTCCATCCTCCGTATTAATCTATACCGTATTCTTTTCCGTAATTTTCTGTAATAAAATCAATATCTTTGTCCCCTCTGCCAGAAAGGTTTAAAAGGATCGTATTCTCTTTTGGAAGTGTAGCTGCCAGCTTCATTGCATAGGCCACTGCATGAGCGCTTTCCATTGCTGGAATAATACCTTCTACCCTCGATAGTTCAAAAAAAGCATCTATAGCCTCTTTATCATTTATGGTAGTGTACTCTACCCGCTCTATATCTTTCAGATAACTATGTTCCGGTCCAACACCAGGATAGTCCAGACCGCTGGCCACTGAATATACAGGTGCCGGATTTCCCTTATCATCCTGAAGCAGATATGATTTAAAGCCATGAATTATTCCAGGTGTTCCCAGAGTCATTGTTGCTGCATGTTCTCCAATCTTGAAACCTGTTCCTGCTGGTTCAGCTCCATACATTTTTACAGATTTATCTTCCAAAAATGCTGTGAAAAGACCGAGTGCATTGGATCCACCGCCAACACATGCAACAAGATTATCCGGCAATCCACCCGTTTTTTCCTTAAATTGTTGTTTTGCTTCAATACCTACAATAGTTTGAAAATCCCGTACCATCATTGGAAATGGATGGGGACCGACAACTGAACCAATTGCGTAGAGCTGGGTAACCGGATCCTGAACATAGGCAGTAAAAGCCTCATCTACTGCTTCTTTAAGAGTTTTTAAACCGGATTTTACCGGAATTACTTTTGCTCCCAAAATCTTCATTCTAATTACATTGGGATGTTCCTTTACTATATCAACTTCACCCATATAGATGTCACATTCAAGTCCTAAAAGTGCTGCAGCTGTTGCCAGGGCAACTCCATGCTGGCCGGCACCTGTTTCTGCTATTACTTTTTTCTTTCCCATTTTCTTTGCAAGAAGTACTTCTCCCAGACAGTGATTTATTTTATGTGCACCTGTATGGTTAAGGTCTTCTCTTTTCATATAAATTTGAGCTCCGCCAATTTTTTTTGACAGATTCTGTGCATAAAAAACAGGGCTTGGTCTTCCTACATAATCCTGGTACAGTGCTGTAAGTTCTTCCTGAAATCCGGGGCTTTGACTAATTTCTTTATATGTCTTTGTTATTTCATCCATTACCTGTTGAAGATCCGGGGGAAGAAAGCTTCCTCCGTATTCTCCAAAATATCCTTCTTTGTCAGGTGTCTTTACCATTGTACTCATATTTTCCTCCATAGTTTCTATAGGTAGAAACGTTACTATTAGTAGAAACATATTGGATTTTGTTTTTTTTGTCAATAGAGGTTCTTGCAAAACTCTTCGAGTTTTGCAATTGCCTGAGAAACTAAAAGAAATTGTCGTGCACCCATACATTATGTTGGTAATTGCCAAATACAAGTGTAATTTTGAGGATATTCCTACTTCTCCTGCTTTTCATACTGCAGCTTATACAGATTATAGTAAATCCCTTTTTTTGCAAGTAATGCATCATGGGTACCCGCTTCTTCAAGATGTCCTTTTGAAAGCACAAGAATTTTATCTGCATTTCTAATTGTTGAAAGTCTATGTGCAATTACAAGAGATGTTCTGCCTTTCATAAGTTCTTCAATAGCTTTTTGTATTAGAAATTCAGTTTCTGTATCTACATTACCTGTTGCTTCATCCAGAATAATAACCTGAGGATTCTGGGCAATCACCCTCGAAAAGGATAGGAGCTGGCGTTGCCCTGTCGATAGATTCGAACCTCTTTCATTAAGAATAGTCTTGTAGCCTTTTTCCAAATTCCTGATAAAGGTATCGGACTGAGCCAGAACAGCGGCTTTTTGAACATCCTCTGTACTCAAATGCAGACCCGTTTGTATGGATTCTTCTATAGTCCCTGCGAATAAAAAAACATCCTGCTGTACAGGGATAACTGTTTCCCGGAGGTTTTTAAGTTTTAATTTTCTAATATCAATTCCATCCAGTAGTATTGATCCTTCCTGAACATCCCATAATCGGGTTATTAGGTTTGCTATTGTTGTTTTGCCAGCGCCTGTGTAACCTACAATTGCTACCTTTTCACCGGGATTCACTGTAAATGATAAATCATTTATTACTGTTTCATTTTCTTTATAAGAAAACGAAACATTTTTGAACTCAATTTTTCCGTTTACCGGCTTAGTTAAAGTTTTCTCACCACAGTCTTCTATGGTATCTTTGGAGTCCATAAGGGAGAAAACTCTTTCGCCTCCTGCCATTGCAGATTGCAAAATAGTAAACTTTTCTGCAAAATCCATAATAGGTCTGTAAAATTTCTGAATTAAATCAAGAAAAGCTATTAGAATTCCAAGTGATAATGCTGATTTTAACAGCTGGCCTGACCCAAAGTAGAGTATTACAGAGATCGAAACAGCAGTAAACAAATTCATTAGGGGTCGAAATACAGCAAATACATACATTTCGGCTAAATTTGCTTTTAACAGTTCACTGTTTTTTTCTTTAAAAATAGTGTTGCTGTCTTCCTCTTTTCCAAACATCTGAACAATATCCATTCCTGAAATATGTTCAGATAGGAAGCTATTAACTTTTGATACGGAACTACGCAAATTCCTGTATGTTTTTCTGGCAATTTTTCGAAACAGGAATGTTATAATAATAACTGGTGGAACACTTATTAGTGTAATGAATGCCAGTTTTACATCCAGATAAAATAATGTAATCATAACACCTGCAACCATGGCAAAATCTTTTAATACAGAGCTTGCAACAGAAGTAAAAAATTCATTTATTGTTTCAACATCATTTGTTATTCTGCTTACCAGACTTCCTATTGGAGTTGTGCCTAAAAAATTGAGGGATTGTCTGACTACATGATTATAAAGTTTCAGTCGAATATCTTCCATAACTTTCTGACCTGTATAAGCCATTAGATACACCTGTAGAAATGTAAAAAGAAGACCGCCTATAAGAAGAGCCAGATAGATTAGACCCCGTTGTTTTACAGTGTTTATATCTGATTTTCTTATGAGTCTTCTTTCATTTATGGGCAGATTATTTAGATCATTTGTTTTTATAATTATATATCCGTCTGCTATAGTAATAGGTTTCTTAATATTGTTGATAATCTCTATAGCTTTAGCATCATTTGGTAATTCAGTCACATAGTATTTTGCAGGAATATTTTTTGACTTATCCCGAAAATAGATATATTCTCCAGCCTTTATAAAAGCTTTTGTTCCGTTTAAAGAATTTATAATATTGCTGTTTTCTTCAGTATCTTTAATTTTTGAATAACTTACAATAATATTCCCATCTATAGTTTTCTGCATTATTACAGGCATCATCAATTCTGCTGCTGTAGCAAATAGAAGAGCTGTAATTGCTATAATAACCTGCCACTTGTAAGGTTTTGTAAAACTCCAAAGGCGTTTCACTATAACAGGATCGTAGTTTTTTACTATTTCTTCTTCTTTCCCTTTCAAGCTTCAGCCTCCTGAAGTATGGCAATCTCTCTGTAAAAGCCTTCAAGTTTATAGAGAGCACTATGAGATCCCTTCTGAATTATCTTACCCTTATCAATAACAAATATAATATCTGCATGATGAAGGGTGGAGACTCTATGGGAAACAAGAATATTAGTTTTGTGCTGTCTGATTTCCAGTAAGCGCTTTAAAATTTTTTCTTCAGTTGAAGTATCAACAGAAGAAAACGCATCATCGAGTATTAGTATTGGTGAATCCAGTATCATTGCTCTTGATATGGATATCCGCTGTTTCTGACCTCCTGAGAGAGTAAGTCCTCTTTCACCAACTTCAGTATTCCATCCATGGGGGAAATATTTAAAATCATTACTTATAGTAGAAAGATCTGCCATTTTCATAGCTGCAGAATCTTCAGCCTTTGGTTTTCCAAAAATAATGTTATCTTTTATTGTTGTAGAAAAAAGGAAGGTATCCTGCGGAACAAATCCAATTGAAGATCTAAGTTCTGAAAGTTCAAAATCTCTTATATCCCTGCCTCCTATAAAAACTGTTCCAGGTGGAGGGTCAATTAATCTGGGTAATAATCGTATAAGAGTAGTTTTTCCTGAACCTGTTCGTCCAAGTATGCCTACAGTTGTTCCTTCGGGAATTTCCATATCAATAGAATTAAGTATATCTGACTGATTGGAATTTTCCCCCCGGTATGAAAAATTTAATTTTTTTATTGAAATGTTGAATGATGAACATGGTTTTTGGGGTAAACCAGGTGAAACAATCTCTGCTTTCTGATTCAGAATTTCATTTATTCTTGTTAAAGAAGCTGCACCTCTTTGCAGCATATTCACAGTAAATCCCATTCCCATTACAGGCCAGGTTAACATTGCCAGATAGCTCATAAGGGCTACAAAATCACCGGGACTTATTGACCTATCTATAACGGCAATACCTCCTAAGGTAAAAAGAAGCATAATAGATATCCCTGAAATAAAATTAATTACAGGGAAAAAGAACCCCCACAATCTTACCAGACGCATGTTGCTGTTTTTATAATTCTCATTGGTTTTGAAAAATTTTTGCTCAAAATATTCTTCTCTTGCAAAAGATTTAATAACTCTTATACCGGAGAGAGTCTCCTGAACATTTTCAGTGAGCTTTGAGAAACCTTTCTGAACAGCTTTGAAATAACGACGAATCAATTTACCTACAAATAGAATTAGTATGGTAATTATTGGCAGTGGAATAATGGTTATTCCTGCCAGACGCGGATATTCTGTAAAAATTATAATAAGAATCGCTATAGTGAGAAATACAGCATCCGTGAATGCTACTACTGCCATCCCTGTTGCTTTTCTTATGGCACGCATATCATTTGTAGCTCTTGCCATTAAATCACCGGTTTTTGTTTTTTCAAAATAGGAAGCAGACAGGGTTAAAAGATGGCTGAACAGTTTACTCCGTAAATCACTCTCTATTCTACGTGATGAACCATGAATAAAAAAACGCCATCCAAAACGGGCAAAAGCAACAGCTGTCGATATTATTAAAATAAGTCCGACAGATTTTTCTATAAAATCCATAGAAAACCCTTCAGTACCTATATAATCAATAATATGTTTCATTATCCGGGGAATATATAATTCTCCCGCATCTACAAGTATCAGACAAATCAGTCCTGCAATGTAGAAATATTTATATTTCTTTACCATTGGAATAAGGGTTTTAAACTCTTTAAGCATTTAGATATTCTTTGTATGATGGATAGTAAAAAATAATTAATAGCATTATTCCAATATAACAGACTGAGAGGAAAAGTTGAACATAATTCTTTTTGAAGAAGAGAAAATTCCGAATAAAATTGCTCTATCCGACACCAGGGCGAAACATTTAATCAAAATACTAAAACTTAAGGTTGGGGATAATTTTAAATGTGGTCTTGTTAATGGTCCGTCCGGTGTTTGCACTGTACAGTCAATAGAGAGTAACTGCCTATATTTCACCTGGGCAAAATCTAAAGATTTTGTACCCTTATACCCTTTAACACTGCTTATAGGGTTTACCCGACCTATAAGTTCTAAAAGAATCCTCCGTGAAGCAGCAAGTCTGGGGGTAGAAAAAATGGTTTTTGTTGGAACAAATACAGGAGAAAAATCCTATAGGGACAGTACTTTATGGAAGGGTGAGTATAAGCAGTATCTTATTGATGGTGCTCAGCAGGCTGCATCCACAGGCTTACCTGAAATTATATTTTATAAGGATCTTCCTGATTTTTTTGCCAAGTCCACCGGATCAAATATTAATACTGGCAATTTACCAACAGATATGATTGTGCTGGATAATATTTTACCAAATATAAAATTATCAGAATATAACCCGGATAATACTTCCTGTCTGCTGGCAATAGGCTCAGAACGTGGTTGGTCGGATAGAGAAAGAACCCTATTTAGAAGGAATAATTTTATTTTTGCCAGTCTTGGGACTAGAGTCCTACGTACAGAAACTGCCAGTACTGCAGGAATTACACTGCTTTTATCCCGGATGGGGATAATTTAGGAGAGAAGGGAATTACACGACAAATTTACACAATATCCTGATAGTTTTGTCTGCCATATAATACACGCATAATTATTACTTTCTTATCCTTCTCTTTTACAATATAGAAGGCAATATAATTTTTTACAATTAATTTTCTGTATCCTTTTCTTTTTAGATTAATATCTTCAACATAACTGCATGAAAAAGGAAACTTCTTTAATCCAAGAATACTTTTTTCTTAACTCATTAAATACTATTTCAGCATCCAGTAGTTCTATACCAGAATTTACTTCTTCTTCAGCAATAGCTAATTGAGAATATAAGTCTAATTTTGCCATTGTTCTTTCGTATGTTTGTATACTCATAACCACCATATCGCCATATCCATTTTTTGTGATAAATATTGGTTCATTTTTTTTGTGGCATAACCTTGAAATTTCAGTTGTATCTCTTAAATCTTTTATTGGAAGTATTTGCGGCATAAAATTTACTCCTTTTCTAAATATTATGTCTTAATTATGCCATATTTATGTAATTTATCCAATCTACAAATCAAAGTCTTTTTTCTCTGCCCCTTTATAGGATTAGTCATTATAATTTAAGTATATCATAATCTTATTATAACAATAGATGAAGCGTACAAATATCTTAAATTCCCAATTTATTTAATAGTAGGAAAGCTTCAGACAGAAGCCTCAGGGAACCTGCAAAAATGATTAGGACATCATTCCCTGTAGATGTACCCTCAGGAAAAGCGTTTTGTGAATTAAAAGTAAAGCCCTATGAAATTATGACCATAAGGCCTGGATAGATCTGATTAAAGTTTTTTAGTTAAAAACAATATCATTTTTCTTAAGTTCCGCTACACCAATTACCGTATCTGCGCCTGCGTAGTAGACGAGGATGCTGTCTTTGGTTTCAATCTGTCCGCATGAGAAAACAACGTTTGGGACACAACCTTCTTTTTCCCATTGCAATTCCGCTTCAAGTATTGGTTCTGTTTGTCTGGAGATTATTTTTGACGGATCAGAAATATCCAGAAGGGCAATACCCAGAGAGTACCGGTGATCATTACTCACACCGTGATAAATAAGCAACCAACCTTCCTGGGTTTTAACAGGAGGTCCTGCAATGCCGATTTTTTTTGATTCCCATTCCGAACTGGATAAGGATCCCATTACTCTTGTATGATCGACCCAATTTATTAGATTTTCAGAATAGGAAATCCAGATATCAGGATCTCTTCTGTGAAACATGCAGAATCTTCCGTTAATTTTTCCCGGGAATAGGGAAGCATCCTTGTTGGGTTCATCCAGTACTATTCCATGGCGTTTCCAGTTATTAAGGTCGGTTGAAGATGCAAGGCATATTCGGTAATCTCCCGGAGTTTTCCCCCGGTAACCGGTATACATCATGTAGAATGTATCCTCGATTTTAACTACACGTGGATCTTCCAATCCCCGGAGTTCCTGTTCTCCTTTATTTGTCAATAAAGGAGTATCAAATCTTTCAAAAGTAAAACCATCCGAGCTGACTGCATGTCCAAGTCTGCTTATAAAGGGGCCTTTCCTTCCACTGGCATCTATATCGGTAGCCCGATAAACAAGATGATAACGATTATTGTGATATACAGCAGCACAATTGAACACTGCAGCGGCTTCCCAGGAATTTGCCGGAACAGGTTCAAGAACTGGATGGGTAAATAATCTCTTAAGTTTAATTGGCATTATTTGTAATCTCACTTTTAAGGGGAATCCTGTTTTCTGTTTCACTGTCAAAAAAATGAAGTCGTTTTAGATTGAAATTCAACCCAATTATATCACCCGGTTTGACTTTGATTTCCGCAGGGACGATTATTTTTACAATTGTTTCATTCACCTTAAAAGCAACTACCTGATGAGATCCCTGGGGTTCGACAACGAGAATCTTGTTCGTGAAAAGAGCTTTGTCTATGGGTACTAAAAGAAAATCTTCCGGTCTGACAGCTAAAACCAAATTCTTGTTATTATATTCTTTAAGTTCTCCAAATTCTTCAGAGCTTAGTTCGAGAGTAAAATTGGAATGCTTAAGAGAGATTTTTCCATTATTAATTGTACATTGTGTAATAAAGAAGTTAGCCGGAGGAGTCCCGATAAAACCTGCAACAAACATATTTGAACTTCTAAAATATACATCATCTGGGGTTCCAATTTGTACTATTTCTCCATCCTTCATTATTACAATCCTGTCAGCCATACTCATTGCTTCTGACTGATCATGGGTAACAAAAATAGAAGTAGCTTCTGTTTGCTGGTGAATTGCTTTTAATTCTGTACGCATTACGACTCTAAGTTTTGCATCCAGGTTTGATAACGGTTCATCCATAAGAAACAGCTTTGGTCTTACAGCAAGAGCCCTTGCCAATGCAACACGCTGCTGCTGCCCTCCCGAAAGTTGACCGGGAAGCCTTTTTAAAAGTTCCCCTATTTTAACCATGTCCGCGGTTTCTTTTACGCGCTGCTTTATTTCAGCACCAGGCATTTTTTTCAACTTCAGTGAAAAAGCTATATTTTCATAGACAGACATATGAGGCCAGATTGCATAGTTTTGAAAAACCATGCTAATTCCACGATCTCTTGGAGGAATATCTGTTATATCTTTTTCATCTAAGAGAATAGTCCCCCTTGTTACTTCTTCAAGTCCGGCAATCATTCTCATGGTTGTTGTTTTTCCGCAGCCTGATGGACCTAAAAGAACAATAAATTCTTTGTCCCTAACTGCTAAGTCCATTTTTTTTACTCCCCAGACTTTTTTTGAGAAGCGCTTTGCAAGATCATTTAATTCCAATGTAGCCATCTATAACTCCTAGATTTTATTTACCTTTATTTTTAAACTTTTACTCCACCCCACATCTGGACTATATATTTTCTTATTATCAATGTAAAAATAACTGCCGGCAAAGCCTGGGCTATGCTCCCTGCTGTTATTAAATTCATCTGTCCCTGTGATCCCACCAGTGCTTTGTAAACGATAACCGGAAAAGTTGGATTAAACTGGGTAAGAACTACGGCACTGATTACTTCATTCCATGACCCTATAAATGTTAACATCGCACATGCAGCAAGTCCAGGAAGTGCAAGAGGCAGGGTAACATGCCAGAATGCACCTACCCGGCTTGTGCCGAATATCATGGCAGCTTCTTCCAGAGATACAGGAATAGACATGAACACACTGGCAGTTATCCATATATCCATTGAAATCTGTCCTACTGAATAAACAAGAGAAAGACCAAGAGGCAGATCATATAAACCCATTTTAGCAAGAATAATTACCATAGGAATGGCAATTGAGACTGCCGGGAACATCCTGACAAACAGTACACTGAGTTTAAGAATATTTTTCCCTTTAAAAAAGTACCGGGCAAAGGCAAATCCTGCCATACCTCCTATAGTAAGAGAAATAAGTATGGTGGCACCTGCAACCATAAGGCTGTTTAAAACGGCTTTTGGTGCACCGTTTACAACCTGGAAAAATAGAATGTAATTGGCTAATAGATTTTTATTGAGAGTGAAGTTTACCTTTGACTGAGCGTCTGCAACATCCATATACTCAAGAATTTTCTGAGTTGAAATTTTACAATTTGCCTGAATTTTAATAAAATGCTGTAAACTTTCAATATCTACAGCATCCTTTGTAAAGGAGAGAGGTCCGAAGGGCATGTAATTATTTTCAGATTTATTAAAAATAAATAAATGATACTTATCTGCTTCTTTATCTATCATAAAATGTGCTTTAAAAGAGGGTACGATTGGTTTAGGCCATTCAGAATACGTTTCATAGTCTGACATAAAAGAAAAAGAAAATAAAAAGAAAACTGGAAAAATTATAATAAAAAGGATTCCAATTACTACTATGTATAAGGATGAACGTTTTGCTGATCGTCTGATCTGTCGTTTTAATACATTATTCATCTTTTTGCTCTCCCCTTTCAAAGGAACCGGAGATTTTCAAATACAAAACAGCTACGATAGAAACAATAATTGCTACAATAACAGATAAAGCTAACCCTATTCTTTCAAAATATTCTGCCCCAAGCTGATCGTAGTCAAGAACGATCTGTTCCAATAGAGTTGGTAATCTGTTAAATCCGAAAAGCATAACTATAATAAGCCAAATTTGTATTGCCGAAATTATTCTTAATATCATTGCAGTAGTTATTGTTGGTTTTAGCATAGGAATAGTTATTTTTCGTAAAACCTGAAATTTAGTTCCGCCAAAAACAGCACCAGCTTCTCTTACATCAGCTCCAATCCCCTGTAATCCGGCAAGTAGAATAATCATAACAAATGGAATAACTGTCCATGCATCAATAATTATTATTAGCCATAGTGTGGCCATTTTCCCACCTGCAAGAAAGAGTATTTTTCCTGCATCATTTATAATTCCTGCATGCATTAGAAAGCTGTTTAGCCAACCCCGGGTAGCAAGCCCTGACGACCACATAGCCCCAACAGCTACAGATGGAAGCGCCATAGGAATCATGGCAAAAAAGAGAAATAATGACGATCCTTTGAACTTTGTGTTTATTAATAAAGCAAGCCCAAAGGCAAGTATAAATTCAATTGTAACAGAGAAAATAACAAGAAAAGCTGTATTTGAAAGTGCAGAATAGAACATAGGGTCTTTGAAGATATGTATGTAATTTCCAAAGGTCCAAATACCATCAACATCTTTAAAACTTTCTATAATAGCTTTAAGCACAGGAAACAACCAGAACATAAAATAGTAGATAATTACTGGTGCAATAAGTAGATATGGCACCATCTTTTTTCGAGTTTCTTTGCTGAGTGATAATTGATCTTTTGTAATAGTCATCATATACCCACTTAAAAATGCGGCCGGAAGATCCGGCCGCGAAATTTTTATTATTTTTTCAAAGCTTCCAGTTTTGCCTGTGCGGCATCAATTAAAGCTTCATCATAAATGCCAGTTCCAATAATCATATCTTTAAAGACATCATCATAAACCTGTTTTACAGCACCCCATGAGGTATAATCACTTCCGGGAACTCCTGAAACAACACCCTGTTGAAGAACTTTAACACCATCCTTGATTACTACATCTACTGGAGAATCACCAAGAACTGCGATAGCTTCATCAATTGGAGGAAGGAATCCACCTGTTCCTCTGGCAACCTTAACTGCTATTTCAGGTCTGGTCATATATTCAATAAATTTAAGAGCAAGTGCTTCATGTTCTGCACCTACAGGTACACCAAATCCGCTTACACCTGCAATTGAACCAATACCTTTTGGTCCCCTTGGAGCAGGAGCAATTACATAATTTGATGGATTTGATCGGTAAGCTTCTCCGGTTCGAGCCATGTGAGCTACGGTCAGCCATGTTTCGCCGCTCTTCATTGGAGCAGTAACATTATCGTAAGTCATTACTGTAGGTGAATAAGCTTTATGCATTTTGGTCAGAAGTTTCCAGCCTTCTTTAGCTCCCGGGGAATTAATTACCGGAAAAGGTCCGCCATAAGAAAGGAACATACCACCGTACATATAGATTAATGATTTCATTGGTACACCGGTTACAGCACATTTTCCTTCACCTTCGCCATTAGCAATTGCTACAGCCCAGTCTATATACTGTTCCCATGTAATGTTCTGTACATCTGCGCCAGCAGGTAGATACTTCATGGCTTTTTTGTTTGCCAGTAGAAGATATACATCACCTCCTACAGGAGCAAAATAAGTTTTCCCTCCGGAGCTGATACTGTCCATAAATGCTGCAGAGAATGTTCTTCCCGGCCAATCTGCTACCGGGAGTTCTTCAACGTATTTGTTACTAATCCACTGATCCATTACACCGTTATGTACAATAACAACATCCGTTGTAACTCTTCCTGTTTCAGCCTGGAGTCTTGCCCTTTTAAGAAGCACTGTATCGTCAAGAATTTCAAACTTTACAACACAATTATTCTCTTTTTCGAATTCAGGAAAAATTTCATCGTATAGAAATTTTTGTTCCGATGCAGGTGAATAAAGTCTGGATGATACAATGAGGGAAGTTGGTGCATTTGGTGCAGCTTCCTTTTGTGCTCCTGCGAATAGTAACCCTGTTGTCAGAAATGACAACATAACTAAAGTAATTAGAACTTTTCTCATAGAAAAGCCTCCTATTTATTTTATAATGCATACCGCAACGCGGCTTCTGCATCATTTACTAATTTAAAGCAGCCTTGTGTATAATGGTTTTCAGCTGTGTCATATATGCGGGGCTGTATAAAAATAATTCCCCCCTCTTTGAATCAAGATCAACAATTATATTGTTGTTTTTAAGATCCTTGTTATTTTCCAGTTTAGTCTCTATCTTTGAAAGGGGAATAAGCAGAACCTGATTAGGTACTGAAATTTGAAAAACGCATTTTTCAGGTTCTCCCAATGGTGTCCCTCCCCGTATGGTCCCATCTTCCAGGATAGTGGTATCTCTGTAGGTAAGTTCAAACCAGTCTGCAGGATATATATCGGATAAACCCTGAATCCAGACAGTAAGGCCTTCTTTATGGATGGCATCTATAAGTTTGATATACCCTTTTCCCCATATTTCTCCTGCGGGTACAGGGGCTGCTCTTCCGCCCAACTGGTCCAGCTGGATACCATCAGCTCCAAGTTCTTTCAGCTGAATTGCTTCCTTTAAAAGTCTGGCCTGCCACTCTTCTGAAGATGGATTCATTACAAAGAAATTCCTGGTGTTATAAAGCTCTGTAAAGGGTAACCCGTCATTATTTGTAAGGACGGAATTATGCAATCCATCTTTTTCCACATTTTCTCTCTGGGCAATCCTTCCATTCATATAGAAAACAACCTTTTGCCTGTTAATATGAATATTTTCAATTGCATTCTTAAGACCTTCTTTTCCTCCCAAAAGAGCTGAGGGAGTGTAGTCCGGATATCCTGAATCATGTCCCATGGAATATCCAAAAACGTGTAGAATATTATTTTTACCCAGTTCCTTCAGCATCAATTCTGAAATATCTACCAGAACATCAAATCCTTTGTTTTTAGGAATTTCTGTTTTCCCATCCGGACCAATAAGACCTACCTGAACCTGCCATTTTGATTCATTATGCCTGGCAGCAAGATTTGGCCACTCTGGAAAATCCATCAGTTTTGATATCTTTCTTTTTAGGTCTTCCATATTATCAAAGTTAATACAGTACCATTTGCTATTCTTTCCTCG
>Ga0190306_1000315_pt1 | contig 17508 bp, 17 predicted proteins | sample 48700734_MG_FD_161657 | JGI IMG/M metagenome (GOLD analysis project Ga0190306, IMG submission 161657) | Hydrothermal vent sediment bacterial communities from Southern Trench, Guaymas Basin, Mexico - 4870-07-3-4_MG | ecosystem: Environmental > Aquatic > Marine > Hydrothermal vents > Sediment ... | reverse complement strand
TTGAAATATGCAAAGGATATTAAAGACAAAGATGAAAAAAGAGAAGGCTATATACAAGTAGGTAGCAATTGGATAAAATATAGAGATGATGAATTAGCTAAATTAATACCTAAAGTGTTTGGCACTGGAGCTTCTGAATCTTCAAATGAATTTAATAAAACGAGGATTATTTTTAGAGATAGTTTTCCCACGGATGATACTTTAGAATGGTGGAATAAAAAAGAAGAAATTTTACATGGTACAGAAATAAAAGGTGAGAATACTATTAATAGAATAACAAGTGCCGCAACTCCGAGATTCTTTGAGAGAGTTCCTGCAGGTAGCAAATTTAAATTTGAAATTATTTTATCTATCTATAAAGATGATCCAGAAGATAAAATATTGCAACTTTTAAAAGAAGGATTTAAGTTATTGCAAGATAGCTATCTTGGTGGAAGCGGCTCAAGAGGTTATGGAAAAGTAGAGACTATTGTAAACAAAATTATTGAGAGGAGAAAAAATTATTATTTAGGTAATGAAGAAGAAAAAGAATTAAATAAAGAATTATTATGCTAAAATATGTCGAATTAAAATTTCAGTCTTTCTATAACGAAGTAGATTCAATTAAATTGTTTGGAGCTCTTATAGATGCTTATTCTAATTTATACAATGATCTTAAGGAATTTATTAATAAGTTTGAAAATAATAAAATTTTAATATCTTCTCTGTTTCCTAAAGAAAAAGATGTGTTTTTATTTCCCAAACCTATACTAAACTTAGATAAAAAATTTATATCAGGAGATAAAAAAGAAAAGCTAGAAAAAATAAAATTTATCAAAGCTTTTAAAAAACTAAAATATATATCGAAAAAAGAACTTGAAAAAATACTAAATGAAGGTAAATATTCAAAAGAAATTTTAGAAGATTTTTACAAAATTTTTAAAAATAACCAAGATAAACTTGAATATAAATTTAAATCAATCGAGATACCAAGAGTAACCATAAACAGAATAACAAGCAGTTCAAAAATATTCTATGAAAGCGGAAAAATATTAGAAAATAATCACTCGCTCTTTTTTCTCGTAAAATATGAGGATGAGGAAGATTTTGAGAAGATTGTAAATTGTCTAAAATTATTAGAAGATAGAGGTATAAGTCCAAATATTTCTGTCGGATTTGGCAAATTTAAATTAATAGCTTGCGATAACTTTTTTATAAATTCTGATGGAGATAAAAAATATCTTTTGTCAAAAACAAGTTTAGATAAAGGCGATAATCTTGAAAGTAATTCTCTATATTCATTAAAAGAAATAAAAGGATTTTCTAGTAACTCTTATTATATTCCTCCAAATTTATTTTTAGTGGAAGGTTCTTGCATATCTGGAAGAATAAATGGCCAAATTATAAAAATACCAAATGAAAATAGTATAAGATATCTTTTATATGGCAAGCCTTTATTTTTTGGTTGTAATTAAAAAATATGAAGATAAAACTTGTGTCTGAAACCCCAACCCACATAGGAAACGGAAATAAATATTCTTCTTTGGAATTTCTAATAAGGAATAATCTATTACATAGAATATCGCTACTTAATTTTTTGAAATCAAAGGATGAAAATTTTCTAAAAAATTTAGAAAATTGTACTTCACTCCATGAATTTGCTTCTTATGATGATATAAAAGACTTTATAAAATATTCTATAAAAACAGAATATACTAACATTAAAGATGTTAGGGAACACATAAAAGAAAATGATATCCCTTATATACCAGGATCTTCTGTAAAAGGGGCTATAAGAGAAGCGTTATTATGGAATTATGTTGTTAATGATAAAAATAAAATTAATGAACTTCTGATTAATTTAAGATTAGGTTTAAGATATAGAAAAAACAAGAAAGAAATAGGTAATTTCTTTATAAATAAAATCTTTAATCTCCAAAATAATAAATATGATGCGAAATATGATCTATTAAAATTTTTAGAGATTTCTGATTTTATACCAGACAGATACAATTTGGAGATTATCAATGTCAAAACACATTCCTTGACCAGAAATAGACTTGAACAAAAAAGATTCAGTATTTTTGCTGAATCTTTAACAGGAGAATTTAACGGTGAAATTAATCTGCAATGTGATAGACTAGAATTTGCTCTAAGAGACAAAAATAATTATCCTTTATTGACAGATAAATTATTCATTCTTGGGATAGATCAAGAAATAGATATAACCAACTTTATAATATATCTCAAAAATTCTTTAAGAAAATTTAATGAATGGTGTTTAAATAAAGAAATAGAACTTTGTAAACAGGCAGAAAATTCAAGTGAGTTTGTAAAAGAATTAGAAAAAATAAAAACTCTAAATGAAAAAGAAAATCTTATAAGAATGGGTTTTGGGGTTGGAACAATTTATCAAACTTTGATTAAGTTGGTAGAAGAGCATGATGTAAAATTAGCTAAAGAAATAGTAAATAATTTAAAACTCGGAAAATTCATGAGAAATTTTGATTATAGAACAAAAGATAAATTATATCCTCCTTATCCAAAATCAATAGAATTCACAGATAATAATTTGCCTATAGGATGGTTAAAATGGAAAGAGTATTGTTAATGACTGTAGGAACAGGTAAAAAAGGAAACGAAGATGAAAGTATGGACAGCCAAGGGCATGGCATTGCCTATACTTTAAAAAGAATATATCCAGATAAAATAATCTTTTTGGTGACAGAAGAAAGTAAAAAAACTTTAGACTATGTGGAAAAATATTTAGAAGATAGCATCTTAAAATCAAGATTTTTAAAAAGTGAAAAAATAAACTTATCTTCATATTCGGCAATTAATACATTAATAAAAGAAATCTCAGATATCTTTGAGAAAAATAAATGCAATAATTTGGTTATTGTCCCAACATTTGGAACAAAAGATATGAGTATTAGCTTATCTATCGCTGGTGTAATATATAATACAGAGATATATTCAGTAGAAGGAGATCGAGAGAACGGCATTGTGGTTAAAGGAACGGAAAAGGTAGAAGAGCAAAATTTATGGTATTTAAAGAACAGATTTTGTATTGAAAAAGTTAAAGAATTTTTCAAATTATATAGATTTGACTCCGCTTTAGATAAATTAGAAGAAATAACAAAAGCAGAAGAATTCATGGAAATATATAAAGATTTGAAAAATATAATTGAAGCTTATATTTTTTGGGACAAATTTGATCACAAAAATGCATTTTTAAAACTTAAGGAATTTGAAAACAAAACAAAATATAAACTTGATAAAAATCTAAAATTTTTGGAGGAGATTTATTCTCTTAGAGAAAGATTAAAAAAAGCTAGAGAGAGGTATGAAAAAACTTCAGGAGACGAAAAACTAAAATTAGAAAATGAAATTAAAAAACTCAAAGAAAAAGAATTATTATATTTGCTTTTTGATTTATATTCCAATGCGCTGAGAAGATTAGAAGAAAAGAAATATGATGATTGCATGGCCAGATTTTACAGAATAATTGAATTTATCGCTCAATTTATTTTATGGAAAGATTACAACATTTCTGTTTCTGAAATGTTTGGAGATACAAGTCCTTGCGACGAAGTATTTAATGATAACCAAAATATTAGAGAAAAATACAATATTGAAGAGTTTATGAGAAAGTATTGTAGTAATGAAAAATTAAAAATAGGTTTAGAAAAATGCTACAACTTGCTTTCTGATATGAATAATGATTTCGGTAGCTATATAAATAAAATTAAAGATGTTCTATTTCAGAGAAATAATTCCATTCTTGCTCATGGGATACAACCAATAAAAAAAGATTCTTGCATAAAAGCAAAAGAGAAAACAGAGGAATTATTAAAAAAATTATGTGAAAAAGAAAATTGTAATTTTGAAGAACTGGTAGATATAACTTCATTCATCAAAGAATTATAAATGATCATATTTTTATAATAAAATATAATGAATATTAATATTTACTAATCGTCACCTAATAAATTCATGAAATGCAAGTATTGTGGAAGTAGAAGGATAATAAAAAAATTCTTGTTAGAAATGGACTAAAGTAGGATTGAAATAATTTTTTCTTCTTCTGTTAATCTTATATTTTTACCTATTCTCATTTTCAAATTCAGAGATAATTATATGCTTTATTTCTTCAATTTTAATATTTTTTCTTATTAGTTCAAAATATTTTTTAATAATTTTTTCTTCATCATATTTATTTATTGCTATTTTACAAACAGCAGGAATAATAAAAAATAAATGCCAAATATTAACTTTATTCTCGTTTTTTATGCACTCTATACAAATATTTTTATCTTTACCCTCATCGCAAAAATAACAACTCATACTTCTATCTATAGCTCACAAAAACAACAGAAACTTAAATTGTTATTAAAAAATTAAAATAAAACTATTTAGATATTTTATAATCTTTATAATTATTTCTCAATCTTATTGAAAAATACCTGAAGAACACTAACGGAAAAAATTTTTAATTTATCCTTCCAGAATATATTCGACATATTTGCTGAATGCGGGTCTTGTAATCAGAATTCCAACGAGAACTCCCACTATTGTTGTCAAAGCAAATCCCGCAATTTCCTTGTAAACTCCAAATCCGGCGATTAAAATGGGCAGCATTGCAAAAATTGTTGTTATGCCAGAACCAAAAATCATAAAAAAGGCTCTCTTTAGACCTTCTCTTATTGTATATCTTTCTTTTTTCTTTTTCGTTTCGTCTATAATTAAAATCTGGTCGTCAACGCCGAAACCAATCGAGGCAACGATTCCTGCCAGAGCCAAAGACGATAAATTCCATCTCGTCAGAGCGGCAAAACCGAGAATAATTATGACTTCCGAAAACATTGTAATAATTACTCCAAGAGAAATCTTTAAATTTCTATATCTCACAAAGATTACCGAACTTACCAGCAGAATTGTAATTATCCCGGCCAAAGCTATCAAATAAAGATAATTTCTTCCAAGAGTTGCACTCAATTCGTCTATTGAAACAATTTTTATTTTTACGGGCAAATTTCCGGATTTCAGAACCGCTTTCAAACTGTTTTGATTTTTAATTGCTTCTTCTTTTGTTTTTCCATATCCTGTTATTACCGGATTTGTAATTTCTCTGCCTTTCAAATCTCCAGCAATATTCAAAGCATCAGTCTCCTTATTATCCAGATAGAAATGTATTTTTTCAGATAAATAACTTTCTCCCTGCGGACCGACCACTCTATTAAGATTTTGAGTTATCTCTGCAAATTTTTTCGCTCCGGTTGGAGTAATTATAATGCCAAACTGAAATCTGTATCCCCCTCCCTGAGCTCTTCCTATGTAATTATATTGCGGAGGAATGCCCACTTCTTTTATATCTTTGCTGCCATAAACAAATCCGTCCAGAACAACCCGTTTTTCTGTGAGATTTCTTATTTTAAATTTGATTCCCTTCAGATAAAAAGTTTCATTTAGATGATAAATTTTATCATTTATTTTTATGGAATTATTAAGTATTTCCACTTTAAATTCTTCATTTTTTCCTTCTATGAATTTTCCCAATTTGAAAGATGACCCGTTTTTTATATCTATAGGTATTACGGCGTCAAACTCTCCCCTTTTTGACAATAAATCCTCTATTTCTTTTTTATTGCCTCCTGCAATCTGAATCATTATCAGATTTTTATCTCCAATCTTCAATTTTCTGAATTCGGCCTGTCTCAATCCATATACGTTTATTCTCGTTTCCAGAATTGAAATAATTTCTGAAATTGAGATATTTGTTTTATTTTCTTCTGAACTGATATTTACGGGTTCAAGTAATGCTCTAATGCCTCCTTCGATATCCAGACCGAATTTCAGATTGTTGTTCTTGATTTTTTCAACAGATATATTGAATATTTCATTTCCATTCAATCTAATTTTTTTGCTTCCTCTGTCTGTATTTAGATTTAAATATCCCTTTGAACCTTGAAACTGGAGCAAATCATTCAAATTCTTTATTTCTTTGGTTTTCTGACCGACAATATTTGCAGAATATATTTCTGTACCGGGATCTATTTTTCCATAGAATGCTCCGTCTCCAATTGAAGTTACTACAACCCCCGTTCTGCCGGGTTTTGGATTTATTGCAACTATGGATAGAATTATAAAAAATATTAACAACAAAATCTGCCATTTTAACAATAGTTTTTTAAGACCCATTTATAAAATTTTATTAAAAATTAAAGGAAGTTATTTATTTCATACCGGCATATATTCCAAATTTTTAAAAAAAAGGCCTTTTAACCAAGTATTTAAAGTTTAATTACTTATTATACTATGGTTGTACCAGTCCAAAGAAAGGTTCTTGAAGGGTTGCGTGGAATTGGTTTGAATCTTTATGAAAGAAGTTTGTATACGGCTTTGCTGATAAAGAAAGTTGCAACTGCAACCGAACTCTCCGAATTATCAGGAGTTCCAAGAGCGAGAGTTTATGATGTTCTTGAATCTCTGGAACATAAAGGTTTTGTAATTGTTCAGCATGGAAGTCCTTTTAAATATGTTGCCATTGATCCCAGAGACGCCTTTGAGAATATGAAAAAAAATATCAGAGAAGAATCCGAAAGAGCAATTGAGAGACTGGAAGAATTAAAGAAAAGCGATATAATGAAAGAACTGCTTTCAATTTTTAAAAAAGATTTGAAACTGATTTCACCAGAAAATTTCAGCGGAATTATCAAATCCAATGATAAGATAAGACAGCAGATAAGGATGCTGCTTTCAAGGACGGATAAATATGCAAATATCCTTACTTCAGAAAAAGGTCTCGAAGATTTGAGTTATAATATAAAATATTTGAATAGGTTAAAAAAGAAAAATGTGGATATAAAAATTATTGCGCCCATAACGAACAAAAACAGAGAATTTGTCCAGGAACTTTCTTCCTATGCAAAAATAAAGGATATAAGCGGAATGAATTCTCCGGTTGGAAAACTTCATATTTTTGACGGAAAGCATATTCTTCTTGGTTTGATAAATGATAGGGAAATTGAACCTTCGCAGGAAACAGCTTTTTGGACAAACAGCCCGCATGTTGCCAGAGATTTGATGGAACCCATGTTTAATCATATGTGGGAGAAAGCAAACGAAATTAATTAATAAATAATCAGTCCGGAGTAACTGACGATATTGGAAATATCACCAGACGAAGAGAAAGAAGTATCGTAACATATTTTTTTTATTTTTTTACCTCCCAATTTTTTTGTAATTTCAAGTAACAGAGTAATGGGGATAAAACCACAAACAGTTAAATTTTTTTGCACAATAAAATCATAAAATTTTTTTCCGTCAAATTCTCGTATAATTTTTATAATTTCTTCATCCAGTTTTTTAACATAATCTAAAGGATTATGCAGACTTTCTTTGGGGATAAATTGGTAATTAATTCCATAATGAGTGAAATCCGAGGAAGCAATGAAAAAATGATCTTCGCTTATTAAAATATCTCTGAGTTCGAGAATTTTTTTATAAGAAAGAACGGGTAATTGTATTGGAACAAATTTAAAATCTTTAAAAATATATTGAAGAAAAGGCAACTGAACTTCAATTGAATGTTCTTCCATCATTGCAGTTTCATTTCTTGTAACCGAATTTTCTTTTATCAGTTTGTTTATAAAATCTTTGTCTGTTTTGGTTATTCCAAGAGGGGTTAGCCAGTCAAGTTTTGAAGTTGCAACGATATTAAATCCGGAATGGTCAACCCCCAGAATAACAAACTTTCTCTTGCTTATCCCGGAAATCGCTTTATAGGTTTTTGCGGCAACTTTTCCGGAATAAACATATCCGGCATGCGGAACAATTATTCCGAGAGCATCATTGTAATATTCTGTTTTTTCCTGGAATAATAAATTCAGTTCCGACAGAAGTTCCTCTTTTGTACCTGGATAAAATGTTCCCGCAAAAGAGGGAATTCGCATAATTAAGCCTTTTTAAGTTATTTAATCAATTAGGGTCTTAAGTGAGATATGAATTGATTAGCATTTTTTCTATTTTTTAACAATTTTTTTGATTAGTTCAAAAATTTCCTTTATGTTAATTATTTTCAAAATCAATAACAGACAAACGAATATTGTAACGGAAACTGAAAAGCAAATAAAAACTTTAAGAAATAGATCCATATGCAGCAGATTCTTTATAAAATAAATGGAAAGAAGCGAGACAAATCCGGCAATCAGAGTTTCGCTCCACTTCAAAACGGGAATTTTTACTTTAATAAATTTTCTTAATTCAACAAACGAAAAGAAAAACATTATTATATAGGTTAACATGGTTGATACCGCAGCCCCCGTAATTCCGATTATCGGAATTAATATTGTATTTCCTATAACATTTATTATCGCCCCAAGATAGATGATTTTTGTGTAGTTTTTTGGTTTTCCCATTCCGTTTAAAACAACTCCATTTATTTGGACTACTGAGAAAAATATCGCCCCTATCGCGAGAATTTTTAGAACATCCGCACCAGAAGAATAAAAAGGACCGAAGAATAAATTTAGAATATCTCTTGAAAAGGAGAAAGCCATCAGAGCGAAAGGAATTATAACTATCCAGATATATTTATAAAGCAAGGAGATTCCATTTGCAAGGATATTTATGTTCTTTGTTTTTAATTCTGTAATTAAAGGAAATAAAACCGTTGTAAAAGCTCCAGCGAAAAACCATAATAATCTCGCTGTAGGCTGGGCAGTCTGGTAAATTCCAACTTCTGGCAGACCCCTGAAAAGAGTTATTAATATGGTATCTGTATAGCCAATTATAAGTCCCGCCATGGAAGAAAACATTATTGGAAAAGCATAAAAAATTATCTTCTTTGTTAGTTTCCTGCTAAAATATGTCTTCGCTTTTGGAATTAATTTCAAAGCAAAAGGCGAAAATATCAATATTATGAAAAGATAAGAAATTAGGAAACCAAGAACGGGAGAGATAACAGAAAAGTTCAATGAAATAAATAGCTAGGTTATTGTGAAATAAAATAACATCCGGCAGAAATTTACAAAAGCATAAAGTTTAATACGCTGAAAACCCTGAAGTATAGATAGAATCAGTGTATGAAATATCTGAACAAAATAAGCAATTGCCAAAAGTTTTATAACAAGAACGCCTTTCAATATATTCTCAGACAAATGAAGATAATTTATTGCAAAGAATCTTGCGGAAAAGAAAATAATTATTGAAACTATTAGAGCGGGAAATAATTGTATAAGAAAGACGGTAAAAATACTGGTTTTTAGTTTTTTAAATTTCTTCTCCACTCTGAATTTTGAGATGTGGTAAATTAAACTGCTGTTAAGGCCAAAATCCTTAAACAAAACAAACAGACCAATTAAGGACAAACAGGAATAATAAAGACCATAATCTTCCGGAGATAGATTTGAAGTTAAAATAAATCTTAGTAAATAGCCAATGAATGCGCCCAAAACACCAAACAGAAAAACAAAAAAAGCTCCGGAGACAATCTTTCTTGAATATCGATTTTCCATAAATTTATTGTTTCAATAAGTTTATGCCTTTCAGTAAGTTTATACCCTATTTTTGAATAAATATGCAGATTTTTTTAAAATCAATATTTGCAAACTACTTCTTCGACAATCAACCAAGGCAATTTCAATCTATAAATATTTTTTGTAGATTTAAATATATGTTTCTGTATTTTAAAAACAAATATTGCCCGGTTTGCGGAGTGAAAGGCGTTAAGATAGGCAAGTATTATAAATGCAGAAATTGTGAAACAATTTTTTCCAATTTTGGAATAGTAACAGGCCCTTTCGAGAAAAAAATTGCTCCAGAAGAATTAATCGATTTTTTTGAAGATAATTAAAAAACACCGGCAATATTAGTACCGCATTTTTTGCATTTTGAGCCATTGAAATCTACTTCGTACCCCTGCCTTTTAATAACCAAATTTTCACATTTTGGGCAATAAGTGCTCTCATATTTCCAGTCAAAAACATTTCCAAGATAAACATGTTTTAATTTTTTCTTTGATTCCATATATAATTTTTTTAAGACGGAGATTTTCGTCGGCTCTATATTTGTTAATTTATATGCGGGGTAAAATCTTGAAAGATGCAGAGGAGTTTCTGGACCCAAATTATTTTTTATCCAGGCAGACAAATCATCAATCCACTTCTTTGAATCATTGTAACCCGGAATAATCAAACTTGTAATTTCTATCCAGACTTTTGTTTTTTTGAATTCCAGCACGGATTCTAAGACGGGTTTCAGAGAAGCATGAGAAAGGGCGGAATAAACTTTTTCTTCTCCTTTTACATCAATATTTACCGCATCCAGATAGGGAGCAATTTTCCTTATTGGGTCTCTATTTATATACCCGTTTGAAATAAATACATTTTTTAAATTCTCTTTCTTTGCCAATTTCATTATATCCAGACAATATTCATAAAAAACAGTCGGTTCTGTGTAAGTATAGGCAATTATTTTTACTTCATACTTTTTTGCCAAATCAATAACTTTTTCTGGAGATATAAATTCTCCAAATATTTCACCTTGTGAAATCTCATAATTCTGGCAAAAACTGCAGGTTAAATTGCATCCGCATGTCGCTATTGACAGCGCCTTTGTTCCCGGCAAGAAATGAAAGAGCGGTTTCTTTTCGATGGGATCTATTGAAACAGTGCATGGTCTGGAATGAACTAGAGAATAAAGTTTTCCTTCTATATTTTTTCTTACTCTGCAAAAACCCGTAGAATTGTTGGATATGAAACATTTTCTTGGACAGAGGAGGCATCTAACTTTTTTATTTGGCAATTTCTCATAAAAAAGAGCTTCTTTAAGTTTAAATTTTTGTAGTTCCATATTTATATATATAGAATACTAATTTCAATTGGAAAATATTCCGCGAAGTATCTGCCTTTTCTTCTATGGATGTAAGCTCTTTAAATGCTCAGAGAATATGCAAATTGATGTTTTATTTTCGTATGAAAGAACTTTTAATTGGAATCTATTTAATGTTTTGCTTTGATAATCTGCACTTCCAATTTATCAATTAATTCTTGAACTAAATCCAAGAGACCATAACCCGTAACATTTGCACTAATTATTCTTCCTCCCGCAATAATCCTTCCATTTAGTTCATAAAGTGTTTTTCCGGTCTTCTTCAATTTTTTAAGATGAAATTTAATTTTTTCAGGTTTTATAATTTTTTGAACTTTTTTGGCAAAATTATTTAATTCTTTATAAATCACATCTGTATATACTCCCTCCGTTAATTCAAACCCGGAAAATTCTGGTTTCATATATTCCTCAAATTTAATTAAATTTCTGAAAATTGTTTTTGGAGTTATTATTTTGTTTTTATAAACGACATATTTATTTTCTCTGAGCAATTCTATAAGTTCATCTTTGCCGATTTTTTCTTCTATTTTTACGAAGTCCTCTGCGAAATCTTTTATTTTTATTTCATCTTCTTCTATTTTATCCGGAGTGAGAATTCGATCTCTTTTTGTTGAAATAATTCTCGCCAGGGAAAAACAGTTAACTGCGCCAACAATTTCATTCTTATCCGAAACCAGAAAAACATCTTCCTTATTCAAAATATTTCTCGCAACTCCAATTGTCTCGTTCTGGTCAATAATCCTTGCCTCAATTGCGACTTTATCCAAATCTATCTTTAAATCTAAAGAAGAAAGATAATCCAATAAACTGACAACTCCAATATAGTCATTATTAACAAAAAAAGGCAGGACATCGTAATCTTTGAATCCTCTGTTTGCCAGATTATATATTTGATTTTCTCCGTCAGTCAATTTTGGCACTTTTTTTATAAAAACTCTGACTTTTGTGGAGATATCCAAATTTCTCACAACGATATCCTTAAGATAAACCATGCCTTCATAATGATCTGAGAAAACTGGCATTCCTTCCATTTTTGATTCATGCATTTTAAAAACAATTCTGCCAATATCTTCATTTATATCAACAGGACGAATTTTTTTTATTTGGAACATAATTATTCATAATAATTTTAATTATGTATCGCTACTTATTTGAGAGAGAATGTTTTAACAGGATTTTTGGAGTAAACAAAAAAATCAATTTGAAATTGCAGACAAAGATGAAGGAAATGATTGCAGATATACTGGAAATAAAATTTGAAGACGTAGAAGTCATATATTATAAAAAAAATGAAAATGGATTAGAACTAAAATTTGAAGGAACAAAAGAGATTACGAGCAATTTTATCTTTAGAGTTATAATTGAAATAACAGAAAGAGAAACGACTTTGATTTCTTTAAGAACATTTATTTCAAGAGTGGTGCCCACATATTTATCGGGACCTGTCCTTATAGAAGATTTGCTTTATAATATAATACAGGAATTCTCAAAAAAATCTTTTTATAATGATTTGATGTCGGAATATAAATTAAAATATGAGGAATTAAGTAAAAAATTGTATGAGGGGTTGGAACTTTTGTTTTCTTTCGAAGAGAATTTAGCCGGTCAGCAACAACAACCAGAAAGATCTGAAAAAGTAAACGAGAAATAAATTAAATAAAATATTTGTTATAATCCCAACATAATCCAGAACATAATTCGTTTGCGTTAATTTTCCCTTTAGGATGTACAGAGAATGTCCAAAAATAAGGATGATTAACATCAAAAGAAAAATATCAATATGTTTAAAATAGTTTATGATAATTACTTCCAGAATAGTGAGCGAAAATCCAAACACACCTCTAATTAATTTAAATTCTTTGTTTATGACCCATTTATCTCCCAAAAAAATATTAATCGCGGTTGTCAGAACAAATAAAATAAATATGCAAAAGGATATCGAAATTACTAAATTGTACTTTAATGCCACCAGAAATACAGCTATTGTCGAAAATTCAATTCCGTGAAAAATTTTTATTCTGCTAAAGAAGCATCTGTCAAATATCACCATCAGAGAAGCGAAAATAATTACCTGACCTTCGGCGAAATAGATGAATAGAAAAGATACGGGAATTAAAAAATAAATGAGAGATTTGTTCATAGTGCCAGCAAAGACAACCAAAAAGAATGAAAAAAGTAAACAATAAACAGATTAAACAAAAAGCCGATTGCAATTTCAATATAATCCATAACAAAGTTTGTTTCCTTTAATTTACCCGCCAAATTGTTAAGTGTGTGTTTGAATATGAGAATAATCAGCATTATCCAGAATATATCAAAGTTTTTTAGAAAATGTATGATAAATACGCAAAGAATATCAACAAGATTTCCAAAACCGATTGTCATCATCACAAAATCTTTGTTTAAAACAAATTTTTCTCCTATGAAATTATTAATTATTGTGGGGATAATTAAAGGTAAAAAAATAACAAAAAGAATTCCGGTAGTTACTCCATACTTTAAAACAACCAGCAATGTTGCCAGACTTGTAAATTCTATTCCGGGAATGACATTTATTCTGCTAAAGAAGCATTTTTCGAATATTACAATCAAAGAAGCGAAAATAATTACCGGACCTCCGACGAAATAGATAAATAAAATTGACAGACCTAAAATTAAAAGATAATATATTTCTACTTTCATAATATTTATATGGATGAATTATATGCCTTTCTTTTTGCGGGGTTATTTATTCTGTTAATGCTATTTGTATTTTTCGGGGGATCGTGGAATGTATCTCATACGCACAATCAAAATATGTCTGTCGAGAAGCTCAATTGGAAAATAATAGAATTTGGAAATATCGCTCTTAAAGAGCAAAAACTGGAAAAAAAAGAAGTTTTGGAGAATAATTTTGGGATTAAGAACGGCATTTTTTTTGGAAAAGTTTCTTACAAAAGGAAGTTTGAAATAGAAGATTATATTCTGAAAAATCTGAAGAATGCAACTCTGAGCTTCAGTGTAAAGGCTACAAACAATTACGGTGAATTATATATAGTTCTAAACAATGAGACAATATTCAAAAACAGGGCTTTATTGGGAGATTATAGATTAAATATAAATCCAAGAAGAGAAAATGTCGTAGAATTTGGGACAAGTTCAAGCGGATGGAAAATCTGGGCGCCATCAGTTTATAATATATCAAATCTTTCAATTGAAATGGATTATTCATTTAAAGAAATTCCAAGATATACTTTCTTTATCCCGGAATATATTTATAAAAATTTGGATAAGTGCGAATTGCTATTTGATTTTATTTCGGCCGATGAAGAATTTAATATAACCTTGAACAATCAAACAGAATATAGCGGAATGCCGGAAACTAGGGTAAAAGTAGTTCCGCTGAAAAACATAAAGGAAGGAAAAAATTTGATTAGTTTTTCTTCAACCGGAGAAATGAAACTGGAAAATGTAAAGTTGAGATTATTCTATTATTAATAATTTTTATATATTATTGCATGCACAAAATACATATCCAAAAGAAAAAGTTATCAATTTATATTTTATTGTTTCATTCTTAACAATTTTTCTATTTCATCCTTATTCCTGAATCCCAAATAGGGTCTTCCGTCGATTAACAAAGAAGGCACTTCCGTAATATTGAATGTAGTTGTTAGGATATCTACCGTAGAGAGATTGAGATCTACATCTATAGGAAAGATTAAAATATCCGGATTTTCTTTTTTAATTTCATCCAAAATTATTCCCTGCTTTTTGCAATCTTCACATTTTTTGTTAGAATAAAAATAGATCAGATCGGGTATATTTTGTTTGCATTCCTTTTCCAATTTTTTTGTTAAGGTCCAATATCTAATTAAAAATAGAATGTAGTCTCTTTTAAGCTGGTAATATTCTTTCATATTATATCTTCTGCTGTCTGCCGAAGTTTCATAATAAACAACCCTGCTTCCGAGTTTTTCTATTTCTGGTACAATGGTAGTTATATAGGTTTCAAGAGCGATGCATTTTTTTTCTCCAAGAATTTCCAGCAAAAGCATATTGGTCCCCTGAAGCTCTCTTATTCTATCCAGAGATTCAATATCCAAAGTTATGCTTGTTACCTTCGCTTCATTTAATTGTATGCCTATGTAAATACCCAAAAAGAAAATTGTTGAAGTAATGAAGAATGTGATTATATAAAAACCCCAATCAATTCTGTGTTTAATTTTTCTTACCATTTTTTCTTTAACTTGAAAATCTCGCAAAATATTGCTGAAAACCAGAAAATAGAAAATAATAACGGATAAATAAAAATATAACCCGCATAATGCCATTTTCTTGTTTTCAAGTTTATTTTCTCTGAAGAAATTTTTATACCAAGGTATATTACTGATAAAGTTAGAGAAAAGAATAAAGCGAGGAAATAAATATAAAAATCTATATAAATTATATCAAAACTCATATTTAAAGTTGGCCATGTAAAACCTACCAGCGAATATCTATAAAAAAATTCATTTAAATTTATTGCAAAATTGTATATTGGCAAAAAAAACAGAATGCCCATTATAAATATCCAGATAAAATTGACAGGCAGAACGAAAAAACCCAAATTGCCATATTTCATGTTGAATATCATATGAAAATATTTTCTGTTTGTTTGCAGATATCCGCGATACCATCTGATTCTCTGCTTGAATAAATCTCTGAAAGTTTCCGGCGCTTCTGTATTTACATAAGCTTTTGGACTGTTTTCCATTCTATAGCCTTTTATATGTAATTTAAATGCTAACTCCGTATCTTCAACCAGACTTTCTTTATCCCAGCCTCCCACTTCTCTAATAATTTCTGTTTTGCAAATCGAACCGGGACCGGGAAGAACATATTGACAATCAAAAAAAGCAAAAATTTTTCTTAAATATATGGAGAAGACATACTCAACCCATTGTATTTTTTGCATTAATGTTTTTGTTTCTTTTACTTTTAGCGCCGGAGTGACGGCGGCGACATCTTTTTTATTAAAATAGGGCAGAATATTCTTTAAATAATCTTTTTCTGGATAAGAATCCGCATCCATGGAAACGATGTATTCGGTATCTACAAAATTCAATGCATAATTTAATGAATCTGCTTTTCCGGTGTTGGGTTTATCTATAATTTTAAGTCGCGTATCTTTTATTGATTTGCAAATCTCCAAAGTTTTATCTGTTGATCCATCATTTATGCAAATAACTTTTAGTTTGTCTTTTGGATAATCTAAATTTAGAATCGAAGTCAAATACTTTTTTATATGTTTCTCCTCATTATATGCGGGAACCAAAAAGGTTATTGAAGGATATTTTTTTATCTTAATTCCGGTTTCTTTGGAAAAATTCGCTCTGTTTTTAAAAAGAACCAATAGCCAGAGGAGAGTGCAATAGAGCATTACATAATAGCAAAACAACTGAACCAAATCTAGAACTCCGAGATTGAATAGTAGGACCATAATTAATACCCTTCATTTATATTTGAAGAATTTTATCCAAACATTCCGAAACTCCGCATTGATTGGAAAATCTCTTGCTTTTATGATTATATTTTAATTAATTGTGAATATAGTAACCGTAAATGTAATCTTTTCTAACAACATCTAAATAAACAAATCCAAATCTCTGCAACTGAATTCTTTCCTTTGGTTTCAATTTTGTTATATCTTTTTCTGCAAGACCTCTCGCAAGAGTGTTATCTGGAAGCAAAATCTTCATGTCAACTCCTTTTTCCGGGACATATTGAATTTTTGGATAAGGCAAGAGTTGTTTTCCCAAAAACTGAGCTTTTCTATCGAGTCTTATATTGTATAAACCTATCAATCTGACAATTTTTCCCCTGTAATTCAAAAAGTCTTCTTTTGAAATATAAAAGGTGCTTGAAATTTTTAGTTCTCTAAAACCTCTGTCTGGATAATCTGGATGTAAAGGTAATTTAACTGAAGTATCTTTTGGCGGATTTATAACTTTAATCTGAACGGGGTCTCTGACAAAAAAATATCTGTTCGCCAAGGGATCTAACAGTTTTCTGTTAAAACTGGCAATATATTCTTCAGATACGGTAACGTCTCTTATCTTTGGACCTATTTCCTTGATCATATTGATAAGAGCTTCTGGATAATATCCTCTTCTTCTGAATGATTTTATGGTTGGCAGCCTTACATCATCATATCCCGTGTAAATTCCATTTTCTATTCCTTCTCTCATCTTTGTTTTGGAAAGTTCTGCATTTGCAACACTGAATTTACCCTGTAATTTTATTATTGGATATTTCCATCTTAAATAAGTATATAAATAGAGTTGTTTGTTTCTTGAAAGTTGCAGATCCACTCCCCTGATTATGTGAGTCACTCCCATCAAATGATCATCTATTGCTGAAGCAAAATCTAGAAGAGGCCAGACATATTTTCCCTTGACTAGAGGGTGCTTTGGTTTATCTACAATTCTTAGAGCGGGCCAGTCTCTAACAGAAACATTTTTATCTTTAAGGTCTGTTTTTATTCTTCCGACAGCTTCTCCTTCTTTGAAATTGTGATTTAACATTTTTTCAAATCTGTTTATTTGTTTCCTGATGCTTAACTCCCTGCAAGGGCAAGGTTTTGATTTTTCTCTCAATTTTTTAAATTCTTCTCTA
>Ga0190306_1000314_pt1 | contig 17535 bp, 15 predicted proteins | sample 48700734_MG_FD_161657 | JGI IMG/M metagenome (GOLD analysis project Ga0190306, IMG submission 161657) | Hydrothermal vent sediment bacterial communities from Southern Trench, Guaymas Basin, Mexico - 4870-07-3-4_MG | ecosystem: Environmental > Aquatic > Marine > Hydrothermal vents > Sediment ... | reverse complement strand
CATAATCTTTAAGCCAGAATTCCGCAGCAGTTTCTTAAAACCTTCCAGAGGAAAAACCTTTTTTAAACCAGTAACAACAATGACAGCGTTTCCGCTTGCCACGCTCATAATTTCCTTTAGGGTTTTATTTGGATTTGGCATATTTTGAAGTAATGTTACAGCAAAAACGTGGCTGAAGAACGCTTCTTTAAACGGCATATGGTCAGCATCAGCCAAAACCAGATGGATGTTTGTAAAAGCTTTTGCCCGTTTCTTTGCTTGCAAAAGGGTTTTTCTAGAAATATCCAGCCCAACAGTTGTTTGCACTTTATCTGCAACATACTTAAACAATAATCCGGTGCCGCAACCAACATCCAAAACAAATCCGCCATCATAAAATTTTATGTTTTTTAACGTCGCCTCAATTTTTGCTTTTTGTTCTTCAGCGTACTGCATATCGTAAATGTTTGCTGTTAAATCGTAGTGCTTCATAATGCTGCGCTTTTTCTTCCACCGACTCATAGCGTCTTCAGAAATCTTATGTATGATTTAGCCTTCTAAAACTATTGGCGAACAAAGTGGTGATTTCCAAGCCTTTTAATTTTCTAATAAATCCCACGGTTGAAGAAGCAGAGAAAACTGTTAAAGAAGCCATAGCTCAGCAGAAAACTCTGCTAGTGGTTGGAAACTGCTGGGTAAACTATCTTGGCAGAGCAAGGTCAAAGCTTGAACCCGGCGAACGCATACTTCTAATTAAAAGCGACGGTTCGCTTCTTGTTCACCGTCCAGTAGGCTACGAGCCGGTTAACTGGCAGCCTCCAGGCTGCATTTTCCACACTCAAACAAAAAACGATGTTTTGGAGATTCGTGCCGTGAGACAAAAGCCACATGAATCCGTTAAAGTGTTTTTTGACAAGATTTACATGGTTTCCGCCCTCAGCCTCACAGATTCTGGAGAGTTCTCTCTTTACGCAAGCGAAGAAGACATGCATAAAGCCGTTTTACTAAAGCCTTCGCTTTTGGAGGAAGGATTCAAGCCAATAAGCTACGAGAAGAAAGTTGAGCCAGGCTTTGTGGATGTTTATGGCGTGGACAAGAATGGAAGGCTTGTGGTTGTGGAGATAAAACGTAAAACAGCGGGAAAAGAGGCTGCTCTTCAACTGGCAAAATACATAGAAGCGATTAAAAGTAAGGCTGACCGTGAAGTAAGGGGAATTCTTGCGGCTCCACAAATAGCTAAAGACGTCCAACGTTTGCTAACAACCCTTGGATTAGAGTTTAAGGCTTTAAATCCGAAAAAATGCGCAGAAATCTTGAAAAGGAGTGAAATAAGAAAGTTAGAAACGTTTTTCACGGAGAAAAAACGAAATGATTAAGAAAATTGTTCCCTTGGCTTTTGACAGTTTCGGCGTTCGTTCCATGGCAACTTTTGTGGAAACAAGCGACCTAAAAATTCTCATAGACCCTGGGGTTTCTTTGGCTCCCCTTCGCTATGGTTTAGAGCCCCATCCGCTAGAATTACAAAGGCTTAATGAGACTTGGGAAACTATAAAACAGTATGCTGAAGATTCTGACGTTCTCATAGTTACACATTACCATTACGACCATCATGACCCAAACCATCCAGAACTCTATAAGGCGAAAAGGGTTTTCATAAAGCATCCAACGGAAAACATAAACAAAAGCCAAAAGAGCAGAGCAGCTTTCTTCCTTGAAGCCATAAAAGGGCTTCCCAAAAAAATTGAAATCTCAGACGGAAACACTTTCCTGTTAGGCAAAACCCGCATAGCCTTTTCAAAAGCTGTTTGCCATGGCACCAACCCGCGGCTTGGATACGTAACAGAAGTTAGCATAAAAAGCAACAACGAAAAATTTCTACACACATCTGATGTTGAAGGCCCATCCCTTGAGGAGCAGATTAAGTTTATCCTTGAGGAGAAGCCAGATGTCTTGTTTGTTGACGGCCCTATGACGTATATGTTGGGATACCGCTATTCTTTCAAAAGTTTAGAAATTTCCAACAATAACCTTGTCAAAGCCATGAGAGAAGCGGGTCTACAAACGCTTGTTTTGGATCATCATTTTCTGCGCGACTTGAAGTATAAGACTCGGATTAAACCCGTTTATGAAGCTGCTGAAAAATATGATGTGAAGGTTTTAACTGCGGCGGAGTTTTGTGGAAGAAAAATTGAGATGCTGGAGGCTTTGAGGAAGGAATTGTATGCGAAGTATGGATAGGCAAATAAGGGGCAAAAGAGAGAGAAAGAGATAATTAGCAAATTTAACCATGTGGTTTCGGCGTGTATCTATGAATCTTTGGAAAGATATTCCAGTTGGCGACAAACCGCCCAAGCTTCTGAATGCTGTAATAGAGGTGGTTAGCAACTCCAGAGACAAGTATGAGTATAGGCATGATTGGGAAGTCTTTGTTTTAGACCGCATTATCCCCTCTTCAGTAGTTTTTCCTATAGAGTACGGGTTTGTTCCGCAAACATGGTTTGACGACAACGACCCCCTAGACGTAATGGTGCTAAGCTACGAGCCATTAGAAGTAGGGTGTATAGTTAAGGTTAGAGTTATAGGCGCCCTTGTAATCGAGGACGAAAAGGGAGAAGACCCAAAAATACTGTCGGTGCTTGTGAACGACGCAAGATTTGAAGGATACAAGGATATCACCGATGTTCACCCTCACAAACTTAGGGAAATTCAAGAGTTTTTTGAAACCTACAAGCGTTTAGAACCTCACAAGTGGGTTAAGTTTAAAGAATGGAAAGATGTTGAGCAAGCCGTGAAAATAGTTGAGTACGCCATTGAAAAGTTTAGAAAACTTAGCAAAAAATAGCTGCGTTTCAAGCGTATAGCCATTCAAGAATTTTTGGAATAAGGATAAGTAGAATTCTTAATGCTAAGAAAAAAATCCAGATAAGCAGCATTATCAAAGCTATTCCGCTTATGGCTGGGTGAAAACCTGCTAAGAACGGAAAATATAGAAGGTAGAAAATTATGGCAGAAACTATGTAGAATAAGTGTCTAAATAGCACTAAAGAGTTTTCGTAGCTTAAACCCCTTTTTAAGCCGTATTTTCTTGCAGGGAAAACAGAAAATGCAACAATTAATTTTCTTAGGCTTGGAAGAACTCTTAAAACGAGAACTGTAAAGACGACGAAAAATATTAAGGTGCAAAGGACTTGTGTTTGCCAGTTTATAGTGCTGGCCAAGGGAATGAATATTAAGATTCCGAAAAGCCATATCAAAAAGGCTGATAAAAGATTATGAAGTGTTTTGGCTCCATAATTTCTGAAGCATTCCTTGAAATTTTCTATTTCTTCTTTCGAACTCATCATCCTTGCTCCTTTAATCAGGAATTGTTCTCCAAAAAATGAGGTAATAGAGGGGGCTATGCCTTTTTTGCTTGTTTCTCTAGCTCTTCAGCCCATTTTGAAGTATATCTGCCGATTATTGAGGCTATGGCTTTGCAGCTTCTCCATAGAGCGAATATTGCCCATATCACTATTAGGATTAATAGCACTGCTGGTATGGCTGGATGTATTGTTGCGAGGTAATCTGCGAATAGTAGGTATGACAGCGAAACTACGATTACGTATAATATGCCGTCTAAGGCTGTTCTATAGTTTTTGAAGGTTTCGATGCTCATTTCGCCGCTTGCCTTTCCAAAGTGATAGGCGAGAACTCCTGCTATGCCGCTTGTAAGTTTTCGAATATCAATGAATACTGTTAAGACTATTATTGCGAGGGCGACTACTATTATGAAACTTACTATTGAATGCACTGGATATCCAAAGAATTGCTCTGTCATCCCTTCGGCTATTGGTAGGAAAAGCATTTGTCCGAAAATCCATATGAGTATGGCTGCGCCTACAGAGAGGAAGACCCTTGCTCCTACTTGCCTTAAAGCTTTAGCAGATTCCAAGTACATTTCTGTTCCGAATTTTTCTATTCGTTTTTCTTCGCCCCTAATTTCCTCTGGTTTAGATTCTTCTCTTTTAGCCATAAATTAGACACCAAACCAATATTCAACTTGGTATTACTTATAAATATTTCTGTTTAGCTATACAAAAAGCTAAAAAGTTATATTTATAGATGTTTATTATTATTCCGAGAGGATTTTCCTTGTCCTTGAAAGAGTTAAAACTGACAAATGAAGAGGCTTTGAAAGTAGCCCGTGTCCTTTCATCAGAAACAAACGTCAAAATACTGCATTTACTTTCAAAGGAGCAATTAGATGTCTCTACAATTGCAAAACGTTTGAAGTTAAGCGAAGCCTATGCAAGCGGAAAAGTAAGCAAGCTTGAAAAACTGGGGTTAATTAACGTCAGTTATGCGCCGGGGAAAAGGGGAATCAGAAAAATCTGCGAACTTGCTGTAGGAAAGGTTACAATAGTGATAAAAACATGAATGAATATTTTAAAAAAGAGGTTTTGTTGTGCTGGTTTTAGAGGCAATAGCGGCGCTCTTAGCTTTTATTTTCGGATTGTTTGTTCTAATTTATTGTAGCGATAAAGCTGTAAAGCATTCTGTAATTATTGCTTCAGCTTGGAAAATACCTCCGATTTTGATAGGACTTGTTTTTGTGTCTATTGGAACAGACCTTCCAGAGATCATCAATTCAATCATTGCTTCATGGACGGGACATGGTGACATAAACGTGGGAGATTCCTTAGGATCTGCTTTCACTCAGATAACTCTTATTCTAGGATTGCTTGCTTTGCTTGTTAAAGATTTTAAAGTGGATAAGAAGGAGATATTGATCATTGGTGTTTGTGAAATTTTGTCGCTTATACTTGTTGCATCCGTGGTTGAGAAAGGCTACATTTCAAGAACCAACGGCTTCTTTTTGGTTATAAGCTGGATACTTTTAATGTTAATCGTAAGAACGTTAACAAAAAAGGATGATGTTTACGAGAAAAAAGGTGAAAAGAAAATCCACCATTTCATCATAGCAATTTTAGGCTTTTTAGGTGTAGCCGCAGGTTCCTACATCCTTGTGGAATCAATAATCACTATATCAACACTTTTCGGAGTTTCAGAATATTTTATAAGCTTCTTTATAGCTGCCATTGGGACGTCTCTTCCCGAGTTAGCAGTGGATTTAAACGCTCTTCGAAAGAGACAGTATGAGATTGCTATTGGCGACATTATTGGAAGCAGCATTGTAGACGCTACTCTTTCAATAGGGATAGGCCCTATGATTTTTTCGAACGTGCTTTCTTCGGGTGAAACTGCATTTTTAACCGCTATCTACGCCGTATTTGCATCCTTAATCGTAATAGCTACTCTTTATATTAGAGGAAAAGTAGAAAGAAAAACTGGAATTTTATTTATAATCGTTTATTTGGTCTCCTACGTCATATTCCTTCACGCATAACGAAACACCAAACTATAGTAGCAATCGGCCAGATGCCCGATAAATGATTAAAATTTTTATTTACTATCAAGCACAAAAAGGTTTAAACAGCGTTTGATTAAGATGCGTTCCAGAAAAACGGTTGTAGGAATATTTGGCATGTTACAGAGTTTTATAGCATTGACCCTCATCATCTTTACATGTATTCTCTACTTCAACTTTTTCGATGTTCAAACATTCCTAAATATCGCAACATCTTACCTCTATCTTTATTTAACAGTCACAATTGCGTACGGTTTTATTTCGCTTATAAGTGGAGTTTTTCTTCTTCTTGAATGGTGGGAAAAACGCTAAGAGGGCTGCTTGATTGGAAACTAAAAGAGAACTTGGATTGTTCAGCACTGTAATGATGGGGTTAAGCGGCGCCATAGGCTTCGAAATTTTCGTATTATTAGATTACACCTACCGTCTAACAGAATCAGGCATAACATTAACCCTTGTTCTCGTTCTAGCCGGGCTGTTGAATCTGATAATAATGTTTAGTTACTGCGAACTCAGCGCTGCCATGCCAGAAGTAGGCGGCGAATACACTTACATCAAAACTGCCTATGGGGGATACATCGCCTTCATATCAGGCTGTTTCAGATGGCTCGCCAGCATATTTGGCGCCGCATTGGCGGCTATAACTTTCACACTGCAAATGGCATACTTTTTCTCAATAGTTGCTCCACAATTTCAGAGTCTTGTTTTGGCTCAAACACCGCTAATTTCTGTAGCCGTGGTTGCCTTTTTTGCTGCCCTAGACATTAAAGGAGTAAAACAGGCCGGAAGCATGATTGTTTTCGCTTTCCTAGCCATCTTCGCAGTCTTCATTGTTAGCGGAATACTGCATGGACTACCCAACATTGGAGTATCACCAAAACCTTTGCTAGAAAATCTATCCGGAGTCTTTGCTTCAACAGTTTACGTGTTTCCCATTTTCTTCGGCATGCGAGCCCTTGTGGCAGGTGCAGCCATGGTGAAAAATCCAGAAAAAAATGTTCCAAGGGGCATCCTTTTGTCAGCATTGATAATTATACCTCTCTACGTTTGTTTGGCATTCACAGCCAGTGGAGTCGTCTCACCGGAAGAGGTTCAGCCTTCAGCGCCTTTTCTCAATTTTGCAGCTCAAAAAATCATGGGAGAGTGGGGTGGTGCCCTGTTTGCGGTTGCTGGGATGGTAGCAAGCCTCTCTGCGTTAGGCACCTCTTTAGCGGTTCAGTCAAGCATTCTTCGCGGAATGAGTAGAGACGGCTACTTACCTAAAGCCTTACTTTCTGTTCATAAACGCTTGGGCACTCCTTACATTGCAATAGTTGCTGGTTCACTTTTCGTAATGTTCTTCAGCGCTATGGGCGTTGTGGTTTTCCTAGGATACGCAGCAAGCTTCGGCTCCCTTCTGGTTTTCGCTCTGGTAAACCTCTCTCTCTTAAAGCTTAGAAAGGAAAAACCTCACATGGAAAGACCCTTTAAAACACCCCTCTATCCTTTCACACCCATCATAGGCTTTATAGTACCAATTGCACTTCTCGTTTTTCCAGTTCTTTTAGGAGAAACGAACGCTGTTAACGCTGTAATCTCCAGTTTAGGGTTGACAGCACTGGTTCTCACAACATATTATCTTAGAATGGTGGGGCGCCGCCGCCTACAAATTGCGGTTGGAGGAATCGGGCTTGGCGCGGGCGTTTCCTTGGCATTGTTAACCTTTCTAGCGCGGTTAGGGCTAATTTCGCAGATGTTTCCTTACGTGTCAGACTACGTTTTATTTTTAATAAGCATCGTTTTCATTATAGGCGGTATTCTAAACATATTCACGCAAGATTAGGCTAGATTTTTACTGAAACTCTCATATTCCTTCTCGGAAAACCAGCCTTCCTCTTTGAGTATTTGCAACCCTTCCTTAATCGATTCAAGTACGCTGCTTTTCTGTAGTAGGTTGGCTTTCACGCAAGCTTCATTCATGTCCCTGTTAAAAACAGCGTTCTGCTCCATTATTATAGGAAACTTGTTAAGAAGTGAAGCTATTTTCTGAGAACGCGGCTGCAGAAGTTGCCTTATTTTTGCTTTACCAAATGCTCCTTTAAATTTCACTCCAAAACCTACATTGTTGACGGTTGATGGTGGAAAACAAACATAGCGTTTTCTTGTTTCAGATTGGTAGCATACAAAATAGAAAGGAATGTAGATTAAGGCATTTTTCTTGTCTTGCTGTTTAACGCCGAGTTTTTCAAATTCCGCTAATGATGCTTCTCTTAATTTCACCAGCTTGTCGATTTGACTTATCAGATTCGAAGTTAGCTCCTCAAGTTTTTCCATCTCCTCGGTGTAAATATGTATTTGAGCATCTCGCGAAGATTCGATTTCCACGATATCTTTTGTTGTCTCTTTAACTTTGGCTTCACATTCGGACTTCAGTTCAAAAATTTTCAGCTTTTTCTCGTTCTTTACTTCTTCAATGTCCTTGTTAACATCTTTAAGTTCGCTTTCAATTTCAGAAAGCTCTCTTTTAAGCTGGTCTCTCTTCTCCTTCCATTTGCTTTCTCCAACACCATCTTTCTCAATAGCACAGCTTTTAATTTCCAAATCGCAATGGTCAATTTCACTTGTCAACTGTTCTTTTGTTTTTTCAAGCTTGATTTTCTCTTTTTGCAAACCAAAAAGCTTCTCTTCGGTGTCTTCGGAAATCTCAGCAATTTTCTCATCGTACTCTTTACGGATTCCTTCGATTTCCTTTGCCTTAGAAGCCTTAAATTTTTCAATTTCCTTATTGAATTTTAACTTAACTTGTTCTATTTCACTTCGCATACCTCTTATAAAATCCTCAGTTTTCTCATTAAGAAGTTTCATGCTTGTGTAAAGCATGTTAATTTCTTCTTCCAATTTGGTTTTTAGGCGGCGGAGTTCTTGTTCGAGAGAAAAAACTAAAGATTCGTCAATGGAAGGTGAAACAAACACAATTTCTGGCGTAGGCTTTTTAATCTGGTTGGCTTCGATTAAATATTCTGAAAGCGTGTTAAGAAGCTCTGGGTCTGTGATGAGTCCATCTATTACTCTTTTCTCTTCGCTAGTTGAAGACTGGAAATAGTTGGCATTGTCTGAAAGGAAATTCATGTAATTCTGGCGTGTTTTAGAGCTTCGATTCAAATTTTCAAGAAAACCTTGCACATCTGGGATAAGAGAATATGTCATTGTATGAGAAGTTGTGCCTAATCCGTCAAAGAAAAGGCTGGTCTCATCGAACGAAATCAGCCAGAGGGGGTAACCTACTTTTGCCATAAAAATCAATTTTTCAGGAGGTTGTCGCCCAACAAGTTTTCCGCCTTTAAACCTCTCCAGTTCGGCTAAACAGAAAACTGCGGCTCTTTCACATGCCTCAGTAAAGGGTTGACTGCGATTAGGAGAAAGTGTAGAAAAGGGGAGAATGTATTTCACGATTTCTTGAGACAATTCTTCCACCGTGACAATTTTAGCTTTCATAATTTAAACAGACTAATTTATAAATTGTGAGTATTTTCGCTTATAACATTATGCTAGGAAAAATTTAACAATACAATTTACTTTTGTTATACATGAAAAGTGTAAGGCGTTTTTCATGAATGAAGAAGAAAAAGAAATAACGGTTAAAGCGCCACCCAAGCCTGTTACTCCTCCAGAAAAAAAGGCTGAAAAAGTTGTGGAAAAAGCTTTAGAGGAGGAACGTTTCGGAGTTCTCCAAGTATCGCGCAAGTTTGGAATTTACTTCAGCGCTTCTATGCTAGTGTCTGGAATCTTACTTCTCTGCCTTTTTGCTTACGTAACACTAACAGGTTACATAGACTGGATAGTTATATCGCCTGAAATGCCCTTCCTAGGACTTTCGATCTGGGTTTTTGTAAGCATAGTTAACATTGTAGGCGGTTTTCTCTTGATGGGAAGCGAATAAAAGATTAACGCTAACGCGAACGAAACAAGAGAAAACCAGCCAAAACATCTAAAACTCCTACAATCACCAAGGTGCAGACAAACAATTCAGGTTTAAAGAAATCTTCAACACTTATTCTTCCAATAACTACAAGCAAGGTAAAAATTAACAGCATAAACCCTAAAAAAGAGAGAAAACCTCCGAAAGCAATTTTCAGGCGCTGCTTGCGGGTAAAGTGCGACATAAACGTTTCCAGCATCCTAATGTTGCTCTAGAGAAAATAACATTATCGCTTAAAACTACTTTTTCGAAGAAAATCTGTAATCTTCTTCTGGAACAAGGCATTCTTTAAAAGTTCGCTACGTAATATCCACTGTTTTAGTGGAATTTGGAATCTGCTTGCAACAAATTTTAAGGCTTCTTCCAAAGTCCTAAAAGTGTAAGGCTTCTGCCGCATAGCATTCCTCACATTTTCTCTCACTTGCCACACACCAACAGGCATTATATAGCCCGGATGAGCCTCTCGCATAACTATCACCGTTGCTTGACGCCTTTCCTTTACTAACTGTTCGCAAACAGCAAGTCTCGCCGCATAATAGCATCCACCTATCTCCGCGTAAGCGGTTCTACCCTCATAACTTTCCCAGTCAGAAAACATGACAACGTTTCTACCGCGAGGGTTCCATACAGTGCCGGGATACCACGCTTCAATTGCCTCGTAGCTCCATGCGCTTGGAATCATTAATACTTCGAAAATGTTGTCTAAGTAACGTGATTCGTAAACGCGGTATTCGCTTATTTCCGGAAACTCTTTAACTTTTTCCATGAGAGTTTTTGATATTATGCTATCTACTGCTGTTATGCTCCAGCGTGTTGGCACAAGCCGCCTATTCTTTTCCAATCCAAAAGCTCCAACACTAAAGGCTCGCTGAATCTTAGTAACCAAAACGCCCTTACCATAAAGTTCAGCAACCGCGTCTACAGCCTTCAAATCCGTGTCGCCATAAGCTTTTTCTATCTGATGGTCCCAGCGGGCGTTTCCAACAAGCAAATCACGAATAGGCGCGGAAGGACCAAAAGGCTGAACCTCATCGTCCAAAACAAGGAAGCCCCTAGGCTTCTTTTTGAGAATTAGCTCCACGTCCACGGGTTTTACTGCCAAGGCTAGTTCACGAGTTTTCTCCATTATTTTTCCAGCTTTTTCAAACTCTCTCACGTGGACTCGGTGTTTTCCACGAACAAGCATAGAGCGAAAACCAACAATTTCATCTATGGTTTTTCCAAACCAGTATTCTGGCAGATCATAAAGGCTTGTATCCTCCTGAACTGGCGGCACAAGAGGCCCAGCATAAACGTAAGGATAACCTATTCGTCCCACAAAAACGCTTGGAGGTGAAGCGCCAGCAATTTCTTCACTCTGCATCAGTGGAACGCTTTTCAAGAAATAATTTACCTTAACGATTATGGGACATCGGGTTTTGCCGCAAAGAAAACGCGCGCCCTTACAGGCCACGCATAAAGTGTTTCTAGTAACCCTTGTTACAACAAGGTTTTCACCATATTTTATATCTGAACCCTTTAGAACGCCATTTAACCATAAATTAGACGAAAGCTTTTCAGCACCCTTTGAAGAAAACTTCAATTTTATCATCATTGACTTGTTTAAAACTTGCTCATAACTTTTCTGCAAAAACGCCATCCAAAAGTGGCGCCCTGGCCGGGATTTGAACCCGGGTCGGGCGGGCGACAGCCGCCTATACTAGACCGGACTATACTACCAGGGCCATTCGATAATGAAAGGTTATCTTGGATTTTAAATCCTTTTCGTTTAGTTTTAGATCATAGTTGTTGTAGTGATATTCCAGTTTTGTCGCATAATTCGTAAGTAAGTAGTTAATGCTTTTTAATAAAAACAGCGCAAAGCATTAGAAGACCCCATATTAGTAGCCCCTACGCCATCTTAACTAAATAACAATCTCAACGATGAATGATTTATTTGGTGACAGAAAAAAGAGATTTTATGAAAAGAGTTTATGGGTATTTCTGCCCATAATGGCTTGTGCATTTTACAACGTCGTAAATGGTTATTTTTCCATCATCGTCCAAATCGCAATTTGGGTTAAACTCTGGATCTCCTCTAACAGAATTGTAAATGCCGGTTATTCTTACAACATCGTAAATGTCAACATCAAAATCTCCATCAACGTCGCCCGGAATCGTGACCAGAATGACGCCATCTGTATAGGTGTTATCTTCTATATCTGTTTCGCGTGGAACAGGCCAAGCATAAGCCCAGATCGTATAGTTGCCCTTTGCGAAGCTTGTGGTGTTCCATGTGAAGGTTATGGTTGTAGAGTTGCCATTTGATAGGGTTACTTCTCTTGTTTCTATTATCGTTGTGTTTGCATAGACTGTTACATTGAAGGTTTCTGTGAATTCACCTTGGTTTTCTACATTCACGTAGACAGACACAGAGTAGTTTTGGCCAACTGTTTCCAGAGGTACACAGCCGGTTTTGGACGTTGTAACATCGGTTACAGCAACATCATGTATTCCCACCACTACCACCTCACCATCTATCGTTTCATGCTCGATGGGTTGTGGAGGCATACTGCAATCATATAGTTTTGTGTCATCAAAATGTAAAGTTGTGTTGCCGATACCTTGAGTTTGGAAGGTAATTGTTGCCAGAACCCCACTGCCGTTTACCCCAGGCACTTGTCCTAGCAGGGTGGAACCAACGCATAACCGTCCATGGGTTGAGTTGTAAGCATTAGTTATGTTCTCAGCCCAAAACGTTGTGCCACCTGTTTGAAGAAACGGTCCTTCCGTTGCATTAATACATGCTAAAATAGAGTTGCGATAGTATATTTCGACCTCCCAAGCGCAGAGGCAGGTTACGTTGGTGATTGTGACATTTACCGAGAATATGTTTGCTACTTCGGAAATTACGATAGTTGACGGATTCACTTGAATCACTGGTACGTTGTCGCCCTTCACACTTATGAAGGCAAATGTTGTTAACGATAAAAATGTTAACAGAAGAACAATTGATGCAGTTTTCTTCAACATGTTTTATCACCCTACATACAGTTTACGTTTGATTTTGCTCTTCAGACATTTTAGAAAAAAAGGGAGGAAGTTTTTAGCAGTCATATTCATACCCATATCTTGTGGCTATCAGCACCAGATCATAGAGGTCTATAATGTTGTCGCAGTTTAAATCATATTTAGACGCGTCAGCCCATTCTGGATCCCCTTGCTCAACTTCGTAGTAGTAAGCTACGGTTCGTAAGTCGAATATGTCGACATCACCATCGCTATTTATGTCACCTTGAATTGGTATATACCAGTATTCGGCGTTAGAAATGTGTACAAGTTCCCCTGTTAGAAAATGAACAGTTGGGCATCTTACGGTAATGTTCCAATCAGTGAACTCGATCATGTCATAGAAGTAGTTCTCTACTCCAGTGCATTTCTTCCATATCTTTGCTTTCGTCACATTAAATGTGACTTCTGCTAACACTCTGTCGCCATATGCTAGTGGCGCTCCAGCAGTTACGTTTTCGCTGAGACTGAATCGAATCAAACCGTTTACTTCGTCAACCGTGTATTTCTTGATTATGTATGGTCCTGGAAGGAAGCCTGTTAAGTTTCCCCATTCAATGTTTATCGGATCCATTAGTGTTGTGTTATAGTGAATTTCAATTTCGAATCCAGAAACTTTGAATGCGTCGATGATCTTAATCTGCAGGGTAAAGGTTTCGCTAAGTTTTCTGCATGTTATGTTACCTGAAAGGTTTCGTACATATTTCATTTTTAGCCATGGCCTAACGGCGTATATGATGTACGTTCCATCCTTCACCTGCGCACAGATTGGTTCAGCCTCTGAGTCACTCAGTTTAACGAGAGCAAAATGTAATCGTGTTTGTAGTTGATAGTCAGGTTCGATATAACATGGTCCGTACTCAACGCGGAAAGTCAGCTTAACCAGCGGTGCGCTGCCCGAAAAGCCTGTTGCTGGACTAAGGGCTAACGCGGTGAATTTATACCATCCGACACTGGACTGGTTATTAACGACGAACCAATTGTTTTCTCCCCACAGCGCATTTAGTTGGGCTTCGTATTCAACACCCACGAGACTCAATAATGAACTGTTCCAAGTTAGTTCGAAATCGAAGCCCCATAGATCAAGGACGTTTTGAATCTCTACATCTACTGAAAATTCTGTGCCCTCTATTCCGGCAAAAGCGTGTTTCTCAACTAATAGCGGATTTATGGAGATCCTTGTTTCTACCGGAGGTGTGTAAGATGGGTGAGACAACCATGGATCAAATAAGATGTTGCCGCTAATTGCATCTCCGGTTCCCGGACCGGCACCACTGGGTCCACTTGAATGACCCCACCAGTTATATCGAGCATCGACTGTTTCTGTTAGATTCTCATCGGTCCATAGGCCGTATGAGCCACTGCCCTCAATGTTGTTGTAGTGTATTTCTACATCGACTGGGAACACGTCTCCAAAATAGCTCCAAACGTCTATTCCATTTCCAGTGGCATTTATGATGTCGTTGTATGTTACTGTGACGTTTTTAGCGTCGTTGGATATGTCTATTTGCCAAGTGTTAGCTATTAACGTGTTATTAGTTATAAGAACATTTAATAGGATGCTGTAATCCCATGGTGGACCATACGCGCTTGGAAAGTCTACAGCACTTATGCCAACGTCGCAGCCCTCAATATGGTTGCCGTCAACAACAGCTCCTTCTTCGGTGTCTACGATCAATATACCGGTTGCTGCCCAATTAGTGCTATTTACTGTGCAGTCATAAACTTCATTGTCTTGAATTGATGCTGTTGCACCATAGCCAACCTGTATACCGTTTTCAGCCCACCATCCACTTTCGTTTTCTAAACCGTTTCCTAAGACAGTGTTCTGTTCAATAATTGCTGAGGGATCTGCGCCTGGTCCAGCGTCGCCAGTAATGCCTATGCCTCCTCGGCTGAAGTCTCTGATCTCGTTATGGCTTATGGTTACTTCCGAGTCGCCGTATACGAGAATGCCAAAAGTTTGCGGGCCTTTCCCCGTTCCAGATGGCGGGTACATGCTGTGAATTGTGTTATTGAATACTATGCCTGATTTGACATTACGCAGAAGCCCTGCCACATAGCGATAACCACTGGCAGCTTTGTTTCCACCGTCTATTTCAAACCCTTCAATGGTAACGCTAATTGTTTCGGAGCCTGTCAAGGATCCGTATGCAAAGATTATTGGATCCCAAGTTGCTGTCGATTCAGCAATCGTGAATGTACTTCGAGTGTCAGGAGCCACGATTTTGGCTCCTGTCATTCCTTCTAGTGTAAGGCTCTTGTTTATAATTAACTGCTCGGTGTAAGTTCCTTCATGTACAACTATTGTGTCATCTGGTGCCGCAGCATCTATAGCTGGCTGAATTGCATCATAATGGTTCCGTGCAAGGTTCCAATCCACTTTGTACATGAAAATGTTCCCGTCACCTCGTTGGGTTCCGTTCTTCTCTGAGCCGTAGAATAGGTACAGGTCGGAACCATCAACTAGGACATCAGGCCACATGTCCCACCAGTACGTTGTGCCGTAGCCGCCGTTAGTCACTCTGCTTCTGTTAGACCATGTGCTCAGATCAGTTGAGGTGATCGCTTCGATCCACTGGGCGTCCGTGGCTGTTTCCCAAGGTGCATAGAACAGAACGTATTCGCTGCCGTTTTTGACCATTACAGGATCGCACATTATAGTGCCAGGAACATCAACAAGTAACTGAGGTGCGGCCCAGGCGTCTCCGGTGAGACCGTCTGTGGAAGTTGTGTACCAAGCCTTTCCTCCTACATTCCAGTTGCACCATACAACGTAGAGTTTTCCATCAGCCTCCATCGCTTTTGGGATGCCGTCGTTGGGTGACGGCCCTATTCCAGTTACGTGAGTCCAGCTGGACCCGTAATCTGAACTCTTGATGGCTTCGATGCCGTTACCCTCGTAGAAAATCCATATTTTTCCATCAGAAGCTTGAAAAGCATCCACATGGCTTCCCGTATAACCAGTGTTGACAGGACCAGTCCATGTGGTTCCATTATCTGTTGATTTAAAGTATAGAATTGAATTGTTACCAGGGGCTGATGTAACTACCCAGATTGCTCCTGTATCATCATGGAAAGCGGCCATACCCCTTTGTCCTGTTGAACATGCTGTTAACTTTGTTTCAGTAGACCATGAAACACCATCTGTTGAAGTCATATAGTAGACGTCGTAAGAATCTGTATCAGGATTGTATGCGGGAGGAATATGCGGAGTTGCAGAAGCCGCCCTCACAAAGAATAACCAATACGTTCCGTAAGCCTTGAAAACACTTGGGTTTCGATCATAATGAGGGTCTGTTGTGAGTTGGAGGGGTTGACTAACTTCTCTTGTTTCCGTCGTAGATAAGGGAGAAAAACCATTCGTCAACGTCTCTGGTTTGGTGGATATAGCCAATGGGAAAATGCTTAGTGTAATCACTAATATCATCACTAGTACTAACAAATTCTTTTGCATTTCCTTCTCCTCTCTCAGACACAGTTAACTTAGTTAGTTAACAAAATAAGCTTTATGGAAAATTGTTCTACTAGTTTGTTCTAATGTTTTTCACTTTTGGCAATTCTAGAATTAAAACCCAAAAGAGACCCTCTGTTTCTCCATCCGTGTTTTATCAGTCTAATCACCGTGAAAATTGCTGTTAGAATAGGCATTAGAACCATGTAGAGTGCTAAGCTTTTTTCTTTTGCATCTCCTCTTACTGGAAGCGAATAACCTCCAACAGGCATTGGTATGAAATAAACGTGAAAAGTAAGCGTGTCCCATACAACGTTTCCCGCTATTTCAACGGTAGAAACGGCAGTCCAAGTACCATTACTACTTAAAAGATTAGGTATCCTAAAATGTATCATCGCCAAGCCAGAACTATCTGTTACGGCTAATAATATTAACACGGTTTCATTGAGGGGATTTAAAACTTGAAAGGCGACTAACATGTTCTGCATTGTACTATTGTTGTATGTTACTCGGGAAGTCAATTGAACGATCTCGCCAGTCATAAATTCTCCACCCGGCTCATTCGGCCCTATCCCGCTTTTTTGGGTGTAGAGGTCTAATGCTCCGCCCTCCACCGGGGGATCAGGTCCTATTGATCTCCAGAAGTATATGGCGCTAATAGACATATGATCAATTGGCTCTAAGTCAGGGTTATACAATCGAATTTGGTCAAGTTTTAAGATACTTGCAGTGCATGCTTCCGGTGCTTGAACAGATTCAAAAGTAAGTAGCACTAAAGTTCCGTTGCCACTTAAAGATGAGATAGACTCAGGAAGCGACATGTTAACTGCAACAAAACCGTATGATTCGTTTCTCTCATAATTAAAAGCAGCTTCTTGAGGGAAAAAATTTCCTTGAACAACTTGTATAACATCTAGGAGAGAAGTATTATAAGTTATTGTCAACTCAAAACTGTGTAGGTTTTCAACGTTAGATATATTTACTGAAACGTCAAAAATCTGTCCTATTTCTCTGGCGGTACATACGGAAGGAGAAAGAAAAACATATGCACAAATTGTTGATGATTGACCGACGGATATAAAACAACCACATAGAAGCGAGAGTGACAATAAGAGTGTAAGCATAAACTGCAACAATCTGCAAGCATTAACTCTACCCCACCTTGGAAAGGTGGGTTTTCTATACACTAATATTCCCCCTCTCCATTTTAATGTTAGTTTACCTAATTTTTATACTTTGTGGATGAACTGTTATGCCACAAAAAGTTTAATCAAAATTGACTTCACGTTTTAAAGATAACCCGTATCTTTTTCATTTGCGTAATGTTTATTTTCGCTCTTTATTTGTAAGACATTGGATATATTTTGGTGGCACATACTTGCATAGGTACACTTTTTCTGTGGCTTTGTAGAATCTTATTTTATTTTTTCTGGCTGCTTCAGCGTCTATCTCTAAAATGACGGGTTCTTTTGTTCTTCTTAAGCCGACTTCCTTGGCTATTTTAACGGTTGGCGACAAGTGCACCCATCTGCGTTTCATGGGCTTAAGCCCGTTTTCTAAAATTTTGCAGGCTGCGTCTTCTGTTGTTCCGTGATAAAGCTTCTTCACTGTTTTATCTTCTTCCAGTTGGATTTCTACTGGTATCGTGTGCCCATACAAGGCTCTAATCTTGTCCCCAACTATTTCGAA